>FMJZ01032182.1_pt1 | contig 12054 bp, 13 predicted proteins | sample 1987881 | NCBI WGS metagenome assembly FMJZ01 (sample SAMEA4378227, study PRJEB15110) | soil metagenome | biome: soil; feature: Field; material: Soil | place: India | collected 2015-03-11 | depth 0 m | reverse complement strand
TTGCCCTCTCCTTGTGGGAGAGAGTCAGGGTGAGGGCTTTTCTCCCTCGGCTGCAGGCAGGTCAAGCGGGACTATAAAAGGTTGGAAGGAGCCTCCCCTGGGCGGAAGAAGGCTTCAGGGTGTCAAGCCCGCCACCGGGTTGTAATACACGTTCTGGAAAAAGGCAGGTATGTCTCTGGCTGGGGTGTCTGCCGGTTGCGGCGGCATCTGCTTGCGCGGGATGTCGGCGACGAAGCCCAGAATCATCACCTTCTGTCCATCGGGTGCGTTGCTGGGCACGAGACAGCGCACGCGAACCGTCTGAGTGCCCGGCTGGATGGCAAACGCGGCGGCAGCGGACAGCCATGCCGTCCGATACAGTACGTCGCGCGATACCTCGCCGGTGTAGCCGAAACTGATCAGCAGGTGGCTGGCGAGGGGGTCTACAACGACAGAGAGCATTGTGGGTTTCACCTCGTGCTGGCGCAGCCACTCCACAATCCTATCCGCCAGAAGGTCATCTTCACTGCGCGGTCGGTTCTCTGGTTTGGGCTTTTCTGGGGGCGCAACAGACTGCACTGCGGGTTCAGCAACGCTGGCAGGGCCAGGCTCAGACCTGTCTTCGGGGACGGGTAGCGATGGGGTCGTGGATGCCTGCGCTGGCAGACGCGAGGTGGTAATACTGAGCGAGCCGGTGGCAGGTCCGCCCGCGATTCGGCTCTGGAACGCCCAGGTGATACCGATGGCAATCAATATCGCCAGTGCAATCACCGACGCGCTGAAGATGCGCAGTGCCCGCGCCTGTCGATGCAGGTGCTCTACCTCCTGAGACTGGCTTTGTGCCTGCTGGCGAATCTGCAGTTCCTGTTGAACCTGTTCCAGCCGGCGGCGGTCCACCGCGCTGTCAGGCGCCAGGTCTAAAGCCAGTTTGTACCACTGCGCCGCCTCCTCCAGATTGCCCTGGTCGCGGTAGATGTCGCCCATGAGTGCGTGCGCGTGTACGTTATTGGGAAACTGGCGCAGAACCTCCGAACAGGCTCGTATCGCATCTTCCCATTTTCCCCTCATGCGCAGGAGATTCGCATGTGCCAGGCGTGGGTTCACTAAGCGTTCTTCCTCTGCAATCAACAACGGGTCGTCCGTGCCCGAAGTCACGGGCAGTCCACACTCCGGGCAGTGTGTCGCGTCTTGGCTGAGTGGTGCCAGACAGTGGTCACAAAACTTCATCTTCTTCACCTCTTCACGCTACCGGTCTGGGGAGATGCCTGTGCTCCCAAAGCCTCCTTCGGCACGCTCGGTCTGCGGGAGCTGCTCTACCTCCTGCCAAACCGCTCTGGCTACCGGGGCTATCACCAGCTGGGCAATACGGTCGCCACGCTGAATAGTTATCGGTTGCTGTCCCAGATTAATTAAGATGACCTGAACCACGCCGCGGTAATCGCTGTCGATGGTGCCGGGCGCGTTGACCATGCTCAGCCCGTATCGGTCTGCCAGCCCACTGCGCGGGCGCACCTGAGCCTCATATCCGGGTGGCAGGGCGATGCGAATACCTGTGCTGATGCGTCGGCGTTCGCCCGGCTGGAGTACCACAGGTTCATCTACCGCGGCATACAGGTCTGCCCCCGCCGACCCGGGCGTCGCGTACTGGGGCAGGGGTAGGTCTTCTGCATCAGGCTCCCGTTGTATTAGAACGTTGACATGCACGCGAAGTTCCCTCCTGATTGGACTGCATGGTGTATTTTGCCACAGAACGGGGAACTTCGCCAATCAGACCCCCAGCCATTTGCGGTAGATGGCTTCGAAGATGCGTACGTCTTGAAGAGTATCCTCGCCGGAGGAGCGGAACGGCTCGCCCGTGCGCACGCAGTGGATGAAGTGCTGGGCTTCACGCTGGAACGACCATGTCCAGCCCTCTGGCGGGAAGGGGCGAAGGTACTCGGTGCGCTCTCCGGTGCGATAGACCTCTACCTCCGCGCACGCATTGCGCAGAAGCAATGACGGCGAGGTGACCTTGACCCAGCCCTTCTGGAAGTATGCTTGCGTATCCTCATCCCATTTGTGCGCCGCGAGTGAGCCGGTTTCCAGGCTTACCCGTATGCCGCCCATCCTCAACACCGCCACGCCGGTAAAGCCATCCTCGTCGAGGTCAACGTTGATGACCTGCCAGTCGTCGCCGACGTTCAACAGCCATCTGGCGAGGTTCACGTTATGGGTGAACACCTGCAGATAGTTGGTGTAACTCTGATGATACCGTTCGGGCAGCCATTCGGGCACTTCCATGGATGCCTCTGGATACGGCTCGTCGGTGCCGATAACCGCGCCCGAGTTGCCTGCCGTCCAGTTGCCGCCGAAACATCGCGCCCGCAGGTAGAACAGTCTGCCCAGCTCGCCACTGTGGCGGTAGGCGTCTATCATCTGCTTTGCCAGTTCAATGCCCGCGTCGTAGCGCTTCATGTAGGCGACCATCAACCGCCCGCCGCCTTCGCGCGCCGCCGCCAGCATTCGCTCTGCCCGCTCTACCGTCAGCGCCATCGGCTTTTCCATATACACCGGCTTGCCCGCCCGAAGCGCGTCTTCTGCCACCTGCGCCTGATGCACGTAGTGCGCGGATACCGCCACTGCATCTATATCCGGGTCCAGCAGGAGTTCGTTGTGGGTGGAGTACACTCGTGGAATACCAAAGCGTTCTGCCACCTTTTGCGCAAGCTGGGGGCGTATCTCTGCCAGCGCCACCACCTCGCAGTCGGGCAGGGCGGTGAAGTTGGGCAGGTGTACCGCCTGCGCCATAAAGCCAGCGCCTACATATCCCAGACGAACTTTCTCCATTTTCATCCCTCCCTGTCAGACCTTTGCCAGCACAGCGTCCAGCGCGGTTTTAGCGTTTCGGATGACGTTCTCGGGCGTGTCCGCCCAGTAGTCCCTGTTGAATATCTCGATGCTCAGGAAGCCCTTATAGCCCACCTCGTTCTTCAGGATACGAAACTCTTCCACCAGCGGTATCACGCCGTGACCGGGATACACGCGATGGCTGTCGTTCAACTGTTCGCGCGGCAGGTTGATGCAGTCGTTGACGTGCACAATCAGCAATTGCTCGCGCGGCAGGCGGCGTATCTCCTCCAGCGGGATGCCCGATTTGTAATAGTGGAAGGTATCCATCATGATGCCCACGTAGCGGCTGGTGGATGCGCCTGCGACCGCCAGCGCCTGTCGTGGACCGGGCATGAAGGGCGCGCCGCCGATGGGCTCCAGGGCGCATTTCACCTCGTACTGTCCGCTTGCCTCGCCGTAGCGCTGGGCGGATTTGCCCGCCTGTTCAATGGCTTCGGCGATGCCCATGCCGGGTGGAGGCGCATCGGCGGTGAAGCACAGCAGGGTTTTACTGCCCAGCTGCCGGGCGATGCGCGCGTACCGGTCAATACGGCGCAACTGCTCCTCGCGCTGGGCGGCGTCAAAAGCGAAAAAGGGAAACGCCATAATCGCCGCGACCTGAAGGCGGTTTTTCGCCAGCTGGCGCTTGAGGTCGCTTATCGTGTGGCGCGTGAGGTAGTCGTCAATCCTGCCCGATTCTATCTCCACGCCTTCATAGCCGTACTTGCCCAGCAGGTCTAAGGTCACCTCTAGCGGTTTGTCCACCCCGCAGGTGATGGTGTTAAAGCATGGTCTCATGGACAGCCTCCGTGAAAGGGTTGTACTGATCGATTCTCCGTGCCGGGTGGATTCCTGCATGGCAACGGGGCATTATGCGTTGTTTCAAACGAATGAAGCACGAATTCTCAGAAAATACCGTGGAAACGCGCAAAAAAGTGCTTGACAAAACAGCAAAGGCAAACTAAGATGTATATCGCAGTACATTCAGCTACAATAAGGTGGTAGTAGACAAAGCAGCCGCAGGGTTGTACTGATTGTGGATGCAAACGTCGCGGGACGGATGCATCATAAATCTACTTTTCATGCGCAAAAGGGGGTATCAAACAAAATGAAACGCAACGGCTTTACCCTGATCGAGCTGCTCGTCGTCATCGCGATTATCGCGATACTGGCAGCGATTCTGTTCCCGGTGTTCTCTCAGGCGCGGGAGAAGGCGCGTGCCACCACCTGCCTGAGCAACGCCAAACAAATCGGCACTGCGCACCAGATGTACGGTCAGGACTACGATGAAACGCTCATCCCGTGGTTTGTGCCAAGCGGTTTGGAGCGCAACGAACTGCGCGATGATTTGCGCAGCTGGGTGCAGAACCTTCAGCCTTACATCAAAAACGGCGAGCCCACTCGTCCTGCCTCGAACACCTTTGTGGGAATACCGCCAAATGGCTTGATGCGGTGCCCTTCCTTCAGCGAGGAGCGGTGGAAGACGATGGCGCATATGCCCGATTGCGATGGTCCTGGCGCGCTGGATGCGTGGGTGCCCATTCGCCTGTACCATGCGCACTACGGCATCGGCTTCGGCGTGCAGGGAGGCAGCTGTACCCAGCAGGACCCGTACTACTACTTCGCGGGCAGTGATGTGCGCTGGAAAGTGATGGCGCTGGCGGAGGTCAACCGCCCTGCCGAGAGCGTCATCGTAACCGACGGGATGACGGGTCTGCTGTCTCTGCGAGGCGGGCACGGTTTCCCTGCATTCGGCACCACGATGGGATGTGAGTCCGCCGACTCGCATCAGGGCGGTGGCACGCACATCTTTGTGGACGGTCATGCCAAGTGGATTGCGCGCAACTCCGAGCGCTATCTCCTGCAGGATGCCAGCGGCTGCTGGTACAAGCGGTACTACGCTATTGATAAGTAGTATCTTAGCGTAGCGCGAGGACACTGGCATGAAAAAGAACCTGCCGGTAGTCATTCTGGTGCTGATAGTGCTGGCAGCGGTGGCTTACTGGATGAACACACGTCCTCGACCGCTTCCTGAGCCGTCGGCGCCCGGCTACTACACGGGACCGATGAAGGGCAAAGGGGCTAACGCCACCGTTGCACCCGAGCAGTTTCCTCGCTGAGCCGAGGAGGGGGCGCTCCTGTTTCGGCGGGGGCGCCCTGCCCTCTTATTGCGCGACGGCGGACTGGTGGCGTGGAAGCGACTCGTAAGATACCTTTGCGCTGTGCCAGAAGGCGAACACAGCGATTAGTAACATTACTGCCAACACCAGCACTATCATCCAGACGGGCATATCCAATGCATGGCGGTCATCGGGCTTGCCATTGCGAGACATCTTTTGCGCCTCCAGGATAGGAGGAACGAAACTCCTCACCATACGGTCACAGTATAATAGATGCGGATGAATGTGGCAAGCTTTCTCTGCAAGCCGTTCGCAGGAGGGAGAAGACATGCCACAGCCCATTTCAGAACGGCACCCATTGCGCCAGCTTTTCGGAACGCTTGTGGAGCAGGCGTTCACGCGCGTCCTGCAGGAGTATCAGCCCGACGTTTTGCGCTACATGGTGAACCTGCTGACCGAGTTCACCCATATAGACAACGTGTATCGCATCCGCGACGCGCGAGGCAGACCGCTGATGGAAGTGGCGGAGATGCTGGCAGAGGGCGATGTGCTGTTGAACGCTACCTCCTTTGCCCGGGAGCGAGAGGTGCACCGCCACATCGGCGACTTCACGCTGTTCTGGTCCGGTGTGTATCCTGAAGCCATGCCGCGCCTGCGCCACGCGCTGAGCAAAGATGCCCTGATCGACTACGTCCAGCAGGGCAAAAAGTCCTATTACATTGTCTCCACCTTTGAAGAAGGCGAATGGCGGCACGAAGCGCCGCTGTTCCGACGGCTGTCCGAGCGTTTCGAGCTGTATATGTTCGGGCTGAACCTGGTTCGCCAGGGGTGGGAACGGCTGGCACGTGAGCATTTCGAAAGGTGGCGGAGCGGTCTACAGTAGCGACCGATACAGCCCGACAAGTTGTCGAACGTGCTGTTGCAGGGTATAACGTTCGCACACAACCCGGCGGGCGTTCGCCAAGAGCAACTGCCTCCGCGTACCGTCCTCAAGCAGAGTGCACACCGCATCGGCGAGAGAACCGACATCGTTCGGCGGCGATAGCAAGCCGGTGCGTCCATGTTCGAGGATTTCCGCAGGCGCACCGCGATTCGCCGAAACGACAGCGGTGCCGCAAGCCATCGCCTCGAGGATAACCAGACCAAACGGCTCGGGACGGGTACTGCAATGCACCAGCACATCCGCCGCGGCGATAACGGGCGCAATGTCGTGCAGGAAACCCAGCCACCGCACCGATGGGTGTATCGTCCGCGACATCTCGCGTACTCTCTGCGCGTAGCGCGGGTCCCCCATGCTGTCGTCGCCGGCGAGCCAGAAGGTGGGTGTGTGGCGGTTCGGGTGTTCTGTCAGCAATCTCTGCGCCATCTGCAGGAATAGATGCTGACCCTTGAAAGGCATAATCCGCCCCACGTGAAGCACTACAGGGGCATCTGCAGGGGTTTCGTATCGCTGGCGTACCTGCGCGCGCTCTGGTTCGCTCAGGGGGACGAACGTTTGCACGTCTACACCGTGTGGGATATGGTGTACTTTGTGCGCCAGCCCCCTGCCGAATTGTCTTTGCAGAACCTCCGAGTACGCCACTACCGCGTGCGAGTAACGGTGGGCAATCACTCGGAGCCACATCCTCTGCCAGGGGTAGGGAAACAGGTCGTGTATTGACCACACCATCGGCACGCGCAGGCGCCGGCAGAGCCGACCCGCATACCAGCCCGCGCGGACGGAATAGGCGTGCACCAGGTCGCTGGACGCAATTGCTTCGGACAGCCTCTGCAGGTCATGGGGCGATGGTTTCTGTCCGCGCCACAGAGGAGGAAACGCTATCGGGAAGACCTCCACGCCCAGGGTACGGGCTTCCTCAGCCAGTGCGCCCCTCGGACAGGCAAGAGCGGGCTGTATCTCGTCGCGTGGCAGATGTTCCAGCACCCGCAGGAGGCTGATTTCTGCCCCACCCAGCCCATGCCACTGGTTAACATATAGAACCCGCATCACCTTTCCCATGCTCGATAGGCATCCACAATCTGCGGAGTAATCCTGTGCCAGTCATATCCTTCGGCAAACTCGCGCAGGCGGGCGCGAGCGATGCAGTCACGGCTGTTTTCCACGCTCTGAAGCACCTTCTCTGCCAGACCCCGCGTATCGTGCGGTGGGGCGGATGCACATACCTCGCCTGCCCACTCGCTGAGAGCTGGCACGTCGGCGATAACCGCTGGGGTGCCACATGCCAGCGATTCCAGCACCGGCAAACCAAACCCCTCGCGCAGGGAGGGAAAGAGCAGGAGGTCGCAGACCTGATACAGCTCGCGCAGGCGTGCGTCGTCGACGTGAGGCTCTACACGGATGCGGTCGGCAACGCCCAGTCGGTGTGCAAGTCGCCAGAGTGATGTCGATAACGGCTCCCCAGCCTTAATCCAGCGCACCGCATATCCCCCCTGACGCAGGTGCGACAGCACATGCAGGATGGCAGGAACGTTCTTATAGGGTGCGTTGGAACCCACATGCAGTATCGCTATCTCCTGTGGGTGAAGACCGAGCGTTTCGCGCCGGCGGAGCCGTTCGCCCCCTGGCAACGGCGTGAAAAAGTCGGTATCCACGCCCTGGTACACCACTCTTATCTTTTCTGCAGGAACGCCCAGCAGACGCTCTGTATCCCGGGCGGTGGCATGACTGCAGGCAATCACGCCGTTGGCAAGAGCGATGTCCCGCACCGTCAGTCGGTAAAGCCACTGTCCGAGACGTCGGCTGAGTGTATGGCGATAGATGCGCGTTTCCACCAGCGGAATCAGGTCATGGCAGGAAACGACCTTGAGGTTTGCTGTGAGCGCGGGTAGTAGGAAGCTCTCACTGTGGTCGACAAGGTGCACAATCTCGCTGGGCCGAACGCGGCTTGCCAGGCGCTGGAGGTGGCGTCGGGTGTGCAGGACGTACAACACGTGAACCACAACACTGGGCAGACGCGAGCGCAGAACGGCTGGAGGGATGGGGCTGGCATAGTATATCTTGGATGGCACAGGCAGGTAGCGGTGCAGGCAGTGCGCTACCCGTTCCATACTCGGAGAGATATGAGGATGTGCCATGAAAATGGTCACGTGCATCACGTGGAATCTTTCGCCATATCGTGTGCGAATCACTACCCCTGAAGCAAGCTTCAGCAGTCCAAAATCGCAACTTCCAGTTGCAGGGATGCCTTCCTTCCCTCAATCTTACTGCCGTCCTTAATCTAACCCTAAAGAAACCTGTGAAATTTGCCGATGATAATAACAGCAAATACGTGCAACAAAGAGCGAAAAATGAACAAACAGGCGCAAAGAAAGAACGAGAGTAATTTCAGTCATGAAGTGATGAGTGTACGCGAGCTGGCGGACTTCTTGCGCATTTCTGTGCACACAGCTTATCGGCTGGCTGAGCAGGGTAAACTGCCCGGCAGAAAGGTAGGCAAATACTGGCGATTCCACCGCGATGTGATTGTAGAGTGGCTGGCGACACATGGAGAAGAGGATGCGCTGTATAGATCAGCAGGAGGAAGCGGTGAATGAGCATTGCAAGAGCCAGAACAGCAGAGAATACCCGGGCGGCTTCTCCGTTTCGGCTGGTGTCTTTGCCTCAGGCGACTGCAAAGGCGTTGGAACAGCTCATGGACACGATGCTTACCGCGCTGCACGCCGAGACAGGGACCATCTGGCTGGAGCACGAGGATAAAACGTACACCCTTGTTCTGCGTGGTATCACCATCCAGAACGCGCAGGCGCTCCAGCAGGCAATAAACACCTGCGGACAGTCCCAGTCCTATCCAGTTGGCATACAGGTGCAGGGGCAGAACTACGCGGTAGCCTGCGCAGGCTATCCTCTGCTCAGGATTTACCTCGCGGTTAAGGCGGAAGAATTGCGCTCTTTGCACCGGCGGCTGATGCCTCGCTTTGCGCGCCTGGCACAGACCCTTCTGCAGACAACCAGCTCTCCCGTGGGAATGCCGGCGGATGATGCCACACATCAGGCGTATCGCGTGGTGGTGGAATCTTCCCTGCGCCGATTAGCCGAGCTGATGCGGGCGGTGGGATGCACATTGCTGTGGTTTTCGCCGTGGAGCAACTCGTGGCACCGGTTCGCTGTAGGGAATGTGCCGGTATGGCTGTATCAGCAGATGTGGGAGGTGCCCTCGTCGGGTGAAGGACTGGACGTGTGGGTAGAAGAGATGCACTCTCTCATTCGCCAGCGTGGATATCATTGTGTGGCGGATACGATGAGCGTGCGCGACATAACCAAAGGGTGCATTTTCCTGTGGCGCGAGAAAACGGATGGAGACTTCGCTCCCGACGAGATGGAATGGCTTCGCGTGACAGTAAGGATGATTGCGGCATCGCTGGACGTGCTGGAAACGCAGACCAACCTCCTGCAACGGGTCTATCAGGACCCGCTTACCGGCGTGTTCAACCGTCTCTACTTCGAGATGGTCTATCGGCAGACGCTGTATAATGCGCAGAGGCATCCTCGTCCGGTGTCCCTGTTACTGCTGGATATCAATAACTTCAAACGAATCAACGACATGCTGGGACATGAAACAGGCGACCTGGTTCTGCAGATTGTTGGACAGGTGCTTCAGCAGGTACGCGCGGGAGATGTGCCCGCCCGGTATGGTGGCGATGAGTTCGTGGTGCTCCTTCCGGATACCGATAAGACGGGCGCACGGGTGGTGGCACAGCGCCTGCAGAACGCTCTGAAATACGCTACCGAACAGCTCGCTCTGCCCTGCGCGGTCACGGTCAGCATTGGCTGTGCTACCGTCACCAACGGCGACCTCGGGTTACTGCTTTTAGCAGACCAGGACATGTATGAGCAGAAACGCGCTGAGAAAACCCCTGCTGAATAGCCTCTCTGGTTGACACCTTACGCTGGTTGAGGTAAACTGAATCTCGTCACACAAATCCCTCGCAAAGGAGACCTGTTGTGCGTTTACTGGAGACCGTGCGTTCGCCCGCGGACCTGCGTTCGTTGAGCCGGGAGCAACTGCATCAGCTCGCGGCAGAAATCCGGGAGACCATCATCGAAACCCTTTCGCGTACCGGCGGGCACTTAGCCTCCAACCTTGGCACCGTGGAGCTGACCATCGCCCTGCACAGTGTATGGCACATGCCGAAGGACAAGATTATCTGGGATACGGGGCATCAGGCTTATGCTCATAAACTGCTCACAGGCAGGCTGGAACGGTTCGGTACGTTGAGGCAATATGGTGGTATCAGCGGGTTCTTGCGTCGCGACGAGAGCGAGTACGATGTGTGGGGGGCAGGACATGCAGGCACGGCTATCTCCGCGGCGCTGGGGTTTGCCAAAGCGCGTGACCTGCGCGGCAGCGACGAGCGCGTGGTGGCGGTGGTTGGCGATGCGGCGCTGACCGCTGGCATGGCGCTGGAGGCACTGAACAATGCCGCGGAAGCACAGACGGATATTACCGTGGTGCTGAACGATAACGAGATGTCCATCGCCGAGAACGTCGGCGCACTGGCGACCTTCCTGTCCCGTCTGCGTGCCCAGCCCTGGTACCAGCGGGTTGAGCACCGCGCGAAGGAGGTGCTTGAAGGACTGCCCGGCAAGGCGCGGATACTCGCCAAGCACGCGCGAGGGTTGAAGCACGGTATCACGCACATCATTGCGCCCGAAAACACCGGCGCTATCTTCGAAGAGATGGGCTTCGAGTACATCGGTCCGCTGGACGGGCACGATATCGACCTGCTCGTGGACGTCTTCTCCCACGCCAGGGATTTGAAAGGACCCGTGCTGATCCACGTCATTACCGTCAAGGGCAAGGGGTACGAGTTTTCCGAAGCCGACGCACGGCGGTATCATGGCGTGACCCCCTTCTGCATCCACGACGGCAAGATGGAGAAGAAGACGGAGGGTGAGACCTACACGCAGGTCTTTGCGGACGAACTGGTACGCATCGCTGAGGAAAACCCCAAAGTGGTGGGCATTACCGCCGCCATGCCCGACGGAACCGGGCTGGTGAAACTGCAGGAACGATTCCCCGACCGCTACTTTGACGTGGGCATCGCCGAACAACACGCGGTGACCTTTGCAGCAGGGTTGGCTGCCGAAGGGATGATTCCTGTTGCCGCTATCTATTCCACCTTCCTACAGCGTGCTTTTGACCAGGTTTTGCACGATGTAGCGATACAGAATCTGCATGTGGTGCTGGCGCTGGACCGAGGTGGGCTGGTTGGCGATGACGGTGCAACGCATCACGGCGTATTTGACCTGTCCTATCTTCGACTCATTCCCAACGTGGTTATTATGGCACCGAAAGATGGAGCGGAACTGCGGGCGATGCTGAGGTTTGCTGTTGAGTACAACGGACCCATCGCCCTGCGCTATCCGCGTGGTTCTGTGCCTGCCATCGACTGGGGCGTACCCGAATCGCCCATTGAGCTGGGTAAGGCAGAAGTGTTGTGCGAGGGACAGGACGTGGCGATATTCGCCATCGGTTCGATGGTGGCAACCGCTTTCGCGGCGGTGAAGCAGTTGGAACAGGAAGGAATACGCGCCGCCCTAGTCAACGCCCGGTTTGCCAAGCCCCTCGACCGCGAGACCATCCTGCGCTTCGCCCATCGTGTCCCACGTTTCGTGCTGGTGGAAGAGAACACGATGTGCGGAGGCTTCGGTTCGGCGGTGCTGGAGCTGCTGGCGCACGAAGGGGTGACAGATGTACAGGTAAAGCATCTCGCAGTGCCCGACGAGTTCATTGAGCACGGCTCGGTGGACATTTTGCACAGGCTGGTGGGGTTGTCTGCAGAGCATATTGTGGAGGCAGCTCGCGCCCTGTGTGGAGCACCGCGCCCGGCATCGGCAGTGCTTGCCGATTGACAGCCAAACCGAAACTTTGCCTGAGCCTTTGGGTCGAGTAAAAGTGAGACTCACCCAGGAGGAGCATTTCGATGAAAGGCTTGAACATCTATCTGACAATTGGTTTGTTACTATTGACGGCATCCGTCGTCGGGTGGTTGGTGCTGTTACTGGCGCAGTTTGCCCACTGGTTAACTCGCCTCGCGGGGTTCATCAGTATTCCCTTCCTGCTGTACGGCATCTATGTGCAGGTCA
>FMJZ01007659.1_pt1 | contig 12059 bp, 13 predicted proteins | sample 1987881 | NCBI WGS metagenome assembly FMJZ01 (sample SAMEA4378227, study PRJEB15110) | soil metagenome | biome: soil; feature: Field; material: Soil | place: India | collected 2015-03-11 | depth 0 m | reverse complement strand
AAAAAAGGTACAACTGGATAATATTTTTACAAATCCAGAAAAAATTCAAAATAAAGATTTAGATCTAATCATCCTTTCAGTTAAAGCCTATGATACTGAAACTGTTATAAATCAGATTAAACCATTGCTTGGACAAAATACTCTTGTTTTACTTGCACAGAATGGGTATGGAAATTATGAAATAGCAAGTTCAATTATAGGTAAAGAAAGAGTTATACTTTCAAGAATAATATTTGGTGCAAAAATAGTGAAAACTGGAATAGCTGAAGTAACTGTTTTTGCTGATGATATGGTCATAGGGCAACCCGATAATTTAATTTCAGAAAAAAAATTGAATGAAATTGCTGATATTTTCAATAAAGCAGGAATTCCTACAAGAGTATCTCAAGAGGTTTATGCAATCCTCTGGGATAAAATTCTTTATAATTCAGCACTAAATCCTCTGGGAGCAATTCTTGAATGCGATTACGGAACACTTGCTAAACATGAAGAAACAAGAAAAATAATGAATAAAATAGTTGAAGAAATTTTTAATGTTGCGAAATTCAAAAAAATAAAACTTAACTGGACAGATTATAAAGAATATCTCAACTACTTCTATGAAAAACTTGTTCCTCCGACGGCAAAGCACTTTCCTTCAATGTATTATGATGTAAAAAATGGGAAAAAAACAGAGATAGATGCTTTCAACGGAGCAATTGTAAAACTTGCAAGACAATGTAATTTATCAATACCTGTAAATGAAACAATTACAAATCTTATAAAGGCAAAAGAAAATTTATATGAAAATAAATAAATTTTTTGTCCATTATATCTTTTTTTATGATAGATTATTTTATGATTGATTTTATTTTTAATCCATACTCCATTGCTATAGTTGGTGCATCACAGGAAGAAAGGAAAATAGGCAATGCTGTCCTTAAAAATCTCATTAATGGCTATACAGGCAAAATATATCCTGTAAATCCTGGAAGAACTGAAATACTTTCTTTACCATGCTATCCTTCTGTATCTGCAATACCTGACAGAGTAGACCTTGCTATAATAGTAATTCCAGCTAAAGCAGTTGCGGACTCTTTAAAAGATTGTGCAAAAGCAGGAGTTAAAGGTGTTGTTGTTATTACAGCAGGCTTTAAAGAAGTTGGTGGAGATGGAATCGCAAGAGAAAGAGAAATTTTAGATATTGTAAGAAGTTCTGGAATAAAAATGGTCGGGCCAAACTGTCTCGGAGTTATGAATACAAAAAACAGAATGAATGCCTCTTTTGCTGCTGAATTACCTCCAGAAGGAAAAGTTGCATTCTTTTCTCAATCAGGAGCCTTAGGTGTTGCGATCATAGACTGGGCAATAGAGAATAACTTCGGATTTTCAAAATTTGTGAGTTTTGGTAATAAAGCTGATCTAAATGAAACAGATTTCCTTGAATACTTTGCAAAAGACCCGGATACTGATGTAATTTTAGGATACATTGAAGATGTTATAGATGGCAAAAGATTTATTGAAATAGCTAAGGAAGTTACAAAAATAAAACCTGTAATAATAATCAAATCTGGTTCAACAGAAACAGGTGCCAGAGCTGCCTCTTCACATACAGGTGCACTTGGGGGCTCTGATAGAGCATTTATGGAGGCATTCAGAAAAGCAGGGATAATAAGAGCTTATGGAATTCAAGATCTCTTTGATACAGCTGAAATGTTTGTCTCAAAAAAAATTCCGAAAGGCGAAAGACTTCTCATTATTACAAATGCTGGTGGTCCTGGTATTATTGCAGCAGATACAGCTGACAAACTCGGTATAAAACTTGATCCAATGACCAGAAAATCAATAGATGCAATAGCGGAAAAACTTCCTTCAACTGCTTCTCTTTATAATCCTGTTGATATAATTGGAGATGCTACTTCGGAAAGATATGAAGTTGTTCTTAATCAAGCTATCAAGGACAATTCTGTAGAAGGAATTTTTGTAATTCTTACTCCTCAGGCAGTAACAGATGTTGATAATATTGCTGATGCTGTAATTTCCTCAGCAAATAATACAGATAAACCTGTTTTTACAAACTTTATTGGAGGTCAAAGAGTAAGAAATGCAATAAACAAACTTAAAAGATTTAGAATTCCATGTTTTACTGATCCGTCCATCGCAATTCATGCTTATAGAAAACTTATTGATTTTATTCAATTTAAGAGCAAACAAATACATGAGGAATTTCAAATAAAGATACCTGAACAGAACATAAAGGAAGCGGAACAGATTATTCAAAATTTGCAATCACAGGGAGTTTCAGAAATCGGTGGAGAAGAGGCAATGCAGATACTTTCTCTGTATGGTTTTTCTTTTCCAGGAAGAGCATTGGCAAAAACATCAATGGAAGCTGTGGCAATTGCAGAAAGAATTGGCTATCCTGTTGTTATGAAGGTATCATCGCCTCATATTCTTCATAAAACTGATGTTGGTGGAGTTAAACTAAATCTTAACAATGACAAAGCTGTTTACAATGCTTTTATAGAAATAACAACAAATGTTAAGAGAGTTATGCCAGATGCATACATAGAAGGTGTAATGATTTATGAAATGGTTACAGGTGGCAAAGAAGTTATTCTTGGTGTAAGTTATGATAGAACTTTTGGACATATGGTTATGTTTGGACTAGGAGGAATTTATGTGGAAGTTTTGAAAGATGTTTCTTTCAGAATAGTTCCTGTATCAGAACAGGAAGCCTTTGAAATGATAAATGAAATCAAGGGAAGCAAAATACTTGATGGAGTAAGAGGTGAAAAGCCCTACGATAAAACTGATATAGCTAACTGTATAAGAAAACTTTCCATGTTGGTGACAGACCTCCCTATAATTAAAGAGATTGATATTAATCCTTATATGGTATTCAATAATGGTGGTATTGGACTTGATGCAAGAATAATAATTTAGCAACAAAAACATGGAGGACAAACATGATACCAATTTTTATAATATCAAATCGAGCTTTTACAGGAAAAAACTTCTTTGCATTAGGACTATCTCTCACACTTCAAGAACGAGGTTATAAAACAGGTTATATAAGACCTCTTGGAAGGATTCCTTTAAAAAAAGGTGAAGAAATATTTGATGAAGAAGCTGTTTTTATAAAAGAACTATTAGGACTTGAAGAACCATTAAGTGTAATATCTCCTTTTGTTTTTACTTACGAGACACAGTATAGACTTCTTGAGGGTACTGATTTAAAAGTAAAAGAAAAAATTATTAACTCCTTTGCAAAACAAAGTAATAAAGATTTTGTAATAGTTGTCGGACCAAATAACATATTTGAGGGATTTACACTGGGAATTGATGGTATAAGTTTATCACAGGAGACAAATGGAAAGGTTATAGCAATTCAACACTGGGATAGTGAACTTGCTATGGATGATATATTCGGTATAAGACAGTTAAGCGGTGAAAAATTTATAGGTGCAGTTATAAATAAAGTTCCTCCTGAACAATTTCATCATGTTAAAGAAAAAGTGATTCCATTTATTGAAGGAAAAGGCATAAAAGTCTTGGGAGTTTTCAAAAAAGATAAATTTCTGGAAGCTGTTACAGTAAGAAGGCTTATGGAAACAATAAATGGCGGGCTTGTCTGCTGTGAAGACAAACTTGATGAATTTGTTGAGAATTTTTCTATTGGAGCAATGGATCCTGAATCAGCTCTTTCTTTTTTTCTAAGAATTCCCAATAAAGCTGTAATTACTGGTATTCACAGAACAGATATCCAGATAGTTGCAATGGAAACCTCAACAAAGTGTTTAATACTTACTGGTGGAATGCATGTTAATGAGACTGTAACAGGAATTGCAAAAGCTAAAGGCATTCCGATTATTGTTACTGGTATGGATACATTTACAGCAGTTGACAAAATGGAGAAACTTATGGGCAAAGCTGTTATAAGAGAAAAAGATAAAGCAATGAAAGCAAAAGAAGTTGTTAGCACCATATTTGATATAGAAGAGTTTTTGAGAAGAACTAAATGAGTGATATAGATCAAGCACTTGTTGAAAAGGCAAATATTCTTGTTGAGGCGCTTCCATATATAAGGAAATTTTATGGAAAAACCTTCGTAATAAAGTATGGAGGCGCAGCCCAAAAAGATCCTTTGCTTAAAGATGCTTTTGCTCAAGATATTGTCTTGCTTAATTTTATAGGTATAAAGCCTATTGTCATACATGGAGGTGGACCCAAAATTACAGAATTTATGAAAAAACTTGATAAAGAGCCTCAGTTTATTCATGGACACAGAGTAACAGATAAAGAAACAATGGAGCTTGTTGAGATGGTTCTTGGAGGAGTTATAAACAAAGAAATTGTTCAACTTATTAATTCTCATGGTGGAAAGGCTGTTGGACTTACAGGTAAAGATGGGAATCTTCTAAGAACTAAAAAGAAGTATCTAAAAATCAATAATGAAGATGTAGATATCGGATTCGTTGGGGAAATAGAAAAAGTCTGCGTAGATGTGTTGGAAAGTTTACAAGATAGAGGTTTTATTCCTGTTGTTGCACCTATAGGATTTGATAAAAAAGGACAAAGTTATAACATAAATGCTGATACAGTAGCCTCTGCAATTGCTGTAGCGGTAAACGCCGAAAAACTTATACTTCTTACCGATGTTAAAGGAATAACCGATGAAAACAATAATCATATACCTACTCTTAAAAACGAAGAGGCTTTAAAATTGATAGAGCAGCAAATTATTACTGGGGGGATGGTTCCCAAAGTCTATGCCTGTCTTAATGCACTTAAAGGAGAAGTTAGAAAAACACACATAATAGATGGAAGGATTCCTCATAGTTTACTTCTTGAAATTTTTACTCAAAAAGGTATTGGCACTGAAATAATTTTCTAAATGAGTCAGATAAGACTGTGTATTCAGCGTTGTCAAATTTTTCCAGGAAAATATTTAGAGCTTTCAAAGGAAGAAAAAAAATATCTTTTCAATGTTCTGAGATGTCATCCCGGAGATACTCTCTCAATTTTTGATGGCAAAGGAAAAAGCTTTCATGCAAGAATAGTTGACTTAAAAACTATAGAGATTCTTAAGGAAGAAGAATTTTGCACAGAAGATCAATTTTCAATAATTTTATGTCAGGCTCTACTTAAAGGTGAGAAAATGGAAATGATTATAGAAAAAGCAACAGAGCTCGGTGTAAAAAAAATTATTCCCTTTGTTAGTGCTAGATGTATTGTAAGGCATACCCGTAAGGTTGAAAGATGGATAAAGATTGCCAAAGAAGCTGCGGAACAATCAGGTAGAAGCATTGTTCCTGAAATAAGCAATGTAATCAACTTTTCTGAATTGATCAAAACCGTAGACAATGGAATTCTTTTCTGGGAACAGGCTACATTGCCCTTAATACAGACAATATCTGAATTGAATAATAAAAAAATATTTTTATTGCTCGGACCTGAAGGAGGTTTCAGTAAGGAAGAAGTAAAGCTGGCAGAAGAGATGAATATAAAAACAGCCTCCTTAGGTAAAAGAATTTTAAAAGCCGAAACAGCTTCTATAGTTTCAGTTGCATTGGCGAGTTTCTTACTACAATGGAAGTTGTAATTTTAGAATTCTGAAAAATTATGATATAATTGAAAAAATGGATGCAAAAGAAAAGGCTTTAAAAATAGCAGAAATCCTTCATGATAAAAAAGCACAGGACATAAAAATTCTTGAGCTGAAAGATCTTACCATAATAACCGATTACTTTGTAATCTGTTCTGCTGAAAGCATAACCCAAGTAAAAGCCCTGGCAGAATATTTACAGGAAACTATACAATTGGAGAGTTGTAAACTTTACGGAATAGAAGGTTTTTCATATGCTCACTGGATTTTAATGGATTATGGCGATGTGATTGTTCATATATTTCTTGAAGAAACAAGGCGTTATTATGACCTTGAAAGATTATGGCTTGATGCACCAAGAATTCAAATTGAAAAGATTACCTCAGATAAAAGCCTTGCAGTGTATAGATAAAATGTCCTGTTATTGAAAGAGTATTTTTCTGCCAGTCATCAGGTAATGGCCAGAATGGCTCAGCATCTTTCAATGCTTTAATTGCTGCATCATCAAGCATTCTATAGCCGGATGTTCTCAAAAGTTCTACAGAAACAAGTTTACCTTTTTTATCAATTGTAAATCTCAAATAAAGATCACCATATATACCTCTCTGGACAGCTTGAGGAGGGTACTGCCAGACTCTTTCTATTTTTTCCTTAAGCCTTTCAAGATATCCCCAATCATTGAATTCTTTTGCAGAAAAACTTAAACCGCGTGATGTTTCTAAATCTTGTTTCTCTTTAGATTTGCTTGAAAGTCTGGCAATTACATCTTTATCAAATATATCCGGAGACTTCTTAGAAGTTAATTCTGTAAAATGTTTCTCTGTTTTTAAATTCCCTGAAGAGGTGGTTTCTTTTTGTTTTTCTTCTTTATGCCCTTGACTTCCCTCTGGAATAGCACTTAAATATTTTGGTTGTTTTAATTCTCTTATAGGAGGAAGTTTTTCTAATGTTTTCGGCAGAGGATTTTTTACAGATGGCGGTATTTTGGGCATCTGTGGAGTTAAAGGCACAATTATAACTGAAACAGGCTCTACAGGCTGTTGAGGCTTAAAATAATCCTGTAAAAGTATGATAAAAACAAATAGCAAAATATGAAAAACACAAGAATAAACTAAGGCTTTCTTCACAATTTTATTTTATCTTAAATGTGGCGATTCTTGAAATAAGACTTCCAAAGGCTTTTAAATAAAGAGGAATAAGTTTACGACCATGTTCTTTTTTTAGCCATAAAGCCATTGCAAGTTCCTGAATAACAGGGTTTCTGTGAATATTAAGCCAGTTATCTATTCTATAATCATTGCCAAACATGTAATCCTGAAATTTTTTCATTATGCTAAATTGCTTTAGAAAATTTTCATCCCACAGTTTTTTGTAAAGATTTAAATCTTTGTGAAGTATTGCTTCAGAGGCAAATTGAGCAGATTTCATAGAATAATATATCCCTTCAAATGAAACAGGCATCACGACTCCCAAAGCATCACCACAAAAAATGATATTTTCTTTAAAAAAGCTCCTTTCCCTCCATTTTGGTATTTTATAAGCTCTTAGCTTGAAAGAATTAACATTTATTTTACCTGCGAATCTTTTTTCAACAAAGTTACAAATGAGAGTTTTTAATTTTTTAACATCTTCAGCTCCTGTGCCAACTGAAAAATAGTTTACACCCGGAAAAACCCACGAATAAAAAAATGAAGCATGATGATTGCCAAACCAGAATTCGCATGTATCTTTTGTATCTATTAAGTTTTCAGGAAAATGTAGACTTACTGTCCAGTAATATTCAGGCTTTGATATTCCTTTAATGGAGCAAACCTTTGAATTAACTCCATCAGCAGCGATGATATATTTAGAATGAATTTTTAGAACTTCGCCAGTTTTTTTTCTGATTATTGATTTATTTTTTATATTGATATTTTCTATGTTTACTAATTCTGCCTCAATAAGTTTTACTCCGCTTTTTTCAGCTAATTTTCTCATAAAAGAATCAAAACTCTGACGATTAAAAATCAATATTTCTCCATCTTTGAGTGAAACCTCTATAGGTTCTGAAAAGGGGGGGAATATTTTAATTTTTGTTACTGTATTGAAAGGTATTTGATTCTGAATTTTATTTAAAATATTAAATTCTTTCAACCCTGCAGATGGAATTCCTCCTCCACAGGGCTTATCAAATGTAAGGTCTTTTTCAATTAAAACAGTTTCTATTCCGTTTTCTGCAAGTAATCTTGAGGCAGTACTACCAGCAGGTCCTCCACCAACAACTAAAACTTCACACTGCATTCGTACTATTCTTTAGTTACAACAAGAATAGGACATGGAGCATTTCTTATAACTCTTTGTGTTGTACTTCCAACAAAAAATCTTTCCATTCCACTTCTTGGAAGTGTTCCAAGAATAATCAAATCTATGCTGTTTCCTTTTGCAAACTTTATAATTTCCTCATATGGAATACCTCTTAAAACAACTGTTTCAACATTTTTAAAATCTTCAAGCATCTCAATACCAAAAGAATCAAGATTTTTTTTAGCATGAGCTTCTAAATCCTTATAAAGTTCTGTCATTGATGGATGGGGAATGTGAAGATTTGATGCTTTCTCAATGTCATAGATAACATGAAGAAGATATAATTTTGCATTAAATATTTTTGCAAAATCTACAGCATAAGAAAGAGCATGCAAAGACTCATCTGAAAAATCTGTTGGTAAAAGAATCTTCTGAAATTTCATAACACCCTCCTAATTTTTGATGTTTTTTAAGTATATCAATCTCATACCCTCAATTACAAGATATTTATTCAATAAATGTTTTTTATGCATGTATTTTGATAGGAAGTGAGAATATCCACCTGTTAGAACAATTATAAGCTCACGGTTTATTTTTTTTTCAATTTCACCTATTATTCCTTCCACTGCATAAATTGTCCCTAAAACTATTCCGCTAATAATTGCTGAGGAAGTATCTTTGCCAAGTGCGTCAACATCCTTATTTAAATCAACCAGATGCAAACTTGAAGTTTTTTCACTAAGAGCACAATTCATTGTGCCTATACCAGGCATTATTGCTCCACCAAGAATCTCTTTCTCACTGGTAACAACCGTGATTGTAGTAGCTGTTCCAGCATCTACAACTGCTATATTATCTTTAAGTAATTCATGAGCAGCTACAGAAGCTGCAAGCCTGTCAACTCCGAAACTCTCTGGGTTATTAATATTAAGTTTTAATCCTGAAGGAGTTTTGTAATCTATAAAAATTGTTTTATGAGAGATATTTCTTAAAAAATTCACAAATTTTTTTGTAATCTCCGGTACAACAGAACATATTATACAGTCAAAATCATAATTAGCATTAAGAAATGCGCAATCAAGAAGTTTATTATCAGTCCATTTTGATACCTCTTGTGTATCAAATGAAATGATTTCAAAATCAGATTGATATGGATCTTTGAAAAAAGCAAGATTAATAGTTGAATTTCCTATTTTAACAGCAACAAGCATTATTTTGTTCGAAGTAAAGTAACATCTCCTGCACAGATTTTTTCATATGTTCCATCGTTTAACTTCACAATTAGTCTACCTTCATCATCTATAGCTTCTGCTGTAGCAATAAGCTCCCTATCTGATAAAACAATTTTAACTTGTCTTCCTATGGTGCCACTCATTTGCATCCATCGGTCAATAATTGTTTTTCTTTGTCTTTTTTCAAGTAATTGATACCATTTATCAGACTCTTTAATTATTTCAGCAGCAAGAAGACTTCTTGAAAAATCTTCTCCTTTAAAGATCTTAAGAGAAGATGCTATTTCTTTAATCTCTTCTGGTATATCTTCTTCTGTCATATTTACATTAATACCAATACCTACCACAGCAGACTTTATTTTTTCTCCTTCAATCTTCATTTCTGTAAGAATTCCACCAACTTTTTTGTCATCAACAAGCATATCATTAGGCCATTTAATCATTACAGGCACATCTGTATATCTTCTCAAAGCTGTTGTGCAAGCAACAACACTGGTTAAAGTAAGTAGTGTAGCATATTTAGGAGGAATATTTGGTTTTATGGCAATGCTCAAGTAGAGGTTTTTCCCTGCGGGAGAAATCCATTTTCTGCCCAGTCTTCCCTTGCCTTTTATTTGTCTGTCTGCGATGATAACTGTGCCTGAAGGATATCCCTGCTTTAAAAGTTCATTAGCCTTACTGTTGGTTGATTCAACTTCATCATAAACCACAATTTCTTTGCCAATTTCCAAGATTTTTGAAGACAATAATTTTTTTAAATCTTCTCCTGTAAATTCCATAATTTACCTTTCTGGTTGAAGTATTATAACATCTATTTTTCCTTTGAGTTTATCAGCAAAATACTGAGCATCTTTTTCAGAACCAACAATGCTTCCATAATGCATTGGAATTGCTATTTTAGGTTTTATATCCAGTGCTGCCTGAACAGCTTCTTCAGCAGTCATTACATAAGTTCCTGAAACTGGAAGTAAAGCAATATCAATGTCTTTAAAAGACTTCATTTCTGGAATATAATCAGTGTCTCCTGCTATATAAATTCTTTTCCCCATTACTCTAAAAATATATCCGACCCAACCTTTCTCCTTTGGATGAAACTTTTTATTTAAATTATAAGATGGCACAACTTCTATCTCCACTCCTTCTACAGTAATTCTATCACCTGGTTTAACGATAACTTCTTTTGCCTTAATCTTACCAGAACAATCCTTTGGAAGAACAATCACTGTGTGAGGAGCTAAAAGTTTTTCTATGTCCTCAGGACTGAAATGATCATAATGTTCATGAGTAATAAGAATGATATCAGCCTTGTCACTCTCTTTAATTTGAAATGGATCTGTGTAGATAATTTTTTCTCCTGTAATTTTAAAACTATCATGTCCAAGCCATTTAATGTTTTCTAACATAATAAACCTCCTGAAAGGTATTTGATATATGATACTAAATTTCAAGCATAGATAACAATTTGATTTTTTTCAAGGATTTCTATTAGATTAAAACTTATCGGGGCGTAGCGCAGCTTGGATAGCGCACCTGCCTTGGGAGCAGGGGGTCGGTGGTTCAAATCCACTCGCCCCGATTGATTTTCGAAGGTTTTTCCCCTTTAAATGACTGTGAAACAGCCATGACGTAATCGTGACAAATGTTGAATTTTAGAGTGTTTACAATCTTTTTTGTGAGTTTGCAATAAGTGAGTATTTCTAAATGTCATGTTTATGTTTTTTCTGACTTTATGTATGGCATTAATCGGAAATTATTGGTTGCTTACTCCATATTCTTGTATTAAGGTTTAAATCTTCAACAATACCATATACGAGATTTAAATAGGAAAAGTAACTTCTGATTGTTTCATAATCTACTCTTCCAGAGAAAATTTTGGTTCAAAGAGTGTATTAGTCGGTATAGCAATATGGATTTTAGAGTTAACAAAGAATAGATATATATCATCATCAACTTTCTCTCTTAGGTTCATTATTCTTCTTACAAGACTTGTTGACAAAATGTATCTTGCCTCAATATGGTCTTCGCCGTATGCAATAAAGTATTTGCTGAATTCAGGGTCTTCCAGTTCTATTACTTTCCAACCCTTAAGAAAAGCAAGTTTCTTTTTAATTGACTTTATAAAGCTTGCTGATTTATCCGGTAAGACAATAACTTAAGTGTTAAAGTGTTTATTGAAGTCAGCAATAAAAAAGATACCCTTAAATATGGTATGCCAGTGCTCATCTGTTTCTGTATGACCATCGCTATCTGTGCGAGAACTCTCAGTTTTATATTGTGCATGAACCTGGCTGAACTCTACAGCTGTGTAACCTATCATACCCTTCGTACCTGTCAATACGAGTTCTGAAAATGTTACTTTCTTCAAATTGCTTCTCTGTGACGTAATTATCAGGCTCATAAAAGAGTGAATCATCAATAAATTTCAGGATACTCCCGATTACTTTGATTTTGTATTCTCTTTTGTAGTTTTTGATTCTCTTACTGAATCTAAGGTGCCAATAAACCACTGATAATATTAAGCCAACAATCAATACTTCTATGCCAACAGTAGATTTTACAACCGAAGCAAAAAATGTAATGATAAGAAGAGTACCTATGACAGCACCTTCAATAGGAATTTCTGATTTAAGAGTCTTTCTTTCTGTTTCAACAGCTTTCAGGGTTTGTAAGAGGATGCCTCTGTAGAATTCATCAAACTCTCTGTCAATGTCTCTATTTCTTGAATAATTCATTAACTTCTGGTTTTACCCTTTCTTCCTCAGGTATTTCAAACCATTTCATCTCCTCATATTTCATGATACGTGCTATAAGATTGGTTGGGAAAGCCTTAACAGCATTGTTATAATCTATTATATGTGTTACCAGTGCACGTCTTGCTGCGGAGAGTTGCTCCTCCACTTCATTTAAGGCAGCCTGTAGCTGAAGAAAATTTTGGCTTGCCTTCAAGTCAGGATAGT
>FMJZ01025981.1_pt1 | contig 12061 bp, 8 predicted proteins | sample 1987881 | NCBI WGS metagenome assembly FMJZ01 (sample SAMEA4378227, study PRJEB15110) | soil metagenome | biome: soil; feature: Field; material: Soil | place: India | collected 2015-03-11 | depth 0 m | reverse complement strand
AAAAAAAACAAGTCACATCTAATTCCTACATTTAATCTTTTTTCTATTGACATTCTTCTGAATATATATTATCTTATATATGGATTTCATACTAAAAAGGTAGGTGATTATATGAATAAGATATTAATAGTGGGAGCCGGCCTTGTGGGCACATCTTTTGCTTATAGTCTTATACAAAAAGGAATAGTGGAGGAAATTGTTCTTTATGATATTGATGAGAAAAGAGCCTTGGGAGAAGCTTTGGATTTAGCTCATGGTATCTATTTTACAAAACCTTTGGAGATAAGAGCAGGAAGTTTAGAGGATGCAAAAAATTCAGATATAGTAGTTATCACTGCTGGAGCCAAACAAAAGCCAGGAGAATCAAGAATTCAACTTTTGGATAGAAATATAAATATCTTTAAAAATCTAATACCTGAAATTGTAAATACAGGATTTAATGGAATATTTTTAGTAGTCACAAATCCTGTTGATATTTTAACTTATTTTACCTACAAATTTTCTAATTTTCCAAGAAATAAGATTATAGGTTCCGGTACTGTACTTGATAGTTCCAGATTTGCTTATCTTCTTTCTAAACATTGCAACGTAGATCCCAGATCTATAAATGCTTACATCATTGGGGAACATGGAGATACAGCTGTGGCTGCATGGAGCCTCACCCATATTGGAGGTATTCCTATCTCGGACTTTTGCCCTATTTGTGGCAAAAAATGCTTTGAAGAAGAAGTAAAAGAAAAAATTTTAAGAGAGGTAAGGGAAGCTGCTTATAAAATTATTGAATACAAAGGAGCTACACATTATGCTATAGGTCTTGCTTTAGTTCACTTAGTAGAGGCTATCGTGAGAGATGAGAAAAAAGTATTACCTGTATCTTCTGTACATCCTAACATTTATGGGTTGAAGAATGTACCATTAAGTCTTCCTTCCATTGTAGGAAGTAATGGGGTAGAAAAGGTTTTAAATGTAAGATTGACTAAAAAGGAAAAACAAGATCTTCTTAAGTCTATAAAAACTATAAAGGATATAGTTGATTCCTTTGAGGCCATTTCCATCTCCTAAGTATTTTATCTAAAAAGTTAAATATTAACCACATCAACCGTGGGAGAAATATACAGTTTTTTATTTATTATCAGTTAAATAAAATTTTTGTTATAATCTTAAATAACCTTATTAAAAGGGGATGGCAAATATAACTGAGAAAGAGAAAAATCTATTAATAAAGTAAAAAAATCCCCTGATTACACCTCTCTACAAAATTCTTATAATCAGTGTCTATTTTAGTAATAAGTATGCTTAAGATTACATAACTAAAAGAGATAAATAGTAGATGACTAATTCACATAGTCAGTATGGAAAAATTATGATAATCTAAAATAAAGGGAGGTGTTTAAATTGAAAAATTATGGATGGCTCTTAAAGGATATTAAAAATCTTGAACTCATTGAGCTCCCATATCCTGAGCTAAAAGAAGACCAAATATTATTAGAAGTATTATATACAGGAATATGTGGTTCTGATCTTCATGCCTATTTTGGAGAACATCCCTTTGTAAAGCCGGGCATTATTTTAGGACATGAATTTGTAGGAAAAGTTATAGAGAAGGGGAAAAATGTGTTTAACTTTGAAATAGGAGATTTTGTAGTTGTAGAACCGAGTTTAACCTGTGAAAAATGCTACAACTGTACCCATGGAAGATATAACATTTGTAAAGAATTAGATGTAGTAGGGTGTATAAAAACCAATGGAGGATTTCAAAAGTATATAAGTATCCCTTATTATAAAGCATATGGAATAAATGATATTCCTTTAAAAAGAGCAATCCTCACAGAACCCCTCGCAGTAGCTGTCCATGGAATAAGAAGATCTTCTTTTAAATTAGGTGATGAAGTGCTTATTATAGGAAGTGGTCCTATAGGACTCCTTACTACTATAGTTTTATATCTTTCAAATCCTAAAAAAATTGTATTAGTAGAACCCTTAGAGAAAAGATTAAATCTTGCAAAAGATCTATGTCCTGAGATTAACACTGTTAAACCAAAGGATTTAAAGAACAATTTATTCTCTCAGGAAGGACCTGATATAACCTTTGAATGTGTAGGTATGGATGAAACTATAAATATGGCTATTGAATTCGCAAGAAAAGGATCTGAGATAATTCTCTTAGGAGTTCCCCAGGAGATTTCAAAGGCAAAACTTATCTATATACAAGATAGGGAACTTAGTTTAAGGGGTTCTCTTATGTATACAAGAGATGACTATTTAATAGCTTTAGATCTCTTAAGAAAAAATCAGGTAAATTACGAGAAGTTAATAACCCACACTTATCCTTTTAGTAAGGTAGCTGAAGCCTTTGAAAGTATACTAAATAACAAAGAAGAATACTTTAAAGTAATAATTGATATTCAAAGGGATTAAGAACTTTAATTTATTATAGAGGAGGTACAAACCTATGAATCCTATTGAAATCATTATGATAGGTGCGGGAAATAGAGGCTACGAAGCCTACGGAAAAATAATTTTGAAAAGACCTGATATAAAGATGGTAGCCGTTGCAGAACCAAATGATATTAAAAGAGAGAGATTTTCAAAAGAGCATAAAATACCTCCTGATAGACAATTTAAAACTTGGGAAGAGGTTTTTGTAAAAGAGAAATTTGCCCATGGTGTAATAATTGCTACCATGGACAGAATGCATATAGAACCTGCTATATCTGCCATTAAAAAAGGTTATAAAATTCTCTTAGAAAAACCTATCGGCGTAAGTATAGAAGAAATAAAAGAGTTATACAAAATAGCAAAGGAATACAATGCAAGTATAACTGTTGCTCATGTATTGAGATATACTGCTTTTTTTAGAAAATTAAAAGAGCTTCTTCAAAAGAAGGTTATTGGAGAACTTATTGGAATAAATTTAGTTGAAAATATTGGATTCTTCCATTTTGCCCACAGCTTTGTTAGAGGAAACTGGAGAAATTCTAATACTTCTGCTCCATCCATATTGGCAAAAAGCTGTCATGATTTAGATATACTGACTTTTTTAACAAATGAAAAATCCCAATACCTCTCATCCTTTGGAGAATTAAGATATTTTAAAAAAGAAAATGCTCCGGAAGGAGCAAAGGAAAGATGTCTTGATTGTGATTTGGATTGTCCTTATGATGCTAAAAAAATATACCTTATTGATTATAATGGATGGCCTGTATCGGTAATTTCAGAAGATCTCTCGTTAGAGGGAAGGTTAAAAGCTTTAAGAGAAAATCCTTATGGTAGATGTGTTTATTATTCAGACAATAATGTGGTAGATCATCAAACAGTCTCAATAAGGTTCAAAAATGGAGTATATGCCTCTTTCATAATGACAGCCTTCACTAACAAGATAACTAGAAAAATATATTTGTATGGTTCTCATGGAGAAATTTATGGAGACTTAGATGAGAAGAAAATAGTAATTCAAAGCTTTGATAGAGGAGAAGAAATAATTAACCTAAATTTACCTTTCAGAGATTTAGTAGGACATGCAGGAGGAGATGAGGGAATAGTAGATGAATTTGTAAGATTAATGAAGGGAGAGATTAAAGAAACTTCATCTAATATAGAAGAAGCCATAGAAAGTCACCTTATGGCCTTTTCAGCTGAAGAAGCAAGATTAAATAATAAAGTATTAAATATGGATGAAGTAAGAGAGAAATTTTACAACTAATATTCCAATTTTTAGTTTATAAGGGATATCGAAGTCCTCAGAGAATTCTAGCTTAAATTTGCCTAATTCTTTCTCAAGTTACGTTAAATACCTATCCTACTTCTTCAAGGATTTTTTGAGATCCCATCCTAAAGTCCATATCTTAATATTAATACTTTCTTTTCCTTTTCCTAGAAGGTATTTCCATAAGATCTTTTACTATGACAGAAAATTCTGTACATTCTCTCTCCCTCCTTAAATAAAACCATGAAATCTATCAAACAATACTGATTCTTGAAAAATTTAAAGTAATTTTTGATCTAAATCTTTAAAATCCTTAAAATCATACTCCATAGCTCTTATTAGTAGATCTATCCATTCTTCCAGAATAAACTTAAGCTTCATTTTCTAGAACAATAGGAGCTTCTTTATTCTTCCCTATCATCAATTTCACATTTACAAATTCTATAGAAAGACTTTTCCCTTTCTCTGTTAACACAATCTTAGGACCCTCAAAAATATTATCCCCTTTATTCCTCGTTTATTTAATACATTTAAAATCTTCAAATTCTCTGTCTACTCCATGTTGATACGCATACTCAAGAGCTTCAATTTGTTTATTCTTCAAAAGATCTTTATAATATCCGCCCTTATTCTGCAGAGCTTCTACCCTTTCTATAACATCCATCGCTATACTAAATCTATCAATTTGATTCAGTATAGCAAGTTGCATTGGAGTAGTTATACCACCTCTTCCCTCTAGGAAGGGTGTTAAATATCCTGCATCTATTCCTATTTTTCTATTTTCTCTATATCCTCTTACGTGAATATTTTTGTGATTTGTTCTTCTATAAGTAAGTCTATGAATAAGCCAGGGATAACCATGGAAGTTAAATATAACAGGTTTATCCTTTGTAAAGTAGGAGTCAAATTCTTTATCGGTAAGTCCATCAGGGTGCTCTATATTAGGAGTTAAAGTAAAGAGATTTACTACATTTACAAATCTTATCCTGAGTTCAGGGAAAAGTCCCTTTAGTATCTGCACTGCACATATAGCCTCTTTAGTGGGTATATCTCCACAGCTTGCTATTACAACATCGGGATCTTCCTGAGGATAATTACTTGCAAAATCCCATATACCTATTCCTTTCATGGCATGTTTAAAGGCTTCTTCTATAGTTAAGTATTGAGGATGCTTTTGTTTATCTATAACAATAATGTTTATGCGATTAGTAGTCTGGAAACAATGCCAAAAAGTACAGACAAGAGTATTAGCATCAGGGGGAAAATATACCCTTACTACATTGGGCCACTTATCCACAATCGAAGTAATAAATCCTGGATCCTGATGGGTAAATCCATTATGATCCTGCCTCCATACTACTGAAGTAAGAAGCAGATTAAGAGAGGAAATAGGTGCTCGCCAAGGCACATCTGAAGAAATATCAAGCCATTTACCAAATTGATTTACCATAGAGGAAATAATAGGAGCAAATCCCTCATAGGTATTTAAAAGACCATGTCTTCCTGTAAGAAGATATCCTTCAAGCCATCCCTCTATGGTATGCTCCGAGAGAATTTCCATGGTTCTACCAAAGGGTGTAAGGAAGCCTTCATCTTCATCTTCAGGAAGAATATCTGCCATCCAGGCCTTTCCAAATTCAAATACTGCATCAATCCTATTGGATTTTGTTTCATCAGGACCAAATACTCTAAAATTGTCAGGATTTAACTTAATAATCTCTTTTAAAAAGATTCCAAGGGGTCTTGTGTTTTCTGCTAAAGTTTTTATTGACTCTTTAGCTTCTACAGCAAATTTTCTAATATCAGGAAGCTTTAACTCTTTTCTTAAAATTCCACCATTAGCATGAGGAGTAGCACTCATTCTCTTATTACCTTTAGGAGCTAATTCTTTAAGATCATCTCTCAATTTTCCATCTACTGTAAATAATTTTTGAGGCTCATAACTTTTTAACCACTCTTCTAAAACCTTTAAAGTCTCTGGATTTTCCTTGGCATCAGCAAAGGGCACCTGATGAGCTCTCCAATAACCCTCTATATATTGATTTCCCACTTTCCTTGGAGCAGTCCATCCCTTAGGGATTCTTAAGATAATCATAGGCCAGAAGGGCCTAAAGGGTTTATTCTGAGATCTTGCAGTATCCCAGATATTAAGTACTTTCTCAACACAAACATCCATTATAGATGCCATCTTTTCATGGATCTCTAAAGACCCTTCTCCCTCTATAATGAAGGGTTCATATCCGTAGCCTTTAAATAAAGATATGAGTTCATCATTACTTATTCTTGAAAAAATAGTAGGATTGTTAATTTTATATCCATTCAAAAGAAGTATAGGAAGTACAGCTCCATCCCTTACAGGATTTAAAAATTTGTTGGAATGCCAGGATGTGGCAAGGGAGCCTGTTTCCGCCTCTCCATCTCCCACTACCGTAATAGCTATAAGATCTTTGTTGTCAAATACAGCCCCATAAGCATGAGAAAGAGCATACCCCAATTCTCCACCTTCTTGAATAGATCCTGGAAGTTCTGGGGTACAATGGCTTCCAAGTCCCCCTGGGAAAGAAAAGGCCTTAAAAAGATTTTTCATTCCTTCTTCATCTTGACTGAATTGAGAATAGAGCTCACTTATAGTACCTTCTAAATATGCTGGTGCAACCACCCCAGGTGCACCATGTCCTGGCCCTGCTATAAATATGCAGTTCAAATCATACTTATTTATTACCCTATTACCATGCACATATACAAAGGAAAGTCCAGGGCTTGCTCCCCAATGTCCAAGAAGCCTCTCCTTAATATGCTCTGGCTTAAGAGGCTCTCTTAAGAGAGGATTATCCCATAAATAGATCATACCAACAGAAAGATAGCAACAAGCTCTCCAATACTCATTTAATTTATCAATCATTTAATCACCCCTTTTTAAAAAATTTTTTAGTGAGGGCCACCGCCATCACTACATCCTCTGTCTCCACCTTAGGAGGAAGAACTGAGAAAAGACTACAATACTTGAAAAGAGCAGGAAGACTTAAATCCCAATATCCACCCCATACCTTCCAGTAAAATTCAGCTACATCTTCATACACCTTATCAAAGGAAGTATAAAGAGAAATTTTAAAAATTTTTCTCATGTTACCTTCTTTAGAGCAACTTTTTTACCCTTTTAATTATATCACCTTAAAATTAAAATAAGTTTAATAAGAAAGACCATAACCATAAGGAAAAGTAAATTTATTTTTATTTTCAGTATACCAAGTAAAGGATAATTTTCCCTTAGGTTTAAAATCTCCGAAAAGTATATCCGTTACTCCCTCTCCTTCTGTTCCAGGAAGCCATGCACAAAGAACACCGTAGGTTTTATCAAGATACTCTTCTATCTCTACAGGCCTTCCCACTAAAAGAATTAATATGATAGGTTTTCTTTCTTTAAAAATACTTTGAAGAATTAAATAATCAGAGTGTTCTATTTCAGGTTTAAAAGTATCTCCCTTAAACTCTGCATAAGGTCTCTCTCCTACCACTGCCACAATCACATCAGCATCCTTAGGTATATTCTCTCCATAAGGAGAAAAAGTAACCTTTGTGTTCTTACTCACCCTCCTTTTAATAGCCTCTAAAATAGTAGTACCCAAGGTGATATTTCCCTTTTGGCCCTGCCATGAGATAGTCCATCCTCCGCATTGAGATCCTATATCATTAGCCTTTGACCCAACCACAAATATATGCTTTAAATTTTTAGAGAGAGGAAGAATTTTATTCTTATTCTGTAAAACCACAACACTTTCCCTTACAGCTTTTCTTGCTATCTCTCTGTGCTCCTTTGAACCTATCTTATTAATTAGCTCTCTATTAGCATAGGGATTTTCGAATATCCCCAAAAGAAACTTAACCTTTAATATCCTTCTTACCGCATCATCAATACGAGATATAGAAATCTTCCCTTTTTGTACACAAGATCTCAAAGTATTTATAAATCTTATATAGTCATCAGGTACCATTACCATATCTATTCCTGCATTTATACTCATAGTTACCTGATCTTCGTAACTTCCTGGAAGTTGTTCTATAGCCTTCCAGTCAGAAACTAAAAATCCGTCAAATCTAAGCTCTTTTTTTAATACATCCCTCAGAAGATATTTATTAGCATGCATCTTTACTCCATTCCAACTGGAAAAGGAAACCATTATGGATTTGGCCCCATTTTTTATGGCAAAAATATAGGGTTTCAAATGTATATCCCTTAATTCCTTCTCAGAGATCCTTGTATCTCCTTGATCTAAAAGTCTATTTATACCTGTGCCAAATTTTGTTCCTCCATCCCCTACAAAATGCTTAGGACAAGCTAATATGCTACCCTTGTTTCTTAAAGATCCTCCTTGAAAACCTCTTATTACAGCAGATCCCAAAAGAGCAACCAAATCGGAATTTTCTGAAAAGCTTTCATAGGTTCTTCCCCACCTTATATCTTGGACTACTGCAACACAAGGAGCAAAACTCCAACGTATTCCCACTGCAGAAGTCTCTATAGCTGTTATTCTTGCACATTCTTCTATTAACTTCTCATTTCTTGTACATCCCAGTCCAATATTGTGGGGAAAAACTACTGCAGAGTAAACCTTCCCATTTCCATGTACTGCATCTATACCGTAAAGAATAGGAATTTTTAATCTTGTCTGAAGGGCATAATATTGGAACCTGTCTACATAATCAGCCCAGTTTTTAGGGATAGGATTTGAAGGCCCCGCGTCTCCTCCACTTAATACAGATCCAATAAAATATCTTTTCACATCTTCCGGATCTTTCAAATAAGAGCTATCAACTTGAGTCATCTGCCCTATTTTCTCCTCAAGAGTCATCTGAGACAACAGTCTCTCTACTTTTTCTTCTATGGATTCTTCTGAGGAAAAGGTAAAGACTATACCTAAAAGGAGTATTATTAAAAATGACAAAAATTTTTTAATCATAATATTCCCCCTCATAAACTAAACTCTTCTTCCACCCTTTCCTTTATCTTTTTTCCAAGGTCTTTTCAAAAACCTCATCAAAAACAGAAGAAATTTTTTTAATTACAATTTATCACCTCTTCCTTTGACTTTCCTAAATATTTTCTCATTTAAAACCCCCTAAAATTTTACGCCCGTCATTGCAATACCCCTTATAACATATTTTTGAGCTATTAAGAAAACAATCAATATAGGTAGAACTACAAGGGTAGAACCTGCAAGAATTGTTCCAATATTTTCTCCGTATTGGCCTGCTATTATAGAGACTGCTACTGGTAAAGTATACATTCTTTCATCAGTAGCTACAATAAGAGGCCATAAAAAAGAATTCCAAGCTCCTATAAAGGCAAATACAAAAGAAGTAACAAGAAAAGGAGTAGACAAAGGTAAAATTATTTTAAAATATATGAGTAATTCATTAGCACCGTCAATTTTGGCAGATTCTATAATTTCATCGGGAATTCCCTTTATAAATTGTCTCCAGAAGAATATACTTCCTGCTCCAACAAGTCCAGGAATGATAATCCCTCTATAAGTGTTTAGTATGTTAAGAAATCTTACCACTAAATAAGTAGGTATTAAAGTCATTTGTCCAGGAATCATCATAGTCCCAAGAATTAAAAGCATTAAAAGTTCTCTTCCTTTAAACCTGAATTTAGAAAAGGCATAACCAGCCATAGAATTAAGCAAAATAGAGAGAGGAGGAGTAATAAGACTAATTATTATCGTATTCAGAAGAGGTCTTCCAAAGTTTACTCCCCTAAAAAGATCCATATAATTTTTCAGGGTAATTTCAGAAGGAATAAATTTGGGAGGAATGGTATATATTTCTTGGGGAGTTTTAAAAGAGGTAGAGATCATCCAGAAAAATGGTGTTGCTGTTACAATAGATGCCAGGATCAAAAAACCATGTACAAGAATTTGCTGTAAAATGCCTACTTTTCTTTTTTTCAATTTTTATCACCTCTATTCTTGATATATTCTCGATTTCATTTGAATATAGGTCAAGCCAAAAATCATTAAAAATAGGATTGAGGCGACTGAAGAAGCATATCCAAACTCAAAAGCTCTAAATCCCTTTTGATAAAGATACAAGACTATAGATAAAGTAGAATTAAGAGGACCTCCTCCTGTAAGCATATATGGCTCTTCAAAAAGTTGAAGATATCCAATACCTAACATAACCGAGACAAAAAGAAGAACAGGTTTTAAACCTGGTAAAGTTATATAAAAAAATTGTTGCCATCTATTAGCTCCATCTATTTCTGCAGCCTCATATAATTCTTCAGGAATTCCTTGAAGTCCTGCAATAAAAAGAAGCATATTAGGACCTATAGCTTTCCAGACCACAAGAGCCACCACTGCAAACATTGCCAACCTTGTATCCGAAAGCCATTCCTGAGGAGGAATACCAAAAAAACTTAAGAACCAATTTAGAAGCCCGTACTTAGGATTTAATATCCACGACCAAACCACAGCAACAGCTATAGTACTTGTTACCGATGGAAGATAGATAAGTAAACGAAAGAAGTTTTTAAAATAAGTCTCTCTTCTATTTAGCAAAAAGGCAAAAAGCAGAGAAAAAAATATAGTAGTAGGATAGGCTAATAAAAAGGCATAAAAAGTATTAAAAATAGCTCTCCAAAAAAGATCATCATGAAGAACTTCTATAAAATTTTGAAACCATAAAATATTAGTCTTACTCCAATCCATAAAGGAATAAGCATTAAAATCTGTTATGCTTAAGAAAAGAGATGTCATCACAGGAAGAACTGTGAAAATTAAGATAAGAAGAAGAGATGGTCCAATAAATAAAAATACTTCCCAAACAGTGTTTTTCATAAATATACCCCCTAAGGAGAAAGCCCAGTGGATTTTCCCACTGGGCTTTTCCTAAATTACTTTTTCAAAATTTTTCTCAAGTCCTCATATAGAAGCTCCACAGTCTCTTTTACATCCTTCTTTCCAAGACATACCTCCTCTACTCTTCTTCCTAAAGCAGTCTCAATCTTATCCCATTCTGGAATTATAGATGTTGATTTTGCGTCCAATAATTGTTCTCCAAATACCCTTGTAAAGGGATCTTCTGAAAGCCCTTTATCTTTCCAAACTTCCTTTAATGCAGGAAGAGATCTTAATATCTTGTACCATTCCAACTGATTTTCAGGCTTTGACATAAATTCTATAAACTTCCAGGCAGAATCTTTGCTTTTAGAAGTGGTAAATATTATCCAGTTAGATCCTCCTACAAAAGAAGTTCTTGTTTTCTTCTTAGGCATTAAAGCTACTGCCCATTTTCCTGTAATTTTGGGAACTTGTTCTTTTATCATAGAAATCATCCATGGCCCTGAGAAAAATACAGGAAGAAGTCCTGACTCAAAATCTACAAATACATTAGCTCCACCTTTTGCTACAAGATTTTCCCTATAAAATCTTGAATAGAATTCAAGGGCTTCCACAAATTCAGGATTTTTGACAAGGATATTTTTATTTTTATCAATAACATCTCCTCCATTTTGCCAAACAAAGGGTAAGAAATTAGCAGCTTCTGTAGGACTCAATCCTAATCCACATTTTCCAATTCCATATTTTTGAGATAGTTTCTTAATAGCATCATATAACTCATCCCATGTAGCAGGTGCCTTATCATATCCCACTTCTTTTAACATATCAATTCTATAATATACAACCCTTACATCTACATACCATGGAACTCCATATATTTTTCCCTCATAAACTACTGTCTCCCAAGAAGCAGAGAAAAATTTATCAGGTTTTACTATATTAGATTTAGCAATATATTTACTAAGCTCTTCGAAAGCACCCATAGCAGAAAATGGTGCCATCCATGTAGTTCCCATCATTGCCATATCAGGAAGTTGCCTTCCTGCAATTCCCGTTAGAATTTTACTAAAAGCAGCAGTCCAAGGGAGTGCTTGTACTTCTACCTTTGTTCCAGTTTCCTTTTCAAACTTTTCTGCTATTATTCCCAAATTTTTTGCCTCTTCCCCCATAGCCCAAATTTTTATATTTTTTACTTGAGAGGGAGATAAAGAAGTGAGAATCAGTAAAATCACAAGAATTAAAATTAAACTTTTTTTCATTCTTTTAACACCTCCTAATTAACGAGGGTAGGAAAAACCTACCCCCGCTTTTTATTTCAATTCTAAAGTTGCCCAATTTTCAGGACGTGCCCAAATATCTCCAAGAGGTACCCAAGAAAGCATATTTTCCCTTATATAAGCTCCAACAGCTGCATCTTTTTTATTAGAATTATGAATAGTATGGCAAAAACCAATTTTTAAACCTTCTTTAGGGGTTAATCCTAAATATTTAAAGGGAATTGCTACTTCTATAT
>FMJZ01010817.1_pt1 | contig 12062 bp, 9 predicted proteins | sample 1987881 | NCBI WGS metagenome assembly FMJZ01 (sample SAMEA4378227, study PRJEB15110) | soil metagenome | biome: soil; feature: Field; material: Soil | place: India | collected 2015-03-11 | depth 0 m | reverse complement strand
ATTTCATAAACTGTATAGTATGTGTTGGACCGATTGCATTATGTGATTGACACTTTAATTTAACTGCTTATAATTTATCTCAATATTTTGATATGAAAATACGTATTATTGTAACTGGTGGAACTTTTGATAAAGAATATAATGAACTAACCGGCGAATTATTCTTTAAGCGCACCCATATTTATGATATGCTGAAATTGGGACGATGTAAACTTGATATCGTGATTGAAGAACTTATGATGGTTGATAGTGCGTTTATGACTGAAACTCAAAGAGAAAAAATAATTGAAGCAGTAAAAAATGCGCCTGAGGACCAAATTTTAATCACTCATGGAACTGACCAAATGGTTCAAACTGCAAGTGCTTTAGGACAAGCGATAAAAAACAAAACCGTAGTATTAACCGGAGCAATGGTGCCTTATAGTTTTGGTAGTTCAGATGGAATGTTTAATTTAGGTGCGGCTTTAGCCTTTGTTCAGACCTTACCATCAGGAGTTTATGTTGCTATGAACGGCAGATACTTTCATTGGCATAAAGTCATCAAAAATAAAGACACCGGTTATTTTGAAGAAGTTGAGCATTGAAATCAGCCGGCAAGTTCAAGCTTATTCACCAAGTCTTAATTGAAATATTGCGATCGTCTTTAGAAAGTTATCAATAATCCATTTTTTAACCAATAAATATAATAATCATAATTATTGGTGGGAAAATAAGCAAAGACTTTTTCTTTTATTTACACCATTTTCTAATAATTGGTAAACTCTTTGTGAGCCCAATCTCAAGATATTGTCAAGGTGTATAAAAAGAGAACTCTGACAAAGTCAATATTGGTTTAGATGGCATGAAACGCAGAAGCATAATTGATGGTTTTATCTTATGGGCACGCGCCTCTTAAGCAATTTTCAGAGTTCTCTAAAAATTCATTATAGTTAAATATATCTTTTTCTGTAAGGTCAGATCAAAAAAGTGTTGTCAAACTCGTGTTGAAATTTATTGTAATCAGACATCTCTTTTTTTCTGTAAAGTTCAAGATATTATCACTGTGTGTAGAAATTCATTATAGTTTGACGTATATTTTTCTTGTAAGGTCTAAGCAGAGATGTTTTTGTTAATAGCATCAGATGTGACCAATCCACTTCCTTAATAATCCCGTAGGCAGTCCTTAGAACCATCCACCTGTTAGTTTTAGGCATACTCCAGGTTAGTCTTGGGCATACCTCTCTAATAATTCTTATAGAGAACTATACCTATTATTGATAAGATCTTAGTCTATACTACAGATAAAACGGATTACAGAATTTTACTGATAGAAGACTTTTCAATCTCCTCAATCCGTATAAAACATACTATTAATAATTATTACCATTTTAATAATCAAAACCGCAATAAGTCTAAGCCTTCTGGTAAAAGAAATTGCTCAGCGTCCCAATAAAATCTTTTCTAATTCTTTTACTGATGTAACAATATAATCAGGTTGTTCTGCGACTATTTCTTCATAAGTACCATATCCATATAATACGCCAATTGATTTGATATGATTCTTTTTAGCGCCAATAATATCATCGGCTCGGTCACCAATCATTATAAAATCGGAATTATGGTCTTGGGGAAATAGAGAAATGGCAAGTTTGATTAATTCAATTTTATTTGTACAAGTTAAATCCATATTACTACCAACTAATTGGGTGAAATACTGTTTTAAACTAAACCGGTCTAAAATTTGTTGGGCATAATAACTGGCTTTAGAAGTAACACAGACTAATGTTTTATTGTTTGCCTTAAGTTTAGTTAACAATTCGGGAATATCAGGATAAACGCGGTTTTCCCAAATGCCTTTGACTCCATAATACTCGCGATAAACTGATACTGCATAGCGGGCAGTATCTTTATCCAAGCTGAAATATTTTTCAAACGATTCGGCTAAAGGTGGTCCAATAAATTTTTCCAGATTTATATTATCTGCTTTTAACTTCATTTTATTTAAAGCATAGCGGATAGAGTTTGTTATTCCTAATTTGGAATCAGTTAGCGTGCCATCTAAATCAAAGAGAAGAATTTTACTGGAAATCATATTGTTAAGTCTGTGAAATCATGTGAAATCAACTGAATGCCACAAGCAAAATAGATAAACCGAAGAAGTATCAAGTGATTTGGTTGTATCCTGCGGTCAAAAAAGAGGTAGTGTCTGGTATTTTGTGTAGATTTAGTATTGATATGTTAAAGGAAAAGATATAGCCATTTCTTTTTTTAATAGTTAGAACGGAGTATACATTTATGGGAAAGAGATTGAATTTACCCAAAATCTTGATGCAATCAAAAAAGACTTATTCGCCATGCGAATGATTTTTAATGTGCATAGATTGTTTTTATTAAGATTTTGCTTTGAGGCATATTCATCAATGGATTATTTTACCATTCAATTTATAATTAGTTTCCAAGAAGTGCATTTTTGCAGTTTCTAAAGTCAATCATTTGCTGTGATTGTTTTTTCATTCAGTTTGCGCAATATTTCTTCAGCAATTTTGCGGTTAAAACCTGAAAGATTAGCAATTTCTTCAATTGAGGCATTCTTGATTTTATCCAAACTACCAAAATGTTTTATTAAGGTTTGCTTACGTTTAAGACCAATACCAGGAATATTATCTAATTCCGAAGTAATTAATTTCATACCGCGTAATTTCTTATGATATTTAATCGCAAAACGATGAGCCTCGTCGCGAATTCGTTTAAGCAGTTTTAACGCCGGTGAATATGCTGGAATCGAAATCTCTTGACCATCACTATAGTATAATGTATCCGTTCTTTTAGCAAAAGCAAGTAAGGGAATCGGTTTCGGCGCATCAGCATATGCTTTTTCCGCAGCGGAAAGTTGACCTTTGCCACCATCAATCAGAACCAGATCTGGTAGCGGTTGATTTTGAGCACGCATTCTCTTTAAGCGTCGGGATAATACTTCTTGAATCATTGCATAGTCGTTAGGTCCATAAACAGTTTTAATTCGAAACATTCGATACTCTTTCTTATTGGGATATCCATTGATAAACACAACAATTGAACCAGTGGCTGAAGTTCCCGCAATATTAGAAACATCAACCCCTTCAATTACTTTAGGCGGTTGGGCTAAATTTAAGATGCGTTGTAATTCAGCAAGTCCTGGTAATACTTTAGGGATGGGCATAATTTCGGCTAAACCAACATCTGCATCTGTTTTGGCTAATTTTAATAACCGTTTTTTTATACCCGCACGAGGAAAATAAATTCGAACCTTTTTATTTTTTTCTTGTTGTAGCCATTCTCGAAAAACCTGCTTGTTTTTAAGATTTATCGGTAGGATAATCTCATCCGGTATATCATCGGTGTGGAGATAGACGGTTCTTAAGAGAGTCTCAATGATTTCTTCATCCGCGGTCTTTTTATTTAAGACAAAGGGATAATTTTCTTTGCCAATAATTTTGCCATCCCGCACTTTAATCAAAGAGGCATTAGCATAAGATTTGATAAGTCCTTTTTCTTGGGCAAAAGTTTCTGCCACTGCAAGACCAATGATATCACGCGAGGCAATGTCAGTAAATACCGCATCTTGTTTTTGGATAATGTCTCTTAAGGCAAAGAGTTGGTCCCGGAGAATTGCCGCAGTTTCAAAATCTTCATTTTCCGCCGCATCTTTCATTCGTTGTTCAATTTCCTGCTCTAAATTTTTGGATTTTCCTGATAAAAAGGCAATTGCATTGTTTATTCTTTGCCGATAATCTTGTTCGGAAATATTTCCTTGGCAAGGCGCCAAACACCGATTCATCGCAAAATTCAGGCAGGCGCGTTCGGGTTTGGCTAAAGGAAGTTTTTTAGAGCAAATTCTAATTTTAAAGATATTTCTTACTGCTTTAATTGCCCGACGCAGATTCTTGGCATTGGTATAAGGACCAAATAAGACTGAGTGGTCTTTTTTTAAATTCCGGGTTGCAAAGATTCGAGGAAATTTTTCCTGAACCGTAATCTTAAGATAAGGAAATTTTTTGTCATCTTTTAAGCGAACATTAAAACGCGGTTTATTAAGTTTGATTAAATTGTCTTCAAGTACTAAGGCTTCAACCTCAGACTTGGTCACAATAATTTCAAAATCACAAATGTTTCTTAATAAGGTCTCACGAGGATAATCCCTTTGTTGTTGGGTATAGGCGCGAAGCCGTTCTCGAAGATTCCTTGATTTGCCCACATAGATAATTTTACCGTTTTTATCTTTTAAGAGATAAACGCCGCAGGTATTGGGCACTAAATTTATCTTTTCCAGGGGCAACATTAAGATGAAAAAATCCCTTAAATTCTACCTTTATTCCAACTATCCTGAAATCCTAAATATTTTAAACTGAAAATGATAATTTTAATGTTATAATTTTTAAGGTTATAATTTTAAAGTTATAATTTCGTTATAATTTTATGGTAAGTTTCTGAATCTATCCTTTCACTACGCCTAAAGGTCTCATTTTAACAACTTTTTTCGAGATGCCGGCATTATGACAGATATCAACCACGATGTCAACATCTTTATAAGCATCCGGCACTTCTTCGCGCAAAACTTCACGGCTTGCGGCCATTACTAAGATTCCTTTTGATTTTAGTTCTCGGGCAATATCCCGATTTCGGGTTTCATCCAAGGCTTTAGTTCTTGACCAGACGCGACCTGCGCCATGACAAGTGGAACCGAAAGTTTCCTCAAATGCTCTTTGGGTTCCTAAAAGCAAGTAGGAATTCGTTCCCATATCACCAGGAATAATCACAGGTTGACCGATTGGTCTATATTTTTCGGGTAATGCTGGATGTCCGGGAGGAAAAGCCCGGGTAGCACCTTTTCGGTGTACGCAGACCATCTGTTTTTTACCGTTAACTATATGTTCTTCGAACTTCGCAATATTATGCGCAACATCATAGATTAGTTCCATTCCTAATTGCTCAGGCGATTTATTGAAAACTTGACTAAACGCTTCGCGCACCCAATGGGTAATACATTGTCGATTTGCCCAGGCATAATTTGCCGCACAGACCATTGCTGAAAAATACGCTTGACCTTCAGGCGATTCAATAGGTGCACAAGCAAGCTGACGGTCAGGTAAAGAAATATTGTATTTTTGGACTGCTCGTCCTAAATCTCTTACATTATCGTCACAGATTTGATAACCCAGACCACGCGAGCCGGTATGAATCATCACGGTAATCTGGCCCTTTTCTAATTGGAAAACATTAGCGGCTTCAGGCGCATAGATTTCAACTACTTCCTGAATTTCTAAAAAGTGATTACCAGCACCCAGTGTCCCCAATTGCGGTGCACCCCGTTCTAAGGCACGACGAGAAACTTTGGATGGGTCAGCACCAGCCATTTGCCCATGTTCTTCAGTATGTTCCAAATCTTCTTTTGTGCCATAACCGTTTTCATACGCCCAGCGGGCACCTTTGAGGAGGACTTGTTTCACTTCACTTTCAGAAATTCTAATCTTACCAGTTGAGCCGACGCCTGACGGAACATTGTGAAATATTGAGCGCACTAATTTTTCTAAAATATCCTCTGTAATATCCTTTCGAAAAAGATCGGTGCGAAGTAATCGGACACCGCAATTAATATCATAGCCGACACCACCTGGTGATATGACTCCAGTTTTCGTATCAAATCCTGCAACTCCACCAATGGGAAATCCATAACCCCAATGTACATCTGGCATTGCCATTGAGGCTTTTAAAATTCCCGGCATGGTTGCGACATTGGCTACCTGTTCTGGTGCCATATCTTCGCGGACTTTGTTAATTAAACGGCTATCAACATATATTATGCCGTCAACTCTCATTTGTGATTTATAACTTTTAGGTATTTTAAACCGATAATTATCAATTTTCTCCAATGGACCAGTCCAACCAGTTGTCATAATTCTCTCCTTTAATTTAATTTTATTGAGTTCTCACCAAAAAATAATTTATGATAATCCATATTTATAAATAATATTATTATAGAAAAGATAATTTTCATGTCAATCTTAAGGATATTTCAGTTTATTAAAGAGAAAGGTGTATCCTCTTTATGTTTAAGCAAAATCCAATAAGAAAAAAGTGCATGTCTCTGGAAAATAAAAAAGAATTTACACAAAAAATTTTAACACTACTGATATTATAGCTTTTTAAGAAAGGCCACTCAAATGAGTCTGTAAAGATAATATTAAATCAAAAATCTATAGGAACGAGTAAAAAGCAAGGTTTATTGTAATTGTCTAATTGATTCTTGAGAGAACTCTAACAAAGTCAATACTACTCTAGAAGGTATGAAATGCAGAAGCATAATTGTTGGTTTTTTCTTGTGGGGTTCGGTGTCTCATGAGCATTTTTCAGAGTTTTCTCTTGATATTAACCCCAAGTGTTTATTTATTTTCTAATGTTTGGGGAGAAAGCTAAAATCTGATTATAATCGATATTCGGACTAAATTTCGTCGGTTACAATTTCTTCCTTCAATTGCTCGGCACTTAGTTCAAATGTAAGGCAACATCGTAATTTTCCGCAGACACCAGAAATTTTTTCTGGTTCTACATAAACATTTTGCTTTCGGGCTATACTTAAAGTAATAGATTGAATCTGACCTAAAAATCTTCGACAACATATTTCCCGACCACAAACACCGATACCGCCTAAACACCGCGTATAATCTCGTACGCCAATCTGTTTGACCATAATACGTGTACCAAAAGTTTTAGTGAGCATTTTGAATAACTTCGCATAGTCAATTCTTTTTTCGGCAATCAAATAGCAATTTATTTTATAGCGATTAAAACTTTTATCGACTAAAATAACCTTAGCTGACGGTTCAAGGCTTTTTACGATGGGGTCAATTGTGCCGTGCAAGTCCTCGGCTTCTTTTTGGAGAATCATTTGCTGATTGATATCCTCCTCTCTTGCTTTCCGGATAATTTTTCCATAGATTGCTGATTGAGCGTAAGGCACAATCTTTACAATTTCTCCTAATAAGATCTCTTTATAAAGACTAATTAATACCCAATCTTTAAGCTTGAATTCTTCCTTGGTTTCATCGGATTTTACTAAGACCAATTCTTTTCGAAAAGGATTTATTTGGACTTCGAAACAGCAGATATCCTTTTTTTTAGTTGGATTTTGTGACCTCGTATCCATAGATTTTTAATTACTCCTTAATATCAAGTTCTTTTTATGTTGATATTGGCTAAGAGAATCTTGAATAGTTTTTTGCCATATTATCTTTAACTATATTCTAAATATCAAGTTTGGATAATAAGATTGTGGTCCTGGTAGGGCGTAACAGAATGGTTAATCGGTCTGTAATCATTTTATCCTCAAGTCCTTTAAAGGTATTGGGAACATAGATTTGGTAAGATAATTTTTAATCAATTGCCATTTTATGTTATCGGTAACTTATCGCAAATCATTTAATTCCAAAGGGTCAATATATCTTTCCCATTCTGGATGTTTTTTTTCCGCATCGGTATTTGAATAGATTAAAGGAAAACTGCCGTCATTACGGATATCAATAAAAATAAAATGGAACCCTTTTTCATAGTAATACCAATGTTCGTGCGGTTTAACATGTTCAATCATTGTGTGGACAACAATTTCATCCGGCGCACCATATTTGATATAAATTCTTCCTCGGTCTGTTTCCCAGCCGGCTTTTCCTGATACCTGGTATTTAGTTTCGGCATATTTCATTCGATTTACAAATTCCGCAAAATTATGTTTCCGCCAAAAGCGTCTTAGAAATTCATGTTTTCCTTCAGGACTTAGTTGCCGATATTGCTTTAATTCTTTAGGTGTGGCTAATAAATCAATCTTTCGATAATAGAAAGTATCTTCTGATGATAGAAGCTCTTTTTTAAATGGTACGGAACTTATCTCTTTTTCGCCAATATAAAATGCTTTCTTTTTACTTGCGGTCTGATTGGATGAGTTATCCTTTAATTGAATGTCTAAAAGATAGTTACCGGGCTTTAATCCTTTAGTACTTAAGGCAAAGGCATAAGCAAAACTACTACCTGTCTTCTTTTTAACTTCCGTTGGAAAGGTTTTAACAATTGACGGTAAATAATCACTTCCAATGTTGGAAATGCGATAAGTAAATTCATAAGGCAAGGTATCTTCAGTTAGATTATAGCCTTCAACATAAACATAAATTAACTCGTAGCCTTGGCCAAATCTCCTACTAGGGTTAGGAATAATCTTCAAGCCTTGTTTAGAAAATTTACCCCCTAAAGTATCGGATTTTATTGAAGAGGCTAACTCAATATCACTTAATGCCGGCATCGACTCAAAATTAGCTACAATGATGGTATCGGTAAAGGTTAAAGTTGAAACCGCATCTTTAAGCATTAAGCGGAACCAATATTTTCCGGGTCGGGCAAAAAAACCAAAACCATCAACTAAGGTCATATCTCTTTTTTCTGCCTCTTCAAAAGATGAAATTATTGCTCGACGTTCAAAATTATCAACAATTGATTCCGGTGTATTAAGACTTCTCAAATAAAATGAACCCTGATAATGAGTCGCAATCGTATCATTTTTGTAGTGATAGCGAAAGACATTATAAGGACAGGAATAATAAACCTCGACTAAAGCCAGATTTTGACCATATTTGAATGCAGCCCAATCAACGGAAAGTTGTTGGGCGAACAGAACTTTCACTGAACATACTAGTATAATTTCTAAAAGTCCGATTAGATAATTAAAATTTCTTAGTTTTCGGATAAATGTTTTTCGTTTCATATTATCATGGAATTATATTGGTTTTCTCCACCTATTAATTGGTAAATATTCATATCGTAGTTGAGGACATAAAGACAAAACAGCATTTTCATAAAAGACATTAATTATTTTCGAAATTGATATTTTAGCAGAGAAATGTTCATTTTATCTCGGTCAAAACAAACTCACCAAATCCACTACGGTCGACAAAAACAAATTGTTTGCCTAAACGATAATAATACCAGATTTCATAAGGATTGCGGTGTCGTTCAAATGTTCCGAATTCGATATAATCGGGTTCGCCGTATTTCATATAAATTTTAGCCCGGTCGGATTTATAACCTTTATCTCCACTGGAAAATTTTTTTATGCAATAATCAATCCGGGCAAAATATTCTTTTTCCGCTTCATTTATTTCCGTAATTGGATTCGGGTCATATCTCTTCCAAAAAGCATTCCATACAGATTCTCTAACCGCAACATCTGCCATCTTGAGATTACGCATTTCGGTTTCTGTGGCAAGATACATTAACCGCTCGACCATTTCTAAATATTGGGCGGTGGAATAAAAAAATGCATTTTGAATTTCAAAAAAATCGGTCGTGGTCAAAATTTTTTTATGATTACGGTCATAACCGTTAAATGTGAGCCGAAATCTTCCTTCCTCATCGTCGGTAAGATTACGCACCGGAGATGAGAAATTAAAAACAATTCTTTCCTGACCGGTTACGGTATCAGGTATACTCGTGGAGACTAAAGGAAATCTTTTTTCGGCTCGTAAACGCGATTTCTTTTTTTCGCCTGCGCTCAGTCGGGAAGAGAGATATTCTTTTTTAATTAAGAGCGAACAATTTATGATTGGGGTTGAAAAAAATTCCAGCCGAATTCCTAAGGTTTCATCTTTTCCCTTATCTGTTGAATAGATTTTTTGAGGATTAGGTAGCGAGTTTTTGTAGAACAGAATTTGATGGTTAAGATTAGAAAGTGAGATATCATAATGCTCATCACCAGAATTATCGGAGTTTAAGTCTTGGATTTTTGCCTTTAAGGTCAATTTACCTTTGTTGGGGTTCGGATATATAAAATCAAGCGTCAGACTATCAATCACTGATTTGGTTGCAAGTTTGGTGTCTTCGTACTTTTCTACGGTTAGTTCTCGGACTAACACTTTACCTGCAATAAGTTCTTTTGGGTTCTCAATCTGAAGGGTGATTTGATAACGATTCTGAAATCTACCATCTGGCAGTTTAGTAAAATAAATTTGGGAATATGGAAATTCATAAAAATATTGTAGTGCATACCGATTTTCAGCTTTGGGCGTTATGAAATAATTGGAAGAAAACTTAATTTCTGCAGAAAAGGTATTAGTGATTAAAAATAAACTTATCAGTAAAGACAATATTACTATTTTATTTAAAAAAGTATTAATACCTAACAATGAACTCTTAACTAATGATAATATCACCATCTAATTAAAAAGTATTAGAAACTACCAATGAAATTTTAAGTGATAATATCACCATTTTATTAGAAAAAGTATTCGTACCCGAAAAATGAACTTTCAAGTAATGATAATATCACCATTTTATTAAATTAGTTGCGTTTTTTATAAGCCGACAACATCTACATTCAAGGTTCAGAAATATTAGCATACCATAAGTATCAGAATCTAATCTTTGTTTGTGTTTATATTATTTTAACCTAAGATAACGCTTTCGTCAATTATCTTGACTGATTGAAATGTATTTTTAGTCATTAATTGCCACACTATTTACCAATCTTTACAAAGGTTTTGCGTTTACTATCATAAAGACTATCTTGACTAATTGAATATTATTTTTAGTCATTAACTGTTGGAACCAATACCAATCTTTATAAAAGATTTGCGTTTGCTATCATAAAGATATGTAATTGGAAAACTTACGATTTTTATTCAGGATTACGTAGTAAAAATATTTATCAGCTTGAGCAGAAAGAATTTGTCTGATAAAAACTATTTTTTTGTTTTCGGTGAAAAGAAGCGACGGCCTTGAGTGGTGGCAATAATCTCTTTGAATAAGGTAATAAAGTCTTCTCCTTTTTTAACAAAATCTAAATTAGCGGTATTAACAATTAGTAAAGGCGTAGCATCATAGTGTAAAAAGAACCGGCTATAGGCATCCGAAAGGGCTTCAAGATATTCCGGACTAATTTCCTGTTCAAAACTTCGACCTCTTTTTTTAATTCGTTCTAATAACAAGGGAATTGATGCCTGAAGATAGACAACCAAGTCCGGTTTGCGTACATCTTTTTCTAAAAAATCATAAATCTTCTCATATAATTTTAATTCATGCTCTGAGAGATTTAAGTAAGCAAACACACGGTCTTTATAAAAAGTATAATCAGAGACGACTCGTTCTTGGAATAATACCTGTTGGGAAATCTGTTGTTGTTGTCGGTGTCGAGAAAGCAGAAAGAACAACTGGGTAGGTAGCGCATAGGTTCGCATATCTTGATAGAAATTAGGCAGAAAGGGATTTTCTTCAACTTCTTCTAAGATACAGCGCGCATTTAATTTCTCCGCAAGTTTTATTGCCAATGCGGTTTTACCAACACCAATCATTCCTTCAATGGCAATATATCTTATATTCGTGTCAATATTGGTTGATTCTGCCAAAGGACGACTCCTTTTTGGTCAACTGAATTTAATATATCTTTAATCGGTTTTTTTATGACCGGATGAAGTAAGTCAGGTTCTAAATCACACAGCGGTATTAATACAAAAGCCCGTTCATTGAGTTTCGGATGGGGAATTTTAAGCGTTGGGGTGTTGATAATTCTATCGTCGTAGAACAAGATATCAATATCAATTGTGCGGAGTAAATTTTGAATACCCCTTTTTCTTTTTCGGCCTAATTTATACTCAATACTATGGACAACTTGAAGTAATGCTTCCGGTTCATATTCAGTATGGCCAAAGACAACGCAATTAAGAAACTTTGCCGATAAATCCGGCCCCGAATGGATTAATACCGAGCTATCAATTTCAAAATCAATAACCGGCTCAGTTTCATAAATTGGCGAGACACGAATCACATTAATATTGTGTTCCGAAAGACTCAGAATTGCACTCTTAATCATTAACTCACGGTCATTTAAGTTAGAACCTAAACCTAAAAATATCCGAGCCATATTTTAGACTACTAATTTTTATCTAAAAGTCAAGACATAATGCATATATATCTATTTACTCTGGGAATCTAATGATATATTGAATATTTTATAAACTTTAACAGTCCTTTTTTATTAGGATAAAGGACTATGTATCTTTACTCTGGGA
>FMJZ01003161.1_pt1 | contig 12070 bp, 16 predicted proteins | sample 1987881 | NCBI WGS metagenome assembly FMJZ01 (sample SAMEA4378227, study PRJEB15110) | soil metagenome | biome: soil; feature: Field; material: Soil | place: India | collected 2015-03-11 | depth 0 m | reverse complement strand
TCCCATCGCCACTGTTTCCCGGAAATGTCATCTGTACTTTAATTGGAAAAATTGAAGAAGAATACGCAGAGATTCTAAGCGCGCTTTTCAATGGAGCCTTTTATGAAGTTGTCTTATGGCTAGTTTTTGTTGTGGTAAGTCGGCGATTTGAAAAGGAAAAATAGCTTTAATGATTGTTAGCCTTCAGACTCTGGTAAGAAGCCCACAAGCCTTATGGTGCTTCCACACTTGTTGCATTGTAGAACTAGCTCTTCTAAGCGTATTCCGTTAACTTTTGTGTCAACAATTTGGTATATTTCGTCAGTTTCATCGTCTGGAGATATTATTGCTCCGCATTTTGGGCATGGAAAGGCTCCGTCTCCATCAATCTTCGTCAAATCAACCGTGTACATCACGCTTTTTTTAACAGCAGCTTTTTTCATCATCCGACTACGCCTTCTTTGACTTTACGATTCCACATCGCCATAAATATAATTAACAATTATGAATCATTAATCTAGATTACAACTCTACTATTTTATCACCAATAATGTTATGGAGACGGTACCCCGGCGACTTTTGGGAATGGAACAGCATCCCAAATATTTTCAAGTCCGCAGATAAACCTTGTCAGTCTTTCAACGCCTATTCCAAAACCTGCAGAAGGTGGAATTCCAGCCTTTAGCATGTCCAAGTACCATCCGTAATCAGAGGGGTTTTCGCCACTGCGCCGCATTCGTTTAACAAGCCTTTCGTAACGATGTTCCCTTTTTCCTCCTGAAATTGCCTCTCCAAACCCTTCCGGGTATATTAGATCAAAGTCCTCTAAAACCTCCGGGGTTCTTTCATTTTCCATGTAATAAAAACTTCTGGCTGTTGCTGGATAGTTTGTTATCCAGAAGGGTTCACTGTGGGCTTTTGATAAGGCTTCTTCTGCTTCCCAAGGAATTTCCTCGCCATATTCAACGTGCATTCCCATGTTTTCCAAGATCTTAATAGCCTCATTATAGGTGTATTTTTTGAAGGGTCTTCGGGGCACTTTTAGACTTTTTCCACGTTCTCCCAACTCTTCGCAACATTCGTTTTTCACTTCCTTTATTACGTGGCAAAGCATTTTTTCGCCTAGCTCCATAACTTCCTCACATGTGGCGTAAGCCACTTCAAGGTCTATCTGCCTAAACTCTGTTAAATGGCGGCGTGTCTTCACAGTTTCTAGGGGCTCCAGTCTGATGTTGGGTGAAAGCGCGAAAACCTTGGGCAGAGAAGCGATAATCATCTGCTTGTAAAGTATCATGCTGCTCATAACCTTGAAGGGAACACCATAATAGTCAATCGTAACCTGCTTTGCGCCTCTGATTCCAGGATCTGTTACGGGTCCGATAATGGGCGCTAAAATTTCAGTAAATCCCTCGCTTTTTAAGAAAACTCTAATCGAGGAGATTATCGCGTCTTGAATTTTAAAGATGTTGGCCAATCCGTTGTCTCTTAGCGTCAAATATCGTTTTTTAAGGGTTTCAAAGGCGTCGTAGCTCATGAGGGGTTTAAAATGTCTAGAGGCATTATTAAATTTTTTACTGGAAATTCTGTATTTTTCTCAAATAGATAAGTATTTAAGTTTGAATTTATGTAATTTTTACACATGGAATCCCAACTGGACGAAAAGGATTTGGCTATACTGAACCTGCTGCAGAAAAACTGTAGAATGACCGCCAAAGAAATTGCGCGGAAAATAGGCTCGCCCATAACAACGGTTTTCGCAAAAATAAAGAGGATGGAACAGCAGGGAATAATAAAAGAGTATAGGGCCATCTTAGACCATAAAAAATTAAATTTCGGTGTGACAGCCTTCATTTTGGCATCCTTTTCTTATAGAACTGGGAAAAATGAGGAAACACCTTTGTCGCAAAGAGCCATAGCTGAGCAAATATCAAAATTTCCAGAAGTTCAAGAGGTTCACATAATTTCCGGTGATTGGGATATTCTGATTAAGGTTAAGGATAAGGATGTGGACGCTATTGGGAAATTCGTTGTGGACAAACTTAGAACCGTTAAAGGGATAGAAAAAACTTTGACTTGCATGGTGTTTGACACCCCCAAGGAGACAACAGCCATACCCATGCCATTAAAGACCTTCAAGCAGTCGTAGCATTTAAGTGGACAGAATAGCAGTTTAGCCTAATCTTTTGTTCGAAGCTAAACCACTTGAATAGTAGAGCAGGGGCAGTGCAAGCAGCACAATGTTTCTACCCTTCTCTGTGAGTGCATACTCTACTCTTATGGGTGGACCAGTTTCCACCAACCTTTTGATGTATCCGTTTTTCATTAGGTTTTTCAGTTTGTCTGATAAGGTGCGGGAGTTTACACCTAAAATCTTTTTTAATCCGCTAAAGGAGACGGTGTTTTTGAAGAAGAGAATGTAGAGCAGTTCAAGGTTCCATTTCTGGGATAGGAGAGTGAAACTTTTTTCAAGGCTTTCAATGTCTTCTTTTAGGTTGTCAAGGGTTATGTTTTGGTTTTCAAGTAACTCTTTTAGAGTTTCCTCTATCCCTTCTAGAGTACGCCTCATCCGCACCTCTATCAGACCGCGGAGTTCACTGCTTAACGTTATTTTGCGATTTATTTTGCCACACCAAGTGTGAATACGGTTACTTCAACTTTTATAAAGGTTTACTATTACAACAAGGTATAGAAATTACACCGCAGAGGCTTGTTAAAATGAAGTATGACGTTATAGTTGTTGGTGCTGGAACAGCGGGTTGCCTAGCCGCAAAAACAGCAGCAGAAGCAGGGTTAAAGGTTTGTTTGATTGAGCGGAAAAGCCACAAGGAGATAGGAGAGAAAGTCTGCGGAGACGCCTTAGGAGAACACCACTTGAAGACCCTTGGTTTGAAAGCCCCTCAACATGGCGAGTTGGAGAAGCGGATTGAAGGAGTAAAAATATACTCACCTAATTTGGAAACAGTTTTCACAATTAAACATGAAGATTTTAGGGGATATCTGCTGAACAGGCGTCTTTTTGGGCAGTGGCTTTTGAAAATGGCTTTAGATGAAGGCGCCGTCTTGCATGATTCGACGCAGTGCCTTGAACCCATAGTTGAGAAAGGGTGCGTAACTGGAGTTTTCGCAAAAAATATGAAAACCGATGAGAAAGTTCGGTTTGATGGGAAAGCTGTTGTGGATGCCAGTGGTTTTTTGGCTGTGGTTAGGCGGAAACTTCCAAAAGAGATGGGAATAGAAAATGAAATTTCAAACGAGGATGTGGAAGCCTGCTATAGGGAGATCAGGCAGCTTAAACAGGAAACGAAGGGCAAAGAATACTGTGAAATCTACTTGAATCAAAAGGTAACTCCGGGAGGCTACACATGGATTTTCTATAAGGGCGGCGCCAAAGTTAACGCTGGCTTAGGGGTTTGCATGCGGGGCAAATTTCCGAATCCGAAAAACCAATTTTACAAGCATATTTTGACGAAGCCGCTTTTCGAAGGTTCGCTTTTGCTGAGTGGCGGGGCATGGTATGACCCTGCCCGGAGACCGTTAGACAACATGGTTGGAAACGGAGTTATAATCACCGGAGATGCCGCGTGCCTAGTTAACCCAATTCACGGTGGCGGCATTGGTCCTTCAATGTTAAGCGGATATTTGGCTGGAAAAACCATTGCAGAGGCTTTAGAGAAAGGCGACAACAGCCAAAAATCATTGTGGATTTACAACGTTAGATATATGGAGGATTATGGGACTAAGCAGGCTGGACTTGACGTTTTTAGGCTTCTGCTTCTGACATGCAAAGACGAAGACCTCAATTATGGGATGAAATATGCGTTGTTAACGGAAGAGGATGTTTTGAAGGCTGGTTTAGGAGAAGAATTCCACTTAAACATAAGTGAAACGGCTAGACGCGTTTTTAGAGGTTTAAAGCGAATCCGCTTCTTGAATAAGCTAAGGGTCACAGTTAACCTAATGAAGCAGGTTAAGGCTCACTACAGAAATTACCCGAAAGGTCCGGAAGAGTTTGAAAGGTGGCGCTTAAAAACCGAGGCGCTTTTTAGAGAGGCAAGGTTAAAGCTTATAGAGTAGAAGGGCATGCGGGTAGCGGTTTTAGCCACTGGTGGAAAGGATTCCACCCTTGCGCTTTATAGAGTTTTAAGCAAAGGCTATAAAGTGAAGTGTTTGGTAAGCATGCTTCCCCTACGAGAAGACAGCTGGATGTTCCATTATCCAAACATGCACTTGATGGACTTGTTCTCTGAAGCTGTTGGAATCCCACTCGTTAAGCGTGAAACTTCCGGAATGAAGGAAGTTGAAGTTAAGGACTTGAAAAGTTTAATCGCCAAGCTTGATGTTGATGGACTTGTTTCTGGAGCGATAGCCTCCAACTACCAGAAGGCGAGAATAGAAGCGATTTGCAAACAGTTAGGGCTTGAGTGCGTAACCCCCCTTTGGCAAGAAAAACCCCAAAAAATCCTAAAAGAAATTTTAGACCTAAAGTTTGAAGTTATTATAACCGGAGTTTTCGCTTATGGCTTTTCAAAGGATTGGCTTGGAAGAAAAATTGACCAGGAAACCGTTAAAGCTTTGGCTGAATTAAATAAGCGGTTTGGCGTTTCCCTTGTAGGTGAAGGGGGCGAATACGAAACCCTAGTGCTTGACACCCCATTTTTTAAGAAAAGGCTGAAAATCCTTGAAGCTGAAAAGGTTTGGAAAAATCAAAGCGGCTACTTCATTGTGAAAAAGGCGAAGCTTGAGGAAAAGACCAAATGACAGCTGTTCTTTCCCTTTTGGAAAAGTTTATTTTGTTGGCTGTTGAATCATTGAAAGCCGATGGCGGATGAGAATCCGCTGGGATGTAACCTTTAAGGTTGAACCATAAACCATAAACGAGGTGAAAAAATGGCATACAAATACATTGCAGAAGCTTGGAAAAAACCAGAGGAATCCTTTGTAGACGATTTAATGCGTCAAAGGCTTATAGAATGGCGAAAACAGCCAACAATAATCCGTGTGGAAAAACCTACCCGCTTAGACAGAGCTAGAAAACTTGGATACAAGGCAAAACAAGGATTCATTGTCGTTCGTGTCCGCGTTAGGAGGGGGGGACTGCGGAAACAGCGGCCAAAAGCGGGAAGAAGACCTAAAGGGATGGGTGTAACTAAGTATAAGCCAGCCAAGAGTCTAAGGCTTATTGCTGAAGAACGCGCCGCCAGAAAATTTCCAAATCTAGAGGTTTTAAACTCCTACTGGGTTGGCGAAGATGGACGTTTCAAATGGTTTGAAGTCATAATGGTGGACAAGAATCATCCAGCAATTAAGGCGGATAAGGACATAAATTGGATATGCCAAAAACAGCATAAGGGGCGAGTCTTCAGAGGCTTAACTAGCGCAGGTAAAAAGGTTAGGGGTTTAAGGAATAAGGGGCGCGGAGCAGAAAAAGCTAGACCAAGCAAGAAGGCGGCGACAGAGGAGTAAAAAGGCAATGGAAACTGTTAAACCCATAGTTTTTAAGAAAGGCGGAAAACAACGTCTAGGAAAAGGCTTCAGCCTAGGAGAACTGAAAAAGGCCGGGCTGAATGTGAAGCAAGCGCTAAAGCTTGGAATCTTTGTGGATTATAGAAGGAGAACACTTCATGAAGATAATGTCAAGGCTCTTGAAGGGTTTTTGGCAGCCAAAAAAGCTTCGGAACCTAAGCCCAGAAGAAGAAAGCCTAAAAGTGAAAAGTAACAAAAATGAAATGTGATGATGCGGTTTTGTCTTCTAAGGTTCCGGTAACCCACATTAACATAAGAGTGTTCACCCACGCAACAGAAGACGAAGAGAAAGTTTTATTGGCTGTACGTAACACGCTTCCACCACAAGTATCTGAAAATATTACCTTCAAAAAGTCAAATTTAACTGGTCATCATGGAAACCCCATAATGCTTTTGGAAGCAAAAATTAAGGATAAAGACCATGTTGAAGCCTTTCTTAAGAAGTTAGCCTCTGGTCTGAGTAGTTTGGACAAGGAAGTTTTGAGCAGCGAGATTGAACAGCACATTGAAAAGGGATGTTTATACATAAGGCTTGACAAACAGTCTGCCTACTTAAACGAGATTAGGCTTTGCGCAACAGACCCCATACACTTCAGAATCCACTTTAAGAAATCCAACATAAAAGAGATTTTGGAAATCTGCCGAAAAATTGGGATAATTCCATGAGAAGAGCCTTCGCAGACTTACATTTACTGCCAAATTTAGGCAGCATAGAACAGACAAGGCAGATGATGTTAAAGGCTTCAGAGCTTGGCTACCGCCTAATAGCAACACCGCTTCCCACAAGTTTCAGCGAAAATTACATTCAAAGGTTGAAGGAGATAAGCCGAGAAACAGCCTTAGATTTTGCCTCTCGTCTAGATTTAAAACCCAAAACCCCAAAAGAACTCCTCTACCATTTAAGAAAATTCAGGAGAAAATTTGAGATAATTGCGGTATTTTGTGAATCAAAAACTGTTGCACGGCAAGCCGCAAAAGACCACAGAGTAGACCTCCTAAACTTTCCAGCCTTAGACCCCCGCAAAAGATTCTTTGACAAAGCGGAGGCACAGCTTGCCTCAAAAGGTTTAGCAGCTCTTGAAATTGATGTTAAGCCGCTAATCACATTAAAGGGCTCGTCTAAAACTAGGCTTTTATCCGCTTTACGAAGGGAGGCAGCCATCGCCAAAGACTTTCATGTTCCAGTTGTCGTTTCAAGCGGAGCTACAAATGAATTGCTTATGCGGAAACCCTTGGAAATGGCAGCTTTAGCCTCTCTCTTCGACCTAGATAGGCCAACGGCTGTAGATGCTGTTTCAAAAAACCCTCTGATCATTGTTAAAAGGAACAGGGAAAAGCTTAGTCCAAACTTCATTGCGCCTGGCATCCGCCTAATTCGAAGGGGAAGCGACTGCCATGAAGGTTAAACGCCGCTATCTAGCATTAAAAATTGACTCAAACGAAAAATTTGATTCAAAGGATTTTATTGACGCTGTTTGGAGTGCCCTCTTAAGGCTCTATGGAGAATATGGCGCCAGCAGAGCAGGCTTAGCACTAATAGACCACGATGCAGAGAAGAAACTTGCCATAATCCGTGTGGTCCGCACTGAAACCGAAAAGGTTAGGGCAGCAATAGCCTCCATAACGGAGATAATGGCTAAACCAGCAGCAGTTCACGTCCTAAAGGTTTCCGGAACCCTTAGAGCGCTCCGCAAGAAAATAGAATGCTAGCTTCCAGTGATAGTTAAATTATGTCTCGTAATGGTAGCTAAATTTGCAAAAGCCATGCATCTCCACTTGAGTCTTATGCGTTTTTAGCCATCACCATAACACATTAATTTTAGGGATGATGTTTATACCTATGGGGGGATGATGTAGCCGTCCCAGTCTGATTTATGCAAATGAGGAACTCATGACGGACAGACCCCTCTTAAAGGCGAAGTTTTGTTTCTCTCGCTTTCTTTCTCTCTAATCCAAAAGCCAAAGCCAAAATCATTCCAGCAATGAATCCACCTATATGCGCCCAGTAGGCCACTCCGCTGTAAATGTCAAATAGTCCATAAAGCCACTGCATTAGAAACCAAAAGCCTAGAAAAATAACTGCGGGAATGGGCAGTATAAAATAGGCAACCCACGTTAAGATTTTTGCTTTCGGATAAAGCACAAAATAGGCTCCTAAAACCCCCGAAATCGCCCCAGAGGCTCCCACAACGCCCACGCTAAAATCCGCCGGATAGATTAAGCCGAAATAAAGGCTCATTATGTGGGAGAAGGCTGCCGCCAACCCGCATAAAACGTAAAAGACAAGGTAGCCCACGTGGCCGAAGATGTCCTCAACATTGTCTCCGAAAATGTAGAGGAAAAGCATGTTTCCCAAAAGGTGAAGCCAGTTAGCATGCATAAACATGGACGTCACCAACGTGTAAATTCTCTGTCCATGTAAAACTTCTTGAGGAAAAAGCACAAACCTGTTCTCAATCACGCTTGCAACCCCAGGTGACAAATAAATTTCCTCAACGGAAAGCCAGTAAACCAGAAATATGGTTATGTTTGCGATTAGCAACATGCGGTTTACATGTGGAGTTCTCAGCGGACGGTTTAAGTCTTTTAGGGGAAGCAAATTTAACCTCGCTAGATTGCCTTCGCCATCTCATACTTAAATTTAACGATTGAAAGGCGTTGTGCTTAGTCTATTGGGTTAAACACTCAATCATTAGGTTACATGTTAAACACTCGTCTGGTATAGGCATGTTTTTAGGACGCTTTTTCAAGAACCCGGGGAAATGCGCACATTTCACGTTGCTTGCTTCGCTGCCCTTCGCCTTCTGCACCACAATGAAAGCGTTCCCCCCTTCCTCATTTTTCGAAGAAGCCAAATCTTTAACTTTAGTTAGGCAACGAGGACAAGCATAGTAAGTTTTCGACGAATCTCCAGAAGAAACCGTCGCCAAAACAGGTTTTTCAAAAACTTCGCCACACTCACCACATGTTAAACCATTCTGTTTCTCCCTCAGAAAAGAGTGTTCACCATACTTCACTTGAGCTAAACCTTCCGGCATATACACAACCCACCTATATTCCAAATCTTAATATTTAATAAACTTTTTCGCATAATTGTCCAACACAAAAACACAAAGTGGGCCGGGCCGGAGTTGAACCGGCGACCTCAGCCTCGTAAGGGCTGCGTCCTAACCAGCTAGACGACCGGCCCTTTAAGGGATAGAGATAAATTAGATGTTGATTTATATGAGAGTTGCGAATTTTCCCTTAACAGTAAAAGGGTAAAATATTAAACTAATCCCCAATACTATTCATCAAATCTTAAGGTGATATCGTGAAAAGGATTGTCGCCACTGGGGCTGGCGGGCCCGCCGGCATAAACTTTATCATGTCTCTTCGCATAGCTCCTGAAAAAATATTCATTGTCGGTACAGAAGCCAGCGATTACTTCATTTATCTGGCGCCAACCGACAGAAAGTACTTGGTTCCAAGGGCTGAGGAAGAAGGTTACATTGATAAGCTTAATGAAATTATCAGGAAAGAGAAAGTTGATTTTTTGCATGCGCAAACAGACGGCGAAGTGACGATTGTTTCGGAAAATCGTGAAAAGCTTGAGGCAAACGTTTTCTTGCCGTCAAAAGAGACTGTAAAGGTATGCCAGGACAAGCTTGAATCTGCGAAAATTTGGATAAAAAAGGATGTGCCTGTTGCCAGAACCATGGAACTGCGCAACGAAAAGGATGTCGAAAAGGCTTTTAAAGAGTTTGGAAACCCTGTCTGGATTAGGGCTAGACACGGCGCTGGCGGAAGAGGAAGCACTCCAGCCTACAACATAAAGACGGCGCTTTCATGGATTAACTATTGGAAGGCACGAGGCGTAAACTGGGGGTTCATTGCCCAAGAACATTTACCTGGAAGGAACATAGGCTTCCACAGTCTTTGGAAGGATGGGGAACTTGTGACTTCTATGGCCAGAGAACGCTTAGAATACATATACCCACACCTCGCCCCTTCTGGAGTTACTGGCACACCAGCAGTCCAGAAGACCATACATGACGAAACTGTGAATAGAATCGCAACAGAAGCTGTGCTAGCGATAGACCCAAACTTTAACGGAATAGCATGCGTGGACCTTAAGGATAATAAAGATGGAGTTCCATGCGTTACCGAAATTAATGCTGCCAGAATGTTTACAACCTCCTTCTTCTTCTCTTACGCAAGCAAAGTTTTCCGCAAAGATTATTACGCGAACATCCCATACCTCTACGTTAAACTTGCCTATAAAGAAAACATTCCAGAAATCCCCAAATACAACATTTTACCAGAAAATGTTTACTGGATACGCCACATAGATGCTCCAGCGAAACTGGTTAAAAATGGGAAAATTATTGGAGAAATGTACTGCTGGTGTGAGTAATGAGAATATGGTATGACGCTTGCACTGGAAAGCATGTACGATACGGTGTTGCCATAGCGAAAAGACTTAGAGGGATGGGACATGAAGTTGTTCTAACAACCCGTGAACATCCAGACACAACACCTCTTGCAAATTTTCTCGATGAAAAATTCATCATTATAGGAAAATATAACCCAAAATCCCTGCTCTCAAGGCTTAAGGAAGGGGTTCGCCGTCAACTTCTGTTTTGTAAAGTTTTTGGAAAAGCCGTTCCTAACATTGCTATTTGTCACGGTTCTGTAGATCAGATGCGGGTGGCTTTCGGTTTGGGAATCCCTACAATAACCACAGTGGACACTCCTTATGCTGAAGCTGTGCATAGGCTTACTTTGCCCCTCGCCAACTACATTGTTGCTTCAAAGGCGATTCCTAAAGAAGAATTGCAAGTTTACAATGTGAAGGGCGAAATAGTTCTTTTCGATGGCGTGGATGAGGTTGCATGGATTAGGGGTTTCCAGCCCATGGTGAAGTATGATTTTGGAAGCCCGCTAATCGTCGTAAGAGAGATTGAGGAGAAAGCCGTCTATGCTAAAGAAAAGTTTTCTTCTGTTTCTCTGGCGAAAAAAATGACGAAACTCGGTAAAGTTGTTTTTCTCCCCAGATATCGGCGGAAGGCCATTAAAGGTTTAATTGTTCCAGAAGGTTTTATTGATTCCGTAAGTTTGGTGGCGCAAGCAGACCTTTTCGTTGGGATGGGTGGAACAATAACCCGTGAATCCGCTTTACAAGGAACACCAGCCATAGTGGTTGATGTTTTTTCAAGGCAGTATGTGAATGATTATTTGATGGAGAAGGGTTTTCCATTGTTTAAAGCGGAGCCTTCCTCTGTTTTTAGGCTTGCCAAAAAGGTTTTAGGCAGCAAAAGAGATGTTAGCGGCTTGCTGGCTAAGCTTGAGAACCCTGTAGATGTAATCGCCAATATTGTGGAAAAATTAGCACAAACCGGAAAAAGCTAAGTTTTAGCCTCTGACTTTTTAACTTTAATAAACTCCTTTCTTTTGACTTCATATTCCTGTCTTGTCATCATCAGCTTGGCTGGTACCCCTTTAACCACATTGTTGGGCGGGACATCCTTTGTTACAACGCTTCCCGCGGCTACAACTGCGTTTTCGTGTACTGTGACGTTTGGTAGTATTGTGACACATCCGCCTATGATGACGTTGTCTTTTATTATTGATGGGGTTAGGCAGCGGCTGTGGGGGAATTTATCGTTTAGTAAGCTGCTATTGGGGCCTATGAAGACGTTGTCGCCTATTCGGCATTCGTTTGAAATTGTTACGTGGGCTTGTATTATGCAGTGTCTGCCTATCACAACATTTTTTCCTATATCGCAAAAGCTTCCTATGCGCGTTCCATCTCCAATTTTTGTGTTGTCGCCTATAACTACATAATTCCAGATGACTACGTCCTTGCCGAATTGAACGTTTTCGCCTATTATTACACCTTTGCCCATTTTTGGTGTTGATGTTGGCATAGACATGGTTTGCTCTCCTTTGCTTAGGTATGGGTTGTGAGAAGCTTAAATAGTTTGACGGTTTTAGTTGTTCTTAACCGGAATGAAGGCTGGTTTGGAAATGGCTAAGGAGAAGGTTTTGGTTGTTGGTTTGGGAGAGGTTGGCCGTCCCCTTTTTGAACTTTTGAGGGAAAGTGAAAAGTTTGATGTTTATGGTTATGATTTGGACGCGGATAAGATGCGGGGTATTGGGCGGTCATGTGTCTTGCCTAATAACATTGACGTTATGCATGTTTGTATTCCATGCCACGACAAAGAGGAGTTTGTAAAAAGTGTTGCGGGTTATGTGGAGCGTTTTAATCCCAAGCTAGTGATTATTAACAGTACTGTTGCTCCTGGCACAACTGTAGATGTTTATAGGCGGATTAAAGGCCAGTGTCTTGTGGCACATTCGCCTGTGCGGGGTGTACACAAAAGCTTAGAGTATATGAAGTGGGAGTTGAAGCGTTGGGCGAAGTACGTTGGTGGTGCTGATGCGAAATCGGCGGAAGTAACGAAGAAGCATTTTGAAGAGGCTGGTTTGAAGGCGAAGGTTTTGAAGAGTTGCCTAGAAACAGAGTTGGCTAAGCTTTTTGAAACCACTTATAGGGCTTGGATGATTGCGTGTTTTCAAGAAATGC
>FMJZ01017475.1_pt1 | contig 12072 bp, 10 predicted proteins | sample 1987881 | NCBI WGS metagenome assembly FMJZ01 (sample SAMEA4378227, study PRJEB15110) | soil metagenome | biome: soil; feature: Field; material: Soil | place: India | collected 2015-03-11 | depth 0 m | reverse complement strand
AATGGGTTTGGGGCTAAAGCCCCTCCTACAGTTAATGCTGCCATCTCGCGTCAGGAGATGCGCTCACCAAAGACTGCCGAAAGGGGAATTCAACAAAGCAGTGCTTGTTTCATTTCCGCCGTCTTCTGAAACCCATAACTCCCAAAAGCCCAATGCCCAATAGCGAGAACACGGAGGGCTCAGGGGTATATGCAAGGTCCGATCCTGGAATGCTGTGGTTTGAATTCATTGCAACCAAACTTGAAGCCACGATGCCCAATAAGGAGTATATCGGCAACAAGCAATTTGTTGACAGTTCAGTAGAAGGGACGAGGATTGAAGGTCGCAAGGTCAGCCCATCCGAACCTGAGGAAAGTTTAATTTGAGCCAATGTTGGCCCTTGATCACTAAGGTAGCCGAACACTACAGAGTTCTCACCGCTCCTTATGCCTTTGATGAGCCATTTGTAGGTTCGTGTGGTTGTGTCGTAAACTACCGCCAACTCACCGACACCTTCTGGTCTGAACTCGTGAAAGCGAGCATCTTCTGAGGGCTTGACAGTTTGAAATAAGTTGGATACCTTGGTAGGAATTGGAACTTCAACTTCCAATGCAATGGCTTCGGCATTGCTTTGTCCCTCTTCAAGGACGATTTGATATGCGTAAACCCATTTACCTTTGGTGGCCCCATCGTTTGACAAATAAGCGATGCTGGTAATTTTCCCCGAAACACCGTCGTTTAGGTAAAACGGTGCTTCCAAAACTCGGACATCAGTTGGAGACCATTTTGAAGCGAAATCGTTCCACGAAACATTCGTGTCCGAAAGCGGGGAAGCGTTAGCGGTTCCACAAATTGCGAAACCCGTAGCAAAACAAACTGTTATCACTGTTGTTATTAACTTTCTGAGCCTGAGCAGCCCATTCATGCAAAACCCTCCTTTGCAATTTAATATTTCGCTGATGAGACGAAACTTTGAGCGCGCACTCAGGGATCTTATGTGACAGCAATCACACAAGTTCAAACTTAAAAATGCTGAATTCGGTGGGACTGACCTTGACCTCATACGGCTGACCATTTTCTTTAAAAGTTCGCCTTCTCTCTGGGTAGCAAAATTTGGGTTCTTGAGGGGGAACGGGGAGCGTTGGGAACGGAGAAATTTCACCTTTACGGCATAACGCCCATCAACCTTTGGGCAAAATCCTCACCAGTGAATTCGCAACCTCTTTGATGCTACTAACTTCAAGGATGGTGGAAGGTTTTATTCCATGTCTCTTGAGAGTTTGCTCTGATGAGCTTACGAACACAGTCAAGTCAGCCTTTGTAAGGATTTGCCTTGACTTTTCGACTCCCACCGCTTCAAAAAACGCCTCTATTACCAGAGGGGTGGTGAAGATGACAATGTGTATGGGTTCTCTGAGCACCAAGTTGAGGAAACCCTCGGGCAAAGGGACAGTGACGGTTCGGTAAGCGCGCACCCTATCGGTTCTTCCCAATTGACTCAATCCTTCAACCAAACCCCCAAATTCGTTGTCTCCATCCCAAATCAAGAAACGGGTTTTCTCCTTTTGCTTTTTGGTCATCGGGATAAAAATTTCCGCTGCCTTTTTGCCATTTCGCCTTTCAATCACAACGTTAGGATGGATGCCCCTTTGCTTTAAGGCTTCCTTTGTGAAGGGACCGATTGCGGCGAATTTGATTGAGGGAAAGGCTCTCACATCAAATCCTCGTTGATACACGCTTTCAAAGAAGGTTTCAACCCCGTAAGGATTGCTGAACACAATCCATTCGTAATTGCCTTTCACGACTTCGTTGAGAACTTTTTCCAATGAGGCTTCAGCAGTGTTCGGTTCAAATTTGGCAACTGGCAAGTTTATGACTTCAGCCCCCAGATCTCCCAATGCGTTCGCAAATGTTTCCATTCCTTCAATGTTGGCAATGAGGATGCGTTTGCCGAAAAGAGGTCTGTGCTCATACCAAGCCAAGCTTTCGCGAAACTTGACAACTTCTCCGGTCACAATCACTGCCGGCGGTTGTATGTCATGGGCGCGGGCATCCCTTGACAAGTTCTTCAATGTGGAAACGACGACCTTCTGGCGAGGGGTGGTGCCCCACTCAATTATCGCTGCTGGTGTATCTGGAGGTTTCCCGCCACTCATGATTTGCTCGGTCACTTCCTCCAATTCCTCTACAGCCATCAACGCTATCACTGTATCCGCTTGGGCTAATTTTTGAAAATCCGCTAAGTGTTTTGGGTTTTTGCCTTTTGCTTTCTTGCCAACCAATACAGCGAAGTTGGACGCAAAACGACGATCTGTCAAGGGAATACCAGCGTAGGCGGGAACGGCGACAACAGAGGTGACCCCAGGAACGATTTCAAAAGGGACACCTGCATTGTAAAGGGCTTCCGCTTCCTCTGCTCCCCTCCCGAAAACAAAAGGGTCACCGTTTTTCAATCGCACCACTTTCTTGCCTTCCTTCGCTTTAGCGATCATTGTCTTGTTAATCCATTCCTGTGAGGTCTTCTCGCCCTTTGGGGTTTTACCTGAGTAGATGAATTCAGCATTAGGAGGAGCAAGGGAAAGAACGGAAGGGCTCACCAATCGGTCATAGATGACCACATCCGCTTGCTCCAAACAATACTTCGCCTTTAAAGTCAGCAAGCGAGCATCGCCAGGACCTGCGCCAACTATCCAGACGAAACCTGTCTGTGAACGATTTCCTTGTCTTTTCTCCATTGTTCTCACCCGACCGTCATCAACAAGGAACGAAACCTTCAAACCTTCTTCATTACCCTCAGCAGATAGTGTCCGTTCTCTTTGCGAATTTCAAGAATTTCCTGCCCGTCGTTTTCAAGGCTTGCTGGGACATTCCTTATGGGTTCGCCGTCATCAAGCAATATGTCAATGCACTCTCCAACTTCCATCCCTTCAATTGCAATCTTTGCTCGGACATAGTTTATCGGGCAAGGGACACTGCGAAGGTCAAGGGTCACCGCTGCTTTCGTTCGTTCACCTTCCTCAACTTCCTTATCCTCTTCAGGTTTCAACTGAAACTTCAAATCGGCATCAAGGGATTGATACAGAGCCTCAATTCGCTGTGTGAGGGCTGGGACAAGGTCTTGACATTCAATTAACGGTTTTGCGTCGCCGCTTTCACGGAAAGTCAACGCTGCTGTCAAAAGTTTCTTGAAGCGTTTTGAGACCCAACCTGGATTGATGAAGTGCTCTTCAAAGCCCTTGACGGCTTCAATTTCATCTTTAGGGTCCACTCCGCGAACGACAAGGAGACTCCTCGCCAATGCAATGACAGCATTCCAGAGAGCGTTTTCATCGTTAGTTTTCAAGTAAGTGTTGTATGCAGTCTTTGCGTCGCTGATGTCCGATTCAATCATTTCAAACACACCAGCACCACATTCACCCGCACCTCTCCCGGCGAGCGAAAATTCCTTGTCTGAACCGTAGTCCTTGTAGAAATCGGGGTTTTCCTCGTAATCGGGCACTCCCTTGTATTGTTCTATCAATTGCCTCAGCAAGGACTTTCCCTTGCGCTCAACGAACTCAAGGAAACTTGGGAATTCGTTCCTCCTCAGTTGGTATGCTGCCAGAAACTCCCGTATAACTGTTGGGACACTCCTTGCTGGTATTTGGTCAATTGTTTCGGTAAGTCGCGTTTTCCCCTCCTCCACATGCCCTCCAATTGAGATCGCGTAAAATGGCACGGATCTTGTCCCAACTCGCCTTGCAACTCCATGCAGACCTATGCTCCCGATAGGGCTTTGACCGCAAGCATTTGGACAACCATTGATGCGTATCTTCACCTCGGGCATATCCGACAGCATCACGCCAAACCTGTCAAGTTCATTGGCAATGGCTCGTGAAAGGTCTTGTGAACGACACAAACCGAGTTTGCAGGTTGATGCTCCTCGGCAGCAGACAAGGTAGTTTATGTTGCGTCTTCCGTTGGATAAGCCAATTTCGCCGAGGCGATTGTAGAAAAAAGGCAATTCGCTTTTGTGGACCCAAGTTATGAGAAGGTCTTGTGACTGCGTTGTTCGGATGGGTTTCCCTAAATCTTCACAAATCTCGGCGACGGTTTCTGCGAGGTCTGGGGCTATATCTCCCAAAGGCACAGGTATTCGCACCGCAAAGTATCCTTCTTGCTTTTGTTCAATGGCGAACAAACTCAACCATCGCTCAAAACCGTCGTCGTAGGGTTGCTCAATTGGTGCTGGGGGTTCATGGCTGCTGTCATCTGGAATTGGTCGGACATCAAAGTTTATTTGCCCTTCCTTTTTGACGGTCTCAAGTTCCTCGTGATACAACTTGATGAATTCCTCTTCGCTCATTCTGTCAAGGACAAATCTCAGCCTTGCCCTGTGTTTGTTCTTCCTGTTGCCATACTTGTCAAAAAGTCGTTTTACAGCCTCAGCGACATGGAAAATTTCGCTTGCTGGGACGAAGTCGTGGAGTTTCAGCCCAACCCTTGAGATTGCACCCATTCCGCCAGCAGCGTAGACAGAAAAGCCCTTCTCTCCGTCCTTGACTTTTGCTATGAACCCCAAATCGTTGACAGTGGCAAATGCGCAGTCTGCAGCGCATCCTGAGAAAGCGATTTTGAATTTTCTCGGCAGGTTGTAAGAACTTGGGAATAGCAGCATATACTCAGTGAGGGCAACACAGTAAGGGAAAACATTGAACTCTTCATGCTTGCAAATGCCTGCCAACGGGCAAGCCGTTATGTTCCTGACCGTATTTCCGCCACCACCTTTGCAGGTTAAGCCGATCTCGTAAAGTCTTCGGTATATGGGGACGAGTTGGTCAAGTTTGACATGATGAAGTTGTATGTCCTGTCTGGTAGTTATGTGCAGACCGACATTAAACTCTTTGGCAATTTCCGCTAACCCAACCAATTGCTTTGAGGTTATACCGCCACCTGGTATTCGGACGCGCATCATGAAGGTGTCTTTTTCTCTTTGCTCGTAAATCCCCAAAGGCACGCGAAATCCACGAAACTTTGCGTGGCTGATTTCGCCAATTTTGTAGCGCTCAACATAGTCTTCAAGCGCCTTTATGTCGCTGTAGACAACTTCTGGGAGTTTGTAGTAACTAACCATTTGCCGTCACCTCTTTGATTTTCATCGTGCCAGACTTGCTTGTTCGGGTATGGGTTTTTGCTGAAGCAATCTCGCTTCTGTTGTAAAATTCCCGCAATATTTCAGCGACTTCGGGGCGAATCATCTCAAGGGGTGGCATCTCACCCCTTTGCAGTTGACTTCTCACTTTCGTTCCGCTGAAGTAAACCCGAAATTCTTCCCCGTGAGGACAAACTTTGCGAGTTGCCATGCTTTCACATTTGAGGCAATAAAAGGCATCGTCAAAAAACAGCGGACATATCCCAAGTTCGTCCAACGAGAATTGGTCAAAAATCTCGTGAGCGGCGAAGGGATGGTAGAAGTTACCGACGCCAGCGTGGTCTCTCCCGACAATGAAATGGGTGCAACCGTAGTTCTTGCGAACTATTGCGTGGAAAATTGCTTCCCTTGGTCCTGCGTAAAACATCTGTGCTGGATTGACAGCGAGAACCACACGCTCTTTCGGAAAGTATCTCTCAAGGAGCACTTCGTAGCATTTCATCCTGACCTCAGCGGGAATGTCATCAGATTTCGTCGGTCCAACGAGAGGGTGAAGGAACAAACCGTCAACATTCTCAAGGGCGCACTTGACAAGATATTCGTGACCGCGATGTAAAGGGTTGCGAGTTTGAAATCCCACAACCCTTTTGTATCCACGAGCGAGGAATAGGTCACGGCTTTCCCTCGGCGTCATGTAGCGCTTTTGGATTGCGGGAGAATGTCTTGGTAATTGAAGGGCAAAAATTTCTCCGCCGACAAGGTAATCGGGTTCTCCTGCAAGCCTTTCAACACCGGGGTGACTTAAATCGGTTGTCCCATAAACATTCTTTGCTTCCTCTTCCTTGTCGCGCTTGAAAACATCGCTCACTACCAAAACCGCATAGACTTCACCTTGGCTGCAAAGGGCAATTGCCTCGGAACAAGATATTTCCTGCACTCTTTCTTCCGGCACAGGCAAGACAATCGGTATCGTCCAGATCAATCCGTTTGGGAGTCGCATTGTGTGAACTACGGAATGGTAAGAGTTTTTGTCCATGAAGCCTGTCAGCGGGCTGTAACCGCCTATGGCAATCATTTCAATGTTCGCCAGCGTCGCAGGAGAGATATGGATTTTGGGCAACTTACTGGCTTTCTCGAGCCACTCGACCTTTTCAAGCTCGCTAACTATTCGGTTGACCAACTTGCCACCGTGCGGCAGCGATAGAGTCAAAGCGTTAGCCATTTGCTCTTGCCTCCTTTCTTGCAAATTCGGATTGGGTTTGCCTCTTAAGTTTCAGCGTGTTTCCATCCGGCAGGTGCAGTTCCCATTCAACTTCATGTTCGTCGTAGTTGACGGTGAGCCTTGCTCCCCTCAATGCCACCACATAAGGCAGAAGGAGCTCAATTGCTCCAAAAGGACAAGCCTTCATGCATGACAAGCAATGCCAACAGTCGTCAGGGTATTTCAAGACTGCAGTTCCTTTTGTTTTGTCAATCGCCAACAAATCTCCAGGGCAAACATCCACGCATCTACCGCAGCCGTTGCAAATTTCCTTGTCAATCAAAACTGGCACTTTCCATCACCTCGCAATTGATTTTCTACCTCAACGCCCTGACGCCGCTTAAGAGTACAATTGTCAAGAGCGTTAACTTCAAGGCGCGTTTGGGGACTAAGGGGCTTGCGTAACTGCCGATAAGAGCACCAGGTATGGAACCGACCGAAAACAGAACAGCAGTTGTCAAGTTGAAATCGCCGACCCAAGCATGTCCGAGCAGGGACACTGTTGTTATGAGGATTCCGTGAACGATTGCGGTCCCGACAATGGTTGAAGGTTCAAGAGTCGTGCAAACGGCAAGAAAGGCAACTATGATATTTCCAGCACCGATACCAGTGAAGGTTACCGATGTTCCCGTCAGAGTGCCGACAAAAAACGCCACAACTTTACCGACTCTTCCAATGCCCAACTTTAGGGTTGAAGGTTCACCAAAGGTTTTACGGTGAATCATGAAATTGGAGATAATTCCGATGGCAGCCATCAAAGTTAGCATTGCTCCTATGAATTTCAAGGCAAATATGTCAAGCGCTTCTGCGCTCAAGTGAACTTTGAAGGTTCTCATCAACACAACTGTTGCAATGGATGCTGGTATGCTCCCGATAGCGAGAGAGAGCACCCAACTGTAGTTGACGGCCTTTTGGCGGTTGTGCTGCCAAGCAGCCATTAACCTCGTCACGAAATTTACGGCGAGGGCAGTCCCTACTGCCTCCATTGGTCGGACGCCGAGGAGTATCAGTAGTGGCACGGTGAGCGATCCCGCTCCAATCGCTGTAGCCCCGACAGCCACTCCGACGATAAATCCAGCGAAAATCAGGAGCGCTTCCATGGGAATGTCTCACCCCTTTGACTGGCATCAATGGTCTTCGCCCTTGACAATTTGAACATAAGGGCGGGTGAACACTTTAATTTCCTCGGTTCTTTGGTCCTTGACAGAATTGACGAAAAGGAGCCAGTTTGAGTCGTCGCGATTTGGGTAATCTGTCCTCGTTTGGAAACAAGGCCATCTCGTCTCCTGTCTGAAGAGCAAGTGGTTTACAACCACTTCAGCAACATCCAATCGGTCAAGGACTTCGTGGGCGAGCATCAACTCGTGGGGTGTCCGTGCAATTAACCACTTCGTCTGTTCCCTCAGTTCCCTCAACCTCTTGAGGGCGATTTTCAGCATTGTCTCGTTCATCTCGTAAAATGTGTTTATCCCGCCAGCGTATTCATCCATGACTTTTTGCAACCTTAACTCCATCTCCTCTGGAGTTATCGCAAGGTGAGCAGGAGGGTTGTGATTGAGAGAGGCAAGAAGCCTGTCAAGTTCCCTTTGGAATTCTTCGGAGGACTTGATGTTTTCAAGGGTTGGAGTGGAATTGCCTTTCCCATCCTTCACCGCCGACTCAGCAGCGATTAAAGCCTCAGCCCAAGAACCGCTGACGAATTTGAACGGTGCCCCTCCTGCAACATCACCGCAAGCGTAAAGCCCATCCAAAGTTGTTTTCCTTCCCTCGTCAATCCAGTATCCAGATTGACAATGCCCGCCAACTATGTATGGTTCTGTCGTGCAAACCTCAATGACATCGTTTTGAGGGTCAAATTGGCTTGAAGCCCAAGCAAGGGCTGCACTTGGGAACATGTCAAGGTATGCGGCGTATAACTCCTCAATCCGCTCTTTCTGCAAACTTTTCATATCCATGAAGCAAGGACCTCTGCCCTCTTTCATCTCCTTCACGACTGCATACGCCCTAATGCAAGTTGGTGCCGAATCGCCACCAAGATGTCCCCACCTTTCACGCATAAATCTTTCACCGTAAGCGTTGACGAGAGGGGCTTTGAAGAGAAGGGCGAGCGTTCCCGTTGGGGCAATGACATCTTTCGTCCTCAAAGCGACAAAGCGCATTTCAAAACTTGTCATCTCTGCACCAACCCGCATCCCAATTGCATAGCCAGTGCCCACATTGAACGGACAATACCACATAGCGTGATGAGCGCCTGCAGGGTTATTGGGGCGGTAAATGCCCGCTGCACCGCCAGTTGAAATGATAACCGCTGGAGCACGAACGACATGAATGTCACCGTTTCTGACATCAAAGCCGATAACTCCGGCTACATGACCTTCGTGGATGACCAAACCAGTGACATTGATTCGGTTCAGGACAGTGACTTCTTTCTTCGCAACTTGCTCTGCTAAAATTGGCTTCAAACGCTCACCAAAAATGACGACACCCCACCGACCCCTGCGGAGGTATTTACCGTTGCTATCAGTTGCTATCGGCAACCCGTAGGTTTCCAAGCGTTTAACTCCTTCATTCAATCGCTCCGCCAATGTGAGCACTAAATCTTCTCTAATAAGTCCCATAGCATCAAACCGTACATAGCGAACGAAGGACTCTGGGGTTTCACCATCGTGGATGTAAGCGTTTATAGCGTTCAATCCTGCCGCTAAACATCCTGAGCGGACTATGTTTGCTTTCTCAACAATGGTGACTTTCGCGTTTGGCACAAGTTCTTTCAAGCGAATAGCGGCCATGCAACCAGCCGTCCCACCGCCGAGGACGAGAAAATCGCTTTCATGCCAGATTATTTTTACTTCTCCGACTGAATTAGTCAACTTTAAAGTGTTCACAATGACCTTCCCCCTTTGGGTCAAGGTTTAGGGATTTGCTAATTTCCTTCGTTCTGCGACAATCGGCAAAACTCCTCGTAGTCAATTAGTTGGGTGACTGTTGGGTTATTCCCACACACGGGGCACTTAGGGTTTCTGCGAAGGTCTATCTTGCGAAATTCCATCGTGAACAGATTGCATAGAAAGAGTTGACTGGTTAGCAAATCGCCTTTGCCCAAGATAAGTTTAATGACCTCCGTGGCTAACACAGAACCAATAACTCCGCAAATAGTGCCAATTACTCCCGCTTCTCGGCAAGACGGAGCGAAGCCTGGTGGGGGTGGTGTTGGAAAGATGCACCTGTAGCAGGCACTTTCCTTCGGGATGATGGTCGTCCCTTGTGCCTCAAACCCAATCACTGCGCCAGTTACAAGGGGTTTGCCAGAGAGCACACACGCATCGTTTACAAGGTATCGGGTCGCGAAATTGTCACTGCCGTCAACGACGATGTCGTAATCAACCAGAATGTCCATTATGTTTTCGGAAGTGAACCTAACGGGGTGCGGTATAACCTCGATGTCTGGATTAAGTGCTTCAAGTCTTTCTTTCGCTGAAGCGACTTTGGGGCGACCAATGTCACTCTTTGAATGGAGTATCTGTCGTTGCAGATTTGAAAGTTCCACATCGTCGCTGTCAACAATCCCTATCTTGCCAACGCCAGCGGCAACAAGGTAAAAAGCAGTCGGTGAGCCTATCCCGCCGGCGCCGATGACCAAAACCTTCGCTTCGGCAAGTTTGGCTTGTCCCTTCGCACCGATTTCAGGCAAAATGATTTGACGGCTATACCGCTCAATCCACTCATCTGTCATCAACTTCGCCAACAAATTTTTTCACCTCTGTGACAGCGATGTTTGTTCTCTCAGCGACAACTTACCTCCCAACCCTGCACGCCCAATTATAACTCAACTAAGTTGATTTGTAAAGTCAACTTTTTGGTTCTTTGTCGAGAGAAAGGCTTACATTCATGTCAGGGAAAATTCCGAAGTTCCTGCTGTCGTTTCCACCTTAAGGACTGTCAAGGAGGGGTAGTTCTGAAAACGAGTTGTCCCTTCAACCCCGCGCAGTTATGCCTTTTTCTTTGAAGGCGGACAAAATTGACCTGTAAAGGTCGCTTTGAATTTGTCGTGCCCCGTCAAGGGGATCCGCTACCCAAACGAGCAATTCAAGACCAACTGTGTCACCAATTTTCGCCAGCAAAACTTGTGGAGTAGGTTCGTCAAGAACTTGTGGATGGGAACGAGCAATTTCAAGGAGTATCTTCTCAGCAACTTCAAAATCGGTGTCGTTGCTGACTGTAATGGGAACATGGACTCTCATACTCTTCCCCGAAAGCGTCCAATTCGTGACAACGGTGTTAATGAACTGCGAGTTTGGTATGGCAATGACAGCGCCCCTTGGGGTTTCAATCAAAGTGGCACGGGCACCGATATAGATAACTTTACCGATTTCACCAGCGACGCTGACCACATCGCCGACTTTTATTGTCCGCTCCATCAACAGGATCAGACCACTGACGAAGTTATTGACAATAGTTTGCAGCCCGAAACCGAGGCCGACACCTAAAGCACCAGCGAAGAAGGCGAACGAACTAAATCCGATGCCCAAGAAGTCAGCGATTACGAACAACCCGATAACCCAAACAGCGACTTTGACCCAGCGGGCAAGTAAGGTAGCAGTGTATTCTGGGACGGCAGTGCGAACTTGAATCCACCTTTGAGTCAACCCTCCGACCCACTTGGCGACAAAGTGCAAACAAATGACCAGCATTAAGCCTTTCAGCAAACTTAGGGTTGAAAGTTTTGCGCCACCAATCGTTACGACTGGACTTGACAACCATTCAAGTAACCTGTCCATCCTCATCTTTTCACCACCGACCTGCATTGTAGCATCGTAGCGAAGTTGTGTTATTGTTTGGCGAATGGTGACGATGAGGGATGTTCGTCTCACGAATCACAACTGTTCAAGCGATCGTTTTGAGGGCGTCGCCTTGGCGAGAGAAGGACAGATTACTTGTCTTGCTGACTAAGGAACGAGGCAAAATTTTTGCCCTTGCCCAAGGCGCACAGGTCCCTCAAAACCGTTTGGCACCAGCAACTCAAACTGGCACCTTAGCGACTTTTTGGCTCGCCAGAGCCCGAGAGTTTGACCGAGTCACCGATTACAGGATTGAACAAGTTCTGACCCGAATTCGCCACGACATTTTTGCTCTAACTGCGTTTGGCATTGCCTCTGAGTTGATTGAATTGTCAATTCCGCTGGAGACTACCGACGATGAATTGTTCAAAGAAGTTCTTTGGTTTGTTATGCGGCTTGAGGAAGGTGTGCCTCCAATCAAGTGGTTGGTCGCACTGCAAATCAGGCTTCTTTGGCGGTTGGGTTGGATGCCTCATTTGCTTTCCTGTGCTCTCTGCGGTGCAGAACTTGACAAAGAACAAATCGCTTTCGCCCCATCGGTCGGCGGAACAATATGCGGAAGATGTCAAATCTCAAGGGCACCCGCAGATGCTCAATTTTTCCCCAGCGCCTCTTTACAGGCAATTTACTCTTTGTGGCAACAACCGAGGTTAATTGAGACACTTCATTTGCGCCTAAACCTCTGGCGACAAACCTTGACACTATTGCGAAATCATTGGCATTACCACATAGAAGCGGAAAGTAAGGCTTGGAGAGTCTGGCAGCAAATCATATCCGCCCATATCCCCTCGCCATCCAACCGCCGAAGTTAAATTTGACCTTCGCCCTCTCATTTTTGACCATGCTCCTATTTGCGAAACAAT
>FMJZ01042429.1_pt1 | contig 12078 bp, 8 predicted proteins | sample 1987881 | NCBI WGS metagenome assembly FMJZ01 (sample SAMEA4378227, study PRJEB15110) | soil metagenome | biome: soil; feature: Field; material: Soil | place: India | collected 2015-03-11 | depth 0 m | reverse complement strand
CAATAGGAGCAGGTTCAGTTACTGATATTCTGGAGTGATTGAATGAGAGAAATAATTAATTTACAGTGCACCCAGTGTAAGAGAAGAAACTATACCACAACAAAGAATAAGAAAAAACATACTGATAAGCTTGAATTAAAGAAGTTCTGCCCATTTTGCAGGGCTCATACCCTGCACAGGGAGACAAAGTGATGCAGGCCAGTAGCTCAATTGGTAGAGCGCCGGTCTCCAAAACCGGTGGTTGGGGGTTCGAGTCCTCTCTGGCCTGCCAGAAAAATTCTCCTTAAGGAAAGAGAGAGAAAAAAATGCAAAATGAAAAGGTTGGAATATTGAGGAAGTTCTTAAATTTTCTTGGTGATGTCAGAGGCGAACTGAAAAAGGCAACATGGCCTACAAGGAAAGAGACTGTAGGAACTACAATTGTGGTTATCATTCTTGTTATATTCTTTGGTTTCTTTCTTTTTTTCTTCGATGCAATATTTTCTTATATTATAGCAAAGATAAAAATTTTCATAGGATAGGATTATGAATAACAAAGACTGGTATGTAGTTCATACATATACTGGATTTGAAAAGTTTGTTGCGGAATCGATCAAAGAAAGAGCAAAGAAATACGAACTTGAAGACAAGATAGGCGAAATTATAATTCCTACTGAAAATGTTGTTGAAATAAAGAGTGGAAAGAAAGTTATCACCACAAAAAAATCTTATCCTGGATATATTTTAATCCACATGGAGTTGGATGATAGAACATGGCATCTCGTAAGAAGGACTCCAAGAGTGACAGGTTTCGTAGGTTCTGGGCAGAAGCCAACCCCTCTTGAAGAGAACGAGGTAAAAAGAATCCTTCAGCAGATGGAAGCCACTGTTGAAAAACCAAAACCTCGCCATACACTCGAAAAAGGGGAGGCTGTCCGAATAATTGATGGTCCATTCTCAAATTTTAACGGAATTATTGAATCTGTCAACAATGAAAGAGGAACTGTAAAAGTTATTGTGACAATTTTTGGAAGACAAACTCCAGTGGAATTAGATTTTTTACAGGTTGAAAAGATTTAGGAGGTCTTTATGGCAAAGACAGTAAAAGCAGTTGTCAGGCTTCAACTCCCTGCAGGGGAAGCTACACCGCAGCCTCCGGTAGGACCTGCCCTTGGTCCCCATCAGGTTAACACCTCGGAATTTGTTAAAAAATTTAATGAAGCAACTGCAAAGATGGAAAAAGGGACAATAGTTCCTGTTCTTGTCACCATATACACTGATAAGACATTCTCTTTTGTGGTGAAAACACCTCCCGCTTCTTTCCTATTAAAGAAAGCAGCAAATATTGCAAAGGGTTCTTCTGACCAGAAAAAAGTTAAGGTTGGGAAGGTAACTGAGAAACAAATTCTTGAAATCGCTAAAATTAAGTTTCCTGACCTCAATACGACATCCCTTGAAAAGGCAGTTGAGATAATAAAAGGAACAGCAAGGAGTATGGGTCTGGAGGTTGTAAATGAGTAAGAAAAGAGGGAAAAAATACCATAATGCTTTGAAAGAGGTTGAGCCTCGAGAATACTCTATCGAGGAAGCAATTGAGCTTATCAAAAAGATAAAATATTCAAAATTTGATGAGTCGATTGACATTGCTTTGAAATTAGGAGTTGATCCGAAAAGATCTGACCAGATGGTGAGAGGAACTGTTGTTCTTCCCAATGGAACAGGTAAGACAAAGAGAGTTGTGGTAATTGCTTCGGGAGAAAAAGTGAAAGAGGCAGAGAGTGCGGGAGCAGATTTTATAGGAGGAGAGGAGCTAATAGAAAAAATATTAAAGGGATGGCTTGAGTTTGAAGCTGTTGTTACAACTCCTGATATGATGAAGATTGTAAGTAAATTGGGAAAGATTCTTGGAGCAAGAGGGCTAATGCCAAGTCCCAAAACAGGAACTGTTACCTTTGAAATTGCAAAGGCTGTAAAGGAAATAAAATCAGGAAGGGTTGAATTCAGAATAGACAAAGCAGCAAATCTTCATGTATCTGTTGCTAAAATTTCTTTTCCAACTGAAAAAATAGTTGAGAATGTGAAAGCATTCATAGAAGCAGTCATGAAGGCTAAGCCGTCCGCTTCAAAAGGGAAGTATATCCAGTCTCTCTATCTTTCTTCAACAATGAGCCCATCTCTGAAGGTTTCGCTTCCATCTGTAGGTATAAAATAAGGAGGAAAGATGAACAGAGAAGAAAAGGCAAAACAGGTAGAAAATTTGGTGGAGAAAATTAAGAAAACAAGCGCAATATATTTTCTCGACTACAAAGGTTTAAGTGTAGCTCAATCAAACACTGTTAGAAGGAAAGTAAAGGAGGTCTCTGCAGAATTCCATGTTATTAAAAACAGGCTAACAAAGATAGCTTTTCAATCCTTTCGCTATAAGTTAGATGATAGTGTTTTAAAAAATACAACCGCATTACTCTTTGGATACAGTGACCCTGTCAAGCCCATTTCCATAATTTTTGATTTATCCAAGGAGTTCAAACCTTTAAGAGTAAAAGGAGGATTGATTGGTGGGAAATTCCTCAGTCCTGAAGAGGTTAAAGAAATTTCAAATCTTCCCCCTGTTGAGGTTTTGAAAGCTCAACTTGCCTCTCAAATTGCGTCTCCTTTAAGAACATTTGCTTATTTAATGAGCAATAGATTGATACAATTTTTGAATCTATTAAATCAATTAAAGAATATAAAGAATGGAGGAGAATAAATGACAAAAATCACAAAAGAACAATTTTTTGAGCATCTCGATAATCTAACAGTCCTTGAACTTGCTGATTATATCAAGGAATTTGAAAAAAGGTATGGGATTTCTGCTTCGGCTGCTGTTCCTATGGCTGCTGTTCCTATGGCTGGTGCTCCAGCAGGAGAAGCGAAGAAGGAAGAGGAAAAAACAGAGTTCTCAGTTATTCTTAAGAGTGCTGGAACAAACAAACTTAATGTTATAAAGGTTTTAAGGGAGGTAACAAATCTCGGTTTGAAAGAGGCTAAGGAGCTTGTAGAATCTGCTCCAAAGCCAATAAAGGAGGGCATTTCAAAAGAAGAAGCTGAAGCGATAAAAGCAAAATTTGAGTCAGCAGGCGCCGCTATAGAGATTAAATAAAGAAGAGTGTTATTAAAAATTTGCATAGAAAAGGTATCAGCAAAAGAGGAAAAGATTATTTTATGATTTTTATAAAAAGAAAAGGGAGGGAGTTAAAAATAACCTCAGGGAAGGTTTATAAATGCATAATTTCTGAGAAAAATCAAGGCTTTGTTTTAAAGCTTCAAAAAATAAATTTATGAGGTAAAAATATGTATCAAGAAGAAAAAAGATATACAGAAAGAATCGATTATTCAAGGATTAAAAAGATTCTTCCAATTCCCGATCTGATAAAAGTTCAAAAAGAATCCTATAGAAGATTTTTGCAACTTGACCTTCTCCCTGAAGAAAGGGAGGATATCGGGCTTCAAGCTGCTTTCAAAAGCATATTTCCCATAACAGATTTCAAAGAAACAGCCTCCTTAGAGTTTGTGAGCTATACCCTCGGAACATGGGAATGTAAGTGTGGAAAATTGACAGGACTGGAAAATGCAAAAGGAAGATGTAGAGAATGTGGTTCATTGACACCTATCTACAGCGAATCGGAACATCCTTACTGTCACAATTGTGGAAATATTGAAAATATCACTTTTCCTTTGTGTGATCAATGTGGAGATAGAGTCCAGCTCAAGATTCGTTACACTCCTGAAGAGTGTATTGACAAAGGTTATACATACTCGATTCCTCTGAAAGTTAAACTCAGATTAATTCCATGGAGTAAAGACCCTTCATCTCTTTACAAAACTTTTAAAGACATAAAGGAACAGGAAGTCTACTTTGGCGAAATACCCCTTATGACTTCCAATGGAACATTCATAATTAACGGAACAGAGAGAGTAATAGTTAATCAACTCCACCGATCTCCTGGTGTTTTCTTCCTTCCCGGCGAGCAAAGAGGGTTATATATTGCAAAGGTTATACCAATAAAAGGACCATGGATAGTATTTGAATATGATAATAAAGATGTCCTATATTTCAGGATGGATAAGAGGAAGAAGCTTCTTGGCTCAATTTTCCTGAGAGCAATAGGTTATGGAACCGATGAAGAGATTTTAAAGGCTTTTTACAGAATATACAAAATAACCTACAAAAACAACTGCTTTTTCTGGCAAATGGATGAGAATCTAACGGGACTTATAGTGGAATCAAATGTTACGAATCCTTCAACAGGTGAAGTAATAGTCCAAAGGGGTAAGAAATTGACTAGATCAATCATCGGTCTTTTGATTAAGGCAGGAATTAAAGAGGTTCCAATAATAGAGGATGAATTTGAGGGTGCTTATTTTGCCTTATCCATTGAAAAGCTTTCAGAGCCCAACACGCCTGTTGAAAAAGAGCATATACAGAAGATCAAGGAGAAGGGTCTTTCCTTTGAGATTTTCTTCCCTGAAAGGGATCAGATTGGGAATGTTATTTCCGAGACATTAAAAAGAGATAAAAAGAAGAGCAGAGATGAAGCTTTAATTGAGATTTTTAAGAAGCTCCGTCCATCCGAACCTCCTAATGCAGAGAATGCAAGAATTCTTTTTGAAGAGACTTTCTTCAATCCACAAAGATATGATATTTCAAAGATAGGCAAGATTAAATTCAATATTAAATTTTCACAGGATGCATCTCTTGAGGAAAGATATCTCACACCTTCCCAGTGGGTTGAAATTGTCAAGTATCTTTTAAGAGCAAAGAACGGTCTTGAACCCATAGATGACATAGACCATCTCGGAAATAGAAGGGTTCGTTCTGTTGGTGAACTTGCAGAGAACAGTTTCAGGATAGGACTGTTAAGAATGGAAAGAACAATAAAAGAAAGGATGACTGTGAGTGCGGATTTAGCTTCCTTGATGCCTGCAGATTTGATAAATCCAAAGCCTGTAATCGCAGCTTTAAAAGAATTCTTTGCCACCGGTGAACTTTCTCAGTTTATGGATAAAACAAATGTCCTTGCAGAACTTACTCACAAAAGAAGACTTTCTGCAATGGGTCCTCAAGGTTTGAGCAGAGAGAGAGCTGGTTTTGAAGTAAGGGATGTTCATCCAACTCATTACGGAAGAATCTGTCCAATTGAGACTCCAGAAGGACCAAGTATCGGTCTAATTTCCTCCCTCAGTATTTACGCAAGAATAAATGAATTCGGTTTTATAGAAACTCCTTACAGAAAGGTGGTGAATGGGAAAATAGTTGATTACTTTAAGATCGTTCATCCGAAAGACTCTAATTTTAAATTGGGCGAAATTGTTGACAAAGAGACACTTCAGAAGGAAATAAATAGATTGCATAAGGAGAAAAAACAAATTCCCATCTTTGAATCTCATGTTTTCTATCTGAACGCATGGGAGGAAGAAAAATTTGTAATCTCTCAGGCTAATGTTGAAGTTGACAACGAAGGGAAAATCCTCAATGAATTTGTAATTGCAAGACAAGGCGGAACATTTAAGGTAGTTCCAAGAGAAAAGGTAGACTTTATTGATCTCTCTCCTAAACAGGTGGTATCAGTTTCAGCATCTCTAATACCATTTCTTGAACATGATGACGCTAACAGAGCATTGATGGGTTCCAACATGCAGAGACAGGCTGTCCCACTTTTGAGGCCTGAGGCACCAATTGTTGGAACAGGCATGGAATATGAGGTTGCTAAAAAGAGTGGTAGTGTAATTGTATGTAAAAGATCCGGAATAGTCGAAAGTGTTGACTCTCAAAGAATTCTTGTAAGAGTAGGCGAAAATGAGCAATCATACGGATTGAGCACTGACCTATACATTTTAACAAAATTCAGGAGAACAAATCAGAACACTCTTTTGCACCACAGACCACTTGTTAAAAAGGGAGACAGGGTTACAGCAGGACAGATTCTTGCAGATTCTTCTTGCACCGATAAAGGAGAGCTTGCTCTTGGAAGGAATGTTCTTGTTGCTTTTATTCCATGGAGAGGCTACAATTTCGAGGATGCAATAATTGTCAGTGAAAAACTTGTTAAGGAAGATGCTTACACATCATTACATATAATTGAAGAGAGTATTGAGGTAAGGGATACAAAGCTCGGACCTGAGGAGGTCACAAGGGATATACCCCATGTAAAAGAGACACTTCTGAGAAGCCTTGACGAGAACGGAATTGTAAGAATTGGCGCCTATGTTAAACCAGGAAACATTCTTGTTGGTAAACTTGCTCCAAAGGGAGAAACTCAGCTTACCCCTGAGGAGAAACTCCTTAGGGCAATATTCGGAGAAAAGGCTCTCGATGTAAAGGATGTTTCTCTTTACTGCAAACCAGGGGTTGAGGGAACTGTTATAGATGTAAAAATTTTCACTCGAAAAGGAGCAGACAAAGATGGAAGAACCACACAGATAGAAGAGGAAGAGGTTGAAAAAATAAAAAGGAACTTCAATGATGAAAAGAAAATTCTTCAGATGGAGAAGGAGACAAGAATTAAAAGATTACTCAAGGGTGAGAGGCTAGCAAAAGATATTCAGATAGAAAAGAAAGTTTATAAGAAAGGAACTGTTTTAACTGATGAAATCCTAGATTCTATCCCTCCACAGCTTTACAAAAAATTGAAGATAGAGGGTAATCCAGAAAAGGAGGAAACAATAGCAAGCATAGAAAATAAAATAGAGAAGCAGATAGAAGCTCTCAAAGCAATTATGAAGGAGAAGATAGAAAGTATCAAAAGAGGAGATGAATTGCCTCCCGGCGTGATAAAAATAATAAAGATTTATATTGCATCGAAGAGGAGATTGATGGAAGGAGATAAGATGGCTGGAAGACACGGTAATAAAGGAGTCATAGCTGCTATAGTTCCTGAAGAGGATATGCCTTTTCTTCCTGACGGAACTCCAATTGATATAGTTTTAAACCCCCTCGGAGTTCCTTCTCGTATGAATGTCGGGCAAATCCTTGAAACACACCTCGGTTGGGCAGCAAAAGCCTTAGGATTGAAATTCGCCTCGCCCGTCTTCGAAGGAGTTAAAGAAGAAGAAATAAAAGAATTTCTAAAACAGGCAGGATTGCCACCAAACGGCAAAATAAGACTAAGGGATGGATTTGCCGGTGAATTCTTTGACCAGGAGGTAACTGTCGGATATCTCTATATGATGAAGTTACATCATCTTGTTGAAGACAAGATTCACGCAAGGGCTACAGGTCCTTACTCCTTGATTACCCAGCAACCCGTTGGAGGTAAAGCTCAATTCGGAGGGCAGAGATTTGGAGAAATGGAAGTATGGGCGCTTGAAGCATACGGAGCTGCATATACTCTTCAGGAAATGCTAACTGTCAAATCAGACGATATAACAGGAAGATGGAATATCTATGATTCGATTGTCAAGGGTGATCATAGCTTTAAATCAACATTCCCTGAATCTGTAAATGTTCTTGTAAAGGAACTGCAGAGCCTTGGTATAAACATGGAGTTCATACCCAAAAAGAAAAAGGAACTTCCCTGGGGCTTTGTTATTAACAAATCAAATTAAAAATGAATATAGATTTTAGACCTTTAATTAAGGAGGACTAAATTGGAAAACCCTAAGAAAAGTGATTCAAGGTCAATGTCAATTATGGATTTTGACCAGGTTAGAATATCTCTGGCTTCTCCAGAACAGATCAGGGGCTGGTCTTATGGCGAAGTAACAAAACCTGAAACAATAAATTACAGGACTTTTAAACCTGAAAGGGATGGACTGTTTTGTGCCAAGATATTTGGTCCTGTTAATGATTATGAGTGCCTTTGTGGTAAATATAAAAGACCTAAATTTAAAGGCATTGTATGTGAAAAGTGCGGGGTGGAAGTTACCCTTTCAAAAGTTAGAAGAGAGAGAATGGGTCACATCGAGCTTGCCGCTCCAGTGGCTCATATATGGTTCTTCAGAAACATCCCCAGCAGAATTGGTCTCATTCTAAATATTCCTGCGAAAGATGTTGAAAAAATTGTTTACTATGAGGCATTTGTAATTCTTGAGCCCGGTGAGCTGGAGAAGGGGAAGGAACTTCCCTACAGGAAAGGCGAAGTGATTTCTGAAAACGAGTGGATTGTAATGGATGACATCAAACTAAAGGACAAAGATTATGAATGGGCCGAGAAGAAATTTGCGATTCTAACAGAAAGTGACTATCACAAAATAGTTAAAGAGGATAGAGACAAAGTCTGGAGAGTAGATAGCGCTCTGAAATATTTTGAAAAGGAGTATGGGCTTAAGTATGGAATGGGAGCAGAAGCATTAAAAGAACTTCTCAAGAGGGTTAATGTTGAAGCAGAGGCGCAAAAGCTTAGAAAAGCAATGATGAAAGAAGGTTCCCTTCAGAAAAAGCTAAAATTTGCAAAGAGACTTGAGATAGTGGAAGCATTTAAAAACTCAGGGAATAGCCCTGAGTGGATGATTCTGGATGTTCTACCCGTTCTACCACCTGATCTTCGCCCTCTTGTTCGATTAGATGGTGGAAGGTTTGCAACATCAGATCTCAATGACCTCTACAGAAGAGTTATAAATAGAAACAACAGACTGAAAAAACTTATTGCAATTGGGGCTCCTGAACTAATTATAAGAAATGAAAAAAGGATGCTTCAAGAGGCAGTGGATGCTCTTTTTGATAATGGAAGAAGGGGTAAAGTTCAGGTTGGTGCGGGAAGGAAGCCCCTAAAATCTCTCAGCGAGTCTCTGAGAGGTAAGCAAGGGAGGTTCAGACATAATCTTCTCGGTAAAAGAGTAGATTATTCAGGGAGGTCAGTCATAGTTGTAGGTCCTGAACTTAGACTCCATCAGTGTGGGCTTCCGAAGAAAATGGCTCTTGAGCTATTCAAACCGTTTCTCTATCACAAACTTATAAAAGAAGGGGTTGCTAACTCACCAAAGGAGGCAAAGATTCTCGTTGATCAAGAAAGCCCTGAAATCTGGCGTTACCTTGAAGAGGTTGTCAAAGACCATCCTGTCCTTTTAAACAGAGCTCCAACATTACATCGTCTCGGCATCCAAGCCTTCGAACCTATTCTTGTGGATGGAAAAGCAATAAAAATCCATCCCCTCGTCTGTCCCGCGTTCAACGCTGATTTCGACGGAGACCAGATGGCGGTTCACATACCTCTTTCAACAGAAGCTCAGGCTGAGGCTTCCCTTTTGATACTATCTTCATACAATATTCTTTCTCCCGCTCACGGAAAACCTCTTGCTGTCCCTACTCAGGACATGATTCTCGGTTGTTACTATCTCACCCTTGAGAAGCCTGGAGCCAAAGGGACTGGAAAAATATTCTCTTCAAAACGTGAAACTTTCTATGCCTATGAGGTCGGAGAGTGCTCTCTTCATGCTCCTATAAAGGTGCCTATAAATAAGCCATTTATGGATCTTTCAATATTCTATGATAATCAGGATGTTCTCAACTGCCCTGTTTCTGAAGCAAAGGGCGGATTGGTTACAACAACTGTTGGAAGGCTAATATTCAATGAGATTGTTCCTGAGGAAATACCTTACATAAATGGACTTCTCAAGAAAAAAGGAATTCAAAACTTTATTTACTATGTTTATCTTAAGAAGGGTTTAAAAGACACCATAGAACTTTTAGATAAGCTAAAAGATCTTGGATTTTACTACGCAACAAAGGCAGGCTTCTCAATCGGAATTGATGATATGACAATTCCGCAAGAAAAGAATGAATTGATCAAAAAAGCAGAGGAGGAGGTCAAAGAAGTTGAGAAACAGTATCTCGATGGAATTCTCTCAGCTGGAGAAAGATACAATAAGGTTGTTGGAATCTGGGACAATATTACCAATAAGATCGGAAACATGATGTTTACACGAATGGAATATGAGAGTAAGAAATCTGATTATTTGAACCCTCTCTTTGTTATGGCTGATTCAGGTGCAAGAGGCTCAAAGACCCAGATCCAGCAGCTTGCAGGGATGAGAGGACTTATGGCAAAACCTTCAGGTGAGATTATAGAAACACCTATAACATCCAATTTAAGAGAGGGTCTTTCAGTGCTCCAGTACTTTATCTCTACCCACGGAGCAAGAAAAGGCCTTGCAGATACCGCATTGAAGACAGCTAATGCGGGTTATTTGACAAGAAAGCTTATCGATGTCTCTCATGATGTAATTGTAACCGAAGAAGACTGCGGAACAATCGATGGTATTTATGTATCAGCAATTGTTGAAAATGGTGAAATTCTTGAAACCTTTGAAGAAAGGATTATAGGAAGAGTTTCCCTTGAAACAATTTATGACCCTGATACTGGAGAACCGATAGTCAATTCGAATGAAGAAATAACAGAGGAAATTGCAAACAAACTTACAAATGCTGGTATTGAAAGAATAAAAATAAGATCAGTCCTAACCTGTGAAGCAAGAAGAGGTGTTTGCAGGCTCTGTTACGGAAGGGATCTTTCATCGGGAAAACTTGTTGAACTGGGTGAGGCTGTTGGAATTATAGCTGCCCAGTCGATAGGAGAACCTGGTACTCAGCTAACAATGAGGACATTCCATGTTGGAGGCGTTGCATCAAAAATAGGTGAAGCGTCAAAATTGGCTTCACGCCATGAGGGAAAAGTAAAATTTATAAATCTCCAGACTGTAAGAGACCGTGAAGGAAATCTTGTTGTAACAAACAGGACTGGTTACATAGCCATCATTGATGACAAAGGGAGAGAAAGAGAGCATTTCCAGATAGCTTACGGAGCTACATTAAAAGTAAATGATGGAAATCCAATAAAAGCAAATCAGGTCTTTGTAGAATGGGATCCATATACATCATCAATAATAACAGAAGCAACTGGATTTGTCGAATTCAGAGATATAGAGAGAGGAGTTACAATGGAAGAGGAGCAGGATGAGATAACAGGACTTATAACTCAGATAATTGTTGAGTGGAAGGAAGAGAAAAAACAACCTCAAATATGGGTGAAAAGTGAAAATGAAGGAAAAGTATTGAAAAGATATCATATCCCTGTAGGGGCTCGTCTTATGGTAAAAGAGGGAGCAGAAGTTCATGCAGGAGATGTTCTTGCAAAAATTCCAAGGATGACAGCCAAGACAAAGGATATTACTGGAGGACTTCCGAGAGCTGTTGACCTCTTTGAAGCAAGGGTTCCTGATCCAAAGAAAACTCCAGTTGCTGTTGTCTCAGAAATAGATGGAAAGGTCAAAATCTTGGGTATTTCAAAGGGTTCAAGGAAGATAAAAGTTATTAATGAGACAGGAATGGAGAAGGAGTACGCAATTCCGAAAGGAGCTCACTTAAGGGTTCAGGATGATGAAAAAATAAAGGCTGGGGAGCCTCTAAATGAAGGCGCTGTCAACCCTCATGAAATCCTAAGAGTTCTTGGTGAAAAAGCTCTTGCAGACTATCTTCTAAAGGAAATTCAGGAGGTTTATAGATCCCAGGGTGTTCAGATAAATGACAAACATATAGAAATAATAGTCAAACAGATGATGAGATGGGTTGTAATTGAAGATGTTGGTTCCACAAGATTTATAGTTGGTGAGAAAGTTGAAAAGGCTCTCTTCTTAGAGGAAAACCAGAGAGTTATTAATGAGGGTGGAAAACCTGCAAAGGCAAGACCTATTTTACTTGGAATTTCAAAAGCAACTCTTAACAATAAAAGCTTTATTTCCTCTGCCTCATTCCAGGAAACAACAAAAATACTTACAGATGCAGCAATCGCAGGAAAAATCGACAACCTTGTTGGTCTAAAAGAAAATGTGATAATGGGTAGACTTATTCCAGCAGGAACTGGCTACCACTATTACAACATGCCCGATTTCGAACTGAAAGAAGAGATGCTTCTCGAGCCTGTTGAAGAGGGGAAAAGGATGTAAAAAAAGAGAAACTCAAGGCTGGCAAGAAAAGAGGTGTAATCTTAGAAATTGAGATTTCAAGTAAAGATTAAAAGAGAAAAATATTTATCTTAAAATCTGAAAGCAAAGTCTTTCTATTTTTCAATAGAGTTTTTTGTAAAATTAAACCTTAACTTCGTAAAAATTAAGTAATAGGATATA
>FMJZ01099974.1_pt1 | contig 12101 bp, 11 predicted proteins | sample 1987881 | NCBI WGS metagenome assembly FMJZ01 (sample SAMEA4378227, study PRJEB15110) | soil metagenome | biome: soil; feature: Field; material: Soil | place: India | collected 2015-03-11 | depth 0 m | reverse complement strand
CTCAATAAAAACTTTTTACTGACCTGTATATTTTCGACTAATTTGCCTTATGAATTTAGTTTTTAGTTAATTTTAATCTAATTTCAATTTTATATCAAAAAAAATCATAAACCAGAAAATAAAAATTTTTTGTCTCAGAATGACTTATATAAAGTGTATACATTTTTCCATTTTTTTCAAGAAGCATTCCTTTATCCATCTTTTTTATCTCAAATTTTTTTAATAAATTGGATATATTTTTACCGATTATATCAAATTCTGCAAGTTCAAATCCCTTTTTATTTGTATATAGACATCTTTTGAAAAAATTGGTTATAAAAATCGGGTGATCAAGCTCATCGAAAACACTATTTGGTTTAAATCCACTTATAAAATCATCAAAGTAAAAGTGAGAAAGAAATTCATCATAGGTTATAATCTTAAGTAAATTTCCAGACTTATCAACTACTGGCACTTTCGCATTTTTTCTATTATTTTCTTTAAAAATAATATCCTCAATCTCAGAAATTCTTATAAAATTAATATTCTCAAAAAGTTTAAAATTTTTTGTTGTTATTCCAAATTCTATATCTTTTTTTAAAACAACTCCAAGATATTCATTGTCTTCAAATACAAGAAGTCCATTTGCACTCGGAGCCTGAAAAAAATATTTTATCAAATCTTTTGAAAGCCTTTCTTCCATCTATTTTTCCTTAATAGTCAAAATATTCTCAAGATCATCATTTTCTATTAAAAAATATCCATTTTTTTCACTTGATTTTGCTATCCATTTTCCTTCTATATCATTATCATAAATCCAGAGAAAATTTGTCTTATCATCAGAATATAAGCTAACTTCATAAACTGGCTTTTTATTGACCTTGCTTTCTATAAAATCAGAAATATTAAGCGAATAAATATCTATCAACTTTTCATTGAAGTTGGATATCACTTTTCCATTAAGATAATAATTTTCTCCCTTCTTAATAATATTATATTTTTTATTTTTATTCACTACAACAATCGAATTGATTTTATCAACATTAATATCAAAAATTGTTGTGTCTCTTATAGAATCAATATCAAAAAGAAATTCAATATCTCCTTCCACAACATATAGCTTGTTCTTGTAATACAAATAACGATATCGTTCATCAACACTTTTGAAACCTAAATCTAACGTTTCTTCAAGATTTTCACCTGTTAATTTGATTCTCAAAACATAAGGAGAAAAGCCATAGTCTTCTACTTTTGAAAAATTGGTTATAGTATAGATTAATTTAAGTTTTTTTAATTCACTGAAAAGTTTTTGAACTTTATCCATTGCGGCAAGCTCTTTAAATGGATAAACTATTCTCCACTCATTATCATTGGTGATAATAAAATGCTTTTTTGAATCAATTAACTCAATTTGAGATATATTGGCAACATTAAGATTGTCAAATAAGCTCTTTTTTTCCGTTTCCTTCTGGTTATAAAGTCTCACTATATTAAGAATTAACATTACAAGGAAGAAAACAAATAAAATAATAATACTTTTGAGTCTTTTCATAGAGTTTCCCTTACAACTTTATAAGATTATAGCATTTTTTCTTTCGATAGTCAAAGCAAAATTTAATTTTACAAAATGTAATTTTTAAGTTAAAATATTTGAAATCTTTTTTCTTAGAGAGGGGAATTATGGAATTTACCATTGATTTCATTGAAAGCCTTGATGTAAATCCAATCGAGATAGTTAAAAAAATATCAACTGAACTTTCAATACCAGTACAAAAAGTAAACGCTACCATCAATCTCCTTAAGAGTGATAACACCATACCATTCATTGCAAGATATAGAAAAGAGGTTACAGGAAACCTTACAGAAACAGAAATAAGAGAAATTTCTCATAGACTTGAATACCTTGAAAACCTTGAGAAAAGAAGGATAGAAATAATAAAAAGCATTTTTAATCAAGGGAAACTCTCTGAAGATCTATACAAAAACATACTCAAATGTGAAACGATCACAGAGTTAGAAGACATTTATGCCCCATATAAGAAGAAAAAGAAAACTCGCGGTATGATAGCTATTGAAAAAGGTCTTGAAGAACTTGCAAATCAACTTTACATTTTAACAGACAAAGAACTTGAAGAAGAGGCGAAGAAATATATATCAGAAGAAAAGGATGTAAAAACAATAGAAGAAGCATTACAGGGTGCTATGGATATAGTAGCTGAAAAACTTTCACAAAATATAGACGAAAGAAACTTCGTACGTGAATTTATAATTTCTGGTGGAAAGATAAAAGTAGAAGGTTTGAAAGATGAAAATTCAAGTGTTTACAAAATGTATTACGGCTTTGAAGAAGAAATAAAAGAACTAAAGCCTCACCATATTCTTGCTATCAATAGAGGAGAAAAAGAAGAAGAATTAAAAACAGAAATAGTTTACGATGAAGAAAAACTCATAGAAGCTATCTTATCAAAATATAAAGCAAAAAATAAATATCTTCCACTTGCTTTAAAAGATGGTCTTAAAAGACTCTTAATACCTTCTGTTTTAAGAGAAATTTTAAACACTAATACAGAAAAAGCAGAAGACCATAGTATAAAAGTTTTTGCAGAAAATTTAAAACATCTTCTTATGCAACCGCCTATAAAATCTTCTACTATTCTTGGTATAGACCCTGGTATAAGAACTGGAACAAAAGCTGCAATCCTTGATAAAACAGGTAAATATTTAGGACATTTTGTATTTTATCAGGAAAGAGAAAAGGAATCAAAAGAAATAATTGCAAAAGTATGTGATAAATACAACATCGAACTCATAGCCATAGGAAACGGCACTGGAACTCATGAAGTTCAGAAAGTAGTAGCAGAGGCAATAAGTGAATACAATTTACCGGTAAGCTATACAGTCGTTGCAGAAGATGGAGCATCAGTCTATTCTGCTTCGGAAATAGGTTTAGAAGAATTTCCGGATCTTGATGTTACAATAAGAGGAGCTATATCTATTGGAAGAAGGCTACTTGATCCTCTTGCAGAACTTGTCAAAATAGATCCAAAATCTCTCGGAGTCGGGCTTTATCAGCATGATGTTAATCAGAAAAAACTTTCAGAAACACTTGATGAAGTTGTTGAGTCTGTTGTTAACAATGTTGGCGTAAATGTTAATACAGCTTCTTATTCTCTCCTTAAATATGTCTCAGGTATAACTTCATCACTCGCAAAAAGCATTGTAAATTTCAGAGAAACACATGGTATTATAAGCTCAAGAGAAGAACTGAAAAAAATTCCCGGCTTTGGAGAGAAAACATTTGAACAGGCAGCTGGATTTTTAAAAATTCCTGAAAGTAAAAATATTCTTGACAATACATGGGTGCACCCTGAAAATTATTCAGTTGCAAAAGAATTGCTCGAAATCATAAAAAGCGGCAAAAACCCAGATAAAACAACAAAAGAAAGTTTATCACAAAAATATAATGTTGGTATTTCTACTATTGATGAAATTATTGAAGAATTAAAGAAGCCAAATAGAGACCCAAGAGAAGATTATCCAAAGCCAATATTACAGAAAGGAGTTATAAGTTTTGAAGACCTCAAGGTTGGAATGAAGGTGACCGGGAAGGTTAAGAATGTTGTTGATTTCGGAGCTTTTGTGGATATTGGCATAAAAGAAACAGCCCTTGTTCATATTTCTGAGATTTCTGATAAGTATGTAAGTCATCCTAATGAAGTTTTAAAGGTTGGAGATATTAAAGAATTTAAAATTATTGAACTTGACCCAATAAGGAAGAGAATTTCATTGAGTTTAAAAGGTGAAGCTGGTAAAAAACCACTGCCTAAAAAAGAAAATAAAACTTATGCTCCAGGGACACTCGGTAGTTTTTTAAATAATTCAAATTTAAAAAAATGATGTTTTCGGATAGAATTGAATATCCTTTTAAAATAAACGAACTTACAAAGTTGATAGAGTCTGTTGACAAAAAAAGGCTAATAAACCTTTCAGAATCAAATCCAACAAAGGCTGGATTAGTTCATAAAAAAGATATTCTATCCTGTTTTTCAAAAACAAAAAATTTGAAGTATGAACCAGACCCAAAGGGCATAAAAGAAGCAAGAGAAGTAATTTTTGATTATTACAGAGAAAAAGATATAATTCTTTCTACTGATGACATAGTCATAACCTCTGGAACAAGTGAGGCATATAGTTTTATTTTCAAAATATTATGTAATCCATTTGATAATATCTTAATTCCACAACCGGGTTATCCTCTCTTTGATTACCTTGCATCACTTGAAATGGTTAAAACCAAACCTTATAAACTCGAATATACTCATAATATCGGCTGGCAAATAGATTTTGACTTTCTGATCTCTCAAATTGATGAAAAAACAAAAGCAATAGTTTTAATAAACCCAAACAATCCAACCGGTTCATATATTTCAGAAGAAGAAAAGAAAGAGATAATAAATATAGCAAAAAAATATAACTTAGCATTAATTTCTGATGAAGTCTTTTTTGATTATAATATAGATGGTAAAAATTATAATTCCTTTGCAGGCAATAAAGAGTGTTTGACATTTGTTCTTTCTGGAATATCAAAAATCCTTGCTTTACCACAAATGAAACTATCATGGATAGTTATTTCAGGAAAAGAAGAAATAAAGAAAGAAGCCATTGAAAGACTTGAGCTTGTAAGTGATACATTTCTATCTGTTTCTATACCAATCCAGAATGCACTTAAAGAATTCTTTAAATATGGAGAAAAACTAAAATCAAAAATTATAAATAGGGTTAAAGAAAATTATTTTATACTTCAAGAATATTTTAATAATTCTCCTGTAAGAGTCCTGAATACTTCTGGTGGCTGGTCTACCATACTTGAACTACCAAGAATTATCTCCGAAGAAGAATGGGTTAAAAGGCTTATACTGGAAGAAAATTGTCTTGTTTATCCCGGATATTTTTTTGATTTTGAAAGGGAAGCATTTTGTTCATTGAGTTTAATAGTAGAAAAAAACTTGCTAATAAAAGGAATAGAAAAAATAATGCAAATATTTTACAGACATCAAAGTTGATATTTTATTTTTTATCCTGTAAAATTATTAAAAATTAATAAGGAACTTAAATGTATGAAAAAATAATTTCTATCATCTTTTTTATCTCCTTCAACATTGGTTTTGCAATAACAGTATTATCGTTTCTTTATTACATAAACCAGAAAGAAAAAATTGGCATTATCTATTTTTTTATTCAAGTTGTTCTACTATTTTACTTGTTAATAGATTTTTTGTTTTTCAGAACAAAAAACTATGAATTAATAAGAGCTATCTTTTTGACAAGAAATATAGCTGTAATTTTGATTATGTTATTTTTTCATTATTTATTTCAGAATGAAAAAAACAAAATATGGAATTTTGGGACGATTTTTCTCATTATTTTCAATATAATTATTACAATTTCACCTTTCTTTTTTGATACATCAAATTTCAAGCCACGTATTGGATTTTATTTACAGTATATAGTTGCCTTTATTGTTGTTTTAAATATTATCATTGTTATTTCAAAAAATAAAAATTTTATAAATCCAGAAAAAATAAAAAAACTACTTTCAACATTTTCAATTATGATATTTTTATTTCTTTTTTTCCTTATTTTCAGTGATTTAAAATGGATAAAACTTGAAAACGAAATTCTCAATAAAGTAGTTTTTTTCCCTTTTCATAGCATATTTTTTATAATATGGCAATTAATCCTATTTTTCTACCTATTAAAATGGACAAAAATAAACCCATTTTTTGCTGTAATAAAAAATGAAACCAAAGAATGCCTGTCCGTAAGAGAAAAAGAAATAATAAATATGATAATACTTGGCTACTCTAATAAAGAAATTGCATGTAAACTTTTTATTTCAGAACTTACAGTAAAAACACATTTGCAAAATATCTATAAAAAACTCAATGTCTCAAATAGAATCCAGTTGTTAGAATTCTTAAAACAAAATCCATTCAAGTAAAAAAGATGAAAATTTGAAACTTGTGTTTTATAATCTTTGAGTTATGAGGAGATGATATGATATTTAAGGACGAAGTAAACATTTTTGTTAAAGCTGGAAAAGGTGGAAAAGGTGCTGTAAGTTTCAGAAGAGAAAAATACATACCAAAAGGTGGTCCTGACGGCGGGGATGGCGGAGATGGTGGAGATGTAATAATAAAGGTCAATCCTCACTTAAGGACACTTTCTCACATTCATAACAACCAAAAATTTAAAGCAAAAAATGGTGAGGATGGAATGGGTGCCTTAAAACACGGTGCAAACGGAGAAGATATAGTTATAGAAGTTCCAGCTGGAACAGTTGTTTATGATAGAAACACAGGAGAACTAATCGTTGATCTTACAGAAAATGATGCTTCCTTCGTAATAGCAAAAGGCGGAAAAGGAGGCAAGGGTAATAATTATTTCAAAAGCCCAACAAATCAAGCACCTTATTATGCTCAACCCGGTCTACCCGGTGAAGAAAGGGAACTCAAACTTGAACTTAAGATGATAGCTCACGTTGGACTTGTTGGCTATCCCAATGCTGGCAAATCAACTTTAATTTCAAAAATCACAAATGCAAGACCAAAGATAGCAAATTATCCATTTACAACCCTTGAACCAAATTTAGGTGTTATGACAATAGATGACGCTTACACGAGTATACTTATAGCAGATATTCCGGGTATAATAGAAAAGGCTCATGAAGGAAAGGGACTTGGACTTGAATTCTTGAAACACATCGAAAGAACAAAAATCATACTTTATGTTATTGATATAAATGATAGTCCTCTCGAAAAATTTGAAATTTTAAGAGATGAACTTAAAAGCTATTCAGAAGAACTTTTTAATAGAGATTTTCTCATAGCTTTAAATAAAATAGACTTAATTTTTGAACAAAAAGAAATTGAAAATATAAAAAAGGAGTTTTTAAAATATACCTCTGAAATTTTTACAATTTCTGGTCTTACTGGAGTAGGTTTAAAAGAGTTAAAAATAGCTTTATACAAAAAATATAAAGAAGCAGAAGAAAAAAATGAAAAAAAGTTGTAAATTTTTAAAAAAATATATTATAATCCTTAAGGTATGAAAAGATAGTTTTGGAGGTTAAAATGAAAGTAGTAGTAGGAACCGATACTTACTGGCCAAGAGTAAATGGAGTAACTGTTTCAATTCAAACATTAAAGAGAGAGCTTGAAAAGATGGGTCATGAATGCTATATTTTAGCTCCAACTTATGATGATAAAGTAAAAGAAATTGAAAAAAATGTTATCAGAATCCCTGCTTTACATGTTTCAACAATTTCAAAAGAAGATAGACTTACAAGCCCTTTTGCAAAAGGAAAGGTTTTCAAATACCTTGATGAAATAAAACCAGACATAATACATGTCCAGACAGAATTTACAATGGGAACAATGGTAAAAAAATACGCACTCAAGCATAATATCCCACTCATAATAACCTGTCATACCTTCTGGGAAGAATATATTCATCATTATATTCCATTTTTCCCCGAAAAACCCGAGAAAGCATTCGTAAGATATCTGACAAAAAAATTCTTCAGAAACGCAAAATACATAATTGTACCAACAGCAAGAATGGAGGAAAAACTCAAAGAATACAATGTTGATGCAAAGACTGTTGTTGTTCCCACTGGTATTGCTAAAGAAGATTTTGACGGTATCTCAAAAGAAGAGGAAAAGAAAAATTCTTTTCTCTATGAGAAATATCCAGTCCTTAAAGGAAAAAAAGTATTACTCTATGTAGGTAGAGTTGGACATGAGAAGAATCTAAGTTTCCTTCTCAAATCTATGCAAAAACTTAAAGAGAAATTCAAGGATTTTGTATTGCTTATTGTTGGTGATGGTCCGGGTAGAAAAGAATTTGAAGAAATGACAAAAACATTGGGAATAGAAGAAAATGTTATATTTACTGGCTATATGGATAGAAAAATTATAAAGAGAGTTTATGCATTTGCTGATGTATTTACCTTTGCATCAAAAACTGAAACACAGGGACTTGTAACCATAGAAGCTATGATATGTGGAACACCAGTAGTAGCAATAGGAGAAATGGGTACGAAAGACGTTATGCAGGGAGATAATGGTGGCTTTATGGTTAAAGATGACTTGGTTGAATTCACAGAAAAAATATATTTGCTTCTCACAGATGAAAAATTATACAAACAAAAGTCAAAGGAAGCATATGATTATTCAATGAACTGGACAACAGATGTTCAAATCAAGAAAATAATGGATGTCTATGAAAAAGCCTTAAAAGAGTAAAATTTCACACTTCAATTAAAATTTTAGTATTATATTTAACAATTTTAAATTAAAAAATTTAGCGGTTTATATTATTGACTTTTTTATATGGAGGAAAATGTGAAGGGTGTTATTGTAGCTGCTGGATATGGCTCAAGGTTTCTGCCTATTACCAAAACCATTCCAAAAGAAATGTTGCCAATATATGATAAACCTGCCATCGATTTCATACTTGACGAATTTGAAGAAGCTGGCATTAAAGATGTAATAATAATAACAAGTAGAAGAAAAAAAGTTCTTGAAGACTATCTGGATAGAGAAATAGAGCTAGAAGATTTTTTTAAAAAAGCTGGAAAGGGAAAATATTCTGAAATTATTAAACCAAGAAATATGAATTTTTATTTTGTAAGACAGAGAGAAATGAAAGGAACAGGAGATGCACTTCTTTTGCTTAAGTCAATAATCTGTGAAGATGCTTTTCTTGTAGCTTACCCAGATGATATTGTTTTATCAAATCCCGGATTATCAAAAAGTATGATTATGGAATACAATAAAACAGGAAAGAATATTTTAGCCGTTCGAGAAGAAAAAGAAAATCTGTCAAGATATGGAGTTATAAAACCAAAAAAAGCTGATGATATAACTTATGTAGAAAAAATTATTGAGAAACCACCAGTAGATAAAGCACCAAGTAATCTTATCTCTATTGGAAGATATATATTTACAAAGGAGCTACTTGAACTTCTTGAAAAAGAATATGAAAAACATACTACTGGAGAATTTTATCACATAAATGCAATAAACAAACTTGCAGAGGAAAATAAAGTCATAGCCTATCAATTTAGTGGGATTATGCTTGACACAGGAGAATTAGATAGTTATACTTTATCAATAGTAAAGTATTTAACCTCAAAAGAGGAATATAAAGATATATTAAGAAAAATAAGTTCTATTTTACCAAAATAGGACTATAAAGTATCAATATCCTTTTATAATGATAAAGGGAAAGGAGGTTTATATGCGTAAAATTTTAGTTATTCTTTCTTTGTTAATTTTTGCTGGATATGTTTATTCTTCAGATTTTGATGTGATGACAAATGATCTTTCTGGTGTATTAAAAAAGTCTGCAGAAAAGATTTCTGGTGAAATGAAGAAACATATGGGCTTTTTCACTGGTTCTGGTAATATCACTCCTGTAAACACAAGTGGTTTCCCGGGCTTTAAGTTTGGTCTTGGTGGTGGATTAATGCTTAACTCTGTTTTCTTTCAAGTAATGGCGAACCCTGCTTATCTTGATACTTCTGACAGTAAAAACGAAGGTAACCTTGGAGATTTATCAAAGGCAATGGCAATCTTCCCTATTCCCTACAATGAAGTCTATGGTAAAATTGGTATTCCTCTTCTACCACTTGATGTTGGATTAAGACTTGGTTATATGCCAAGACTTGAATTTGGTGGAGCTGATTCAAAAGTTGGAGCAGACCAATTCCACTTTGGGGTTGAAGGTAGATATCTGATATTTAAGGATCCTACTGGAATACTTAAAGTTGATTCAAGACTTTCTGTTGATTTTGACTATGGAAATGTATTGCTCTCAGGTACAACATCACAAGAAGCTTATGCAAACGACACAGTGATAGGAACTAACAAAGTTACAGCAACAATGTCATATAGCTGGGGGGGTAGTTCTATAGGACTTAAGATTATAGGTGCTGCTGATTTAATGTTTGTTTCTATTTTTGGCGGTATTGGTTTAAATCTTAATATTGGAGAGGTTAATACTAAACTGGGTGTAAAATCTGATTTCACTCCTGCTCCTTTATTGCCATTAACTTCTCAGACTTACGAAATAACAGGTGAATCAAAGATGGGATATGACATATTTGATATGAGATTACTTATCGGTGGACATCTTCTTTTCATAGACTTTGGATATGAATATGGTATCCTCTCTGGAGATATGGCTTTTACTCTCATACCTATATCCATAGCTTTTTAATTGACTATAAAATGCAACCATACGGTTAACCGTATGGTTGCAAAAATAATAAAAAAGGAGGATTTTACGAAAAATAAATTTATTAAAAATCCTTCTGCTTTGCAATTTTTTGAACCACGACCTGAGCATATCGAATTGATAAATGATTTGATTTCGGATATCTTTGAAGAATATGGAAAAAAGGAACTATATGAACCACTCAGCTTTTCAATAAGAGAATTGATACTCAATGCATGGAATTCAAATATCAAAAATCTTGTTTTTGCAAAAAACAATCTTTCGCCAGAGGATTTTAAGGATTATATAAATGGACTTAAAATCTTTAAAACTATTTTAAACAAAAAAGATTTAGATGAAATATCAAAAGAAGTATATAATTTTAACTACTGGATAAAGTTCTGTGCTTATGTTTCAGAACATGGAGTTAAATTTGAAATAATAAATAACTCCCCTCTTTTACCAATAGAAGAAAAAAACTTAAGGTTAAAATTAAAACTCGCTCATGCCTGTGCAGATTTAATCGAATTATACAATCAGGCTAATTTTGAAACAGATGATGATAAAATAGGACTCGCATTTATAATATTTTTGCTTAAAAAAGCAAATGTAGATTACAATCTTTTCAGAATAGGAAATATTGGAAATTCTTTAAGGGCAAGGATTGAAATTCCATTTTCATCATTATATATTCCAGAAAGATATAAGTATAAAAGGTAAGCTAATCTTATGGAAATAATACTCATAGCTGCAGTGGATAAAAATTTTCATATAGGTTATAAAGGAAAAATTTTGTGGGATAATCCATTGGATAGAAGGCTCTTTAAACATTTTACAATAGGAAATACAGTCATAATGGGTAGAAAAACTTTTGAAACTATTGGAAAACCTTTAAAAAACAGACAAAACATAGTATTATCAAAATGTTTAAAGAAAATTGAAGGGTGCATTATTGCCTCTTCCATCGAAGAAGCAATAAATAAAGCAAAAAGTAAAAAAGTTTTTATAATAGGTGGAGAAGAAATTTACAGACTTTTTATGCCACTTGCTAATAAAATATATCTTTCAGTGATTGATGTTGATACAGTTGGAGACAGATTCTTTCCACCAATTGACGAAAATCAATGGGAATTAAAATGTAAGAAAAACTTTAAGACTCTTGAATTCAGAATTTACGAAAACAAATTAAACTTAAGGCTCTAAAAATACCGATAAATAAAAACGGAAGGACATAATGAGGACAAGCAAATCAAAATTAGCAGAACTTCTTGCGATAACAGAAAAATTAAACCATGTTAAAGACCTTGACTCTTTACTTGACAATATACTTTATGAAGCAAGAAAATTTACTTCAGCGGATGCCGGAACAATATTTCTTGTAGAAGGTGATAAGCTGAAATTCAGTTATTTTCAAAACGATACACTTGATAAAAAAAATCCTACAATAAACCAGTTTATATATTCAATTTTTGAGGTGCCAATTGATGAAAAATCTATAGCCGGCTATGTGGCTCTGAGTGGGAAACCTTTAATTATTAACAATGTTTATGAAATAGAAAATGATGTCCCCTATTCTTTTAATCCATATTTTGACAATATTTTTGAATATAAAACTGTTTCAACACTTACTGTTCCTCTGATAACCAGTAGACAGAATGTTGTTGGTGTAATGCAAATAATAAATGCTCTCGATGAAGAAGGAAATATAACTCCTTTTGATGACGATGACAAGATGTTTGTGACATTTTTTGCGAACAATGCTTCTGTCGCAATAGAAAGGGCAAAGATGACAAGGGAAATGGTTTTAAGAATGATTAAAATGGCAGAGTTAAGAGACCCAA
>FMJZ01053956.1_pt1 | contig 12105 bp, 7 predicted proteins | sample 1987881 | NCBI WGS metagenome assembly FMJZ01 (sample SAMEA4378227, study PRJEB15110) | soil metagenome | biome: soil; feature: Field; material: Soil | place: India | collected 2015-03-11 | depth 0 m | reverse complement strand
CTAATAAAAAACAAATTTTCAAAACCATTTCTATTTAAAGCACCAGTAAGTTTATCAAAAAAAGCATCTTTTATAATATCATTTTCTATATTGCTATTTCTTATTATAATGGGATAGAAAAATTCCGCGGCCAGAATCTTATTTGTTTCTCTGTCAGTTAGTCTTATTCCTTGAACTTTTACCAGAATTCTGTATCCAGCTTTATGATGCAAAAAAACTTCTGCTTCTATTTTATCTTTCCCATTAATTACAAGTTGCATTGGGCAACCTTTAATGCAGAGTTCATTGCCATTGAAATCAATATGTCTCAAAATATTATCGCTACAGCTTTTTCCAACTACTTCGTTTTCTTTAAAGCCAGTAATATTTTCTGCTGATGAATTCCAGTAAATTATTTTTCGATTTTCATCAAGGATATAGATGCCTTCCCAGAGATTATCAAAAATCTTTTTTAAGTTGTTGAAAGAATCCATGTTAAATTCCTTATAAAAAATTCTTTACAAAAATTGATTAAATTAAAAGTTAAATTTATTATATTATATAAAATTTTGGATGTAAAGGTTTATATGGAAATTTATCATGATAAAGAAAATCATTCTTTTTATGCAATTGTTGAAGGTTTGAAATGTGTTGTAGACTATGATGTTTGTGGGGAAATTATTGAAATCTATCATACTTATGTTCCTGAAAGTCTGAGAGGAAGAGGTATTGCGGGAGAACTTACAGATGCAGTTTCAAAATATGCAGTTGAAAACAATCTTAAAATTAAACCTATTTGTTCATATGCAGTTTCTTTTTATAGAAGAAACTTTGAAAAATATAAAAATATTCTTAGTGAAGGTAGCCTTGAAAATGATGGAGCCTGTAGAATAAAAAAAATTTAAAAGAGGAGGTTTTATGTTTCTGAAATGGATAATCAATATCTTTAAAGCTCTTAATTCAAATCAAAACCCAAAGGAAATAGCTGCTGGTGTTGCTTTTGGTTTTATGCTGGCTTTAATTCCTTCAAATAATCTTTTATGGGTTCTTTTGCTATGTATTGTTTTGCTTTTAAGGGTTAATTCTGGAATAATGTTTATTTTTATTGCTATATTAAAACCTTTTGCTTTTTTACTTGATCCATTCTTACATTCAATTGGATATGCTATACTTACTAATAAAGCATTGTTTGAATTTTTTACTAAATTGTATAATATTCCTTTTGTATTTCTAACAAAGTTTAATAACACTGTTGTCTTTGGTGGGCTTGTTTTTGGCATAATTTTGTGGATTCCTCTTTTCATTCTCTTTACTTTTCTTGTTAAGCAATACAGGGATAAGGTTATGACGGCAATTCAAAATAGTAAAATTTACAAAGGATTTATGAAATTGCCTATTGTTTCTTCAATAGTAAAATTATCTTCAAAGGCGAAAGAAACAGTTTCAATAATTAAATAATGGGGGATTAAAATGGCAAAAATAAAAGTTCCTTCTCTTTTTAAAAAACCTATTAAAGAAAAGAATTTTGAGAAAAAAATTTTAAAAAAGATTTATATCAAAGCTGATCTTGAATTTATAAAATCAATGTTTTCAAAGAATGAAAGTGGGTTATATGAAATAAAAAAAGATTTAACAAAAGAGGAAGCGGATAGGCTCAAAAAGATTGCAGACGCAATAAAGAAAAATAAAAGTATCATAGATCCAGTTAAACCGACACTTGTGGCAACAGTTATTGGAGCTATAGTTATTTTTAATGTGTTATTTAAAGACTGGCTGGCAAAGAGGGCTATAGAAAAGGGGCTTGAAGCTGTATTTAATGCAAAAGTTGAAGCAAAGGGTGTCAAACTTAGCTTTATAAAAGCAGGAATAAAAATAAAAAGCCTTACTGTAGCGAGTGATACAGAGCCTTTTAAGAATCTCTTTGAACTTGATAAAACAGAAATAAGTTTCTTAACACCAGAGCTTTTTAGGGGCAAGTTTGTAATAAAAAATATTGAATGTAGTGGTATAAGATGGAACACAGATAGAAAAACTGATGGTAGAATTATAAAACCAACAGCAGAAAAAAAGAAAGAGTCTGAAGTTAAAAAAGAAGAAAAGAAAGAAGAAAAAGCTAACTTTGATTTTTCAAAAATAGATACTTCAAAAATTGTGGATGAGCAACTAACAAACCTTAAAAGCATAACCTTTTATAGCAATTTGAATATAGAAATAGCTCAGTCAAAAGAAAAATGGGAAACAAACCTTGCTCAAAGCAAAAACGACATAGACGAAGCAACAAAGAAAGTTAACGAGATTAAGGGTATCAACGTAAACAATATCAAGACAATTCAAGAGGCTGAGGTAGCATTAAAGAAAATTAACGAAGCCTATCCAATTATAAATGATCTCAAGGGTAAAACAGAAAAACTTACAAAGGACTTTTCGAGTGATACTGCAAATATAGACAAAAAAACTAAAGAAGCAACTTCTATGATTGATAAAGACATAAGCTATCTCAAATCTTTCTTGAAGATTCCAGAAGGTGGAGCAAAAGGCATAGCTTCAGGTATTGCAACAAAATATCTATCTCAAAAGTTTGGAAAATTATACTATTATGCAATGAAGGGAATAAGTATATCTCAGAAAATGAAAAAAGACGATAAGAAAGAAAAGAAAACAGTGAAAAGAGAGATTAAAAGAAGTGGCTATAATGTAGAATTCCCGACAACTGTTTACCCAAAATTCCTTCTTGAGAGTATGGTTACCTCTGTAAATGCGGATGTTTCGTATTCTGGATGGCTTAGTAATGTTTCAAGCGATCAGGATCTCTGGGGTAAACCATCTACATTTTTCTTTGATAGAAATGAAAATGATAAATCTATAACAGTTAATGGTTTTGTTGATACAAGAACTAACGAAGAAAAGAGTATGGGACTTTCATTTGAGATGAACAACTATCCTTTCTCAGTAAATGAGGGACTTGAGATTGTTAAGGCAAAATCTGTAGCTGGTTTATACAGTTTGCAAAATAGCCTTGAAATAATGAAGGATAACTCTGTAGTTGGCAAACTTTTCTTAAAACTTGCAAATTTAACAGTAGAACTTGAAGAAAATGATATGATTTCAAAGGCTTTTCTTGAAGCAATAAAATCAACACCAGTAGTAAATATGGAGGTTGGTTATACTATTTCAAGTTCAATGGCTATGAATTTCGATGTGAAGAGCAATCTTGATGCAGTATTAGCTAAAGCACTCGGTAAAATAATAGATGGTTTTGTTAAAGATGCTGATAATGAATTAAGAAAAAAACTTATGGAAAAGCTTGAACCAGAACTTAAGAAAAACAAAGAATTAGCAAAGGTTTATGAATCTTTGAAAGGCAGATCTTTAGAAGACTTAAAGAGTGCTGATAAACTCAAAGAAGAACTTGATAAGAAAAAGAAAGAAATAGATAGCCAAATAGAAAAGATAAAGAAAGAAGCTGAAGACAAGGTAAAAAAAGAAGCAGAAGGTAAGATAAAAGAACAAACGAAGAATCTTCCTAAAATCCCTGGATTTTAATTTAAAGGGAAATAGATGAAACTTTTGTTAGATGACGAATGGAGTATAAAAAGGCTTTCTACAGGGGAAGTTTTTGAAAAAAACATCCCCTGTAGTATTTTATCTATTCTTAAAGAAAAAAACATATTAGATCCATATTATAGAAACAATGAAGAATTGACCTTGAAATATCTTGAAGAAGATTATGAATTTTCAAAAGAATTTAATATTTCAAAAAAAATCCTTGAGGAAGATAGAATAATACTTTCAACTCAAGTCGATACGATAGCCACAATTTATTTGAACAATCAAGAGATTTTGAAAACAAAAAATATGCACAGAGCTTACGAAATAGAAATAAAAAAATTTTTAATAGAAGGGAAAAATGAGATAAAAATCATTCTACATTCACCACTGAAGTATATAAAAGAAAGACACACGAGATTACCATTATTTGGTGTAAAAGAGGCTATAGCAGGTTATCCTCATTTGAGGAAGGCACACTATATGTTTGGCTGGGATTGGGGAGCACAACTTCCTGATATTGGCATATATAACACACCAGAAATAAAGTCTTTCTCTATAGCCAGAATAAAAGACTTAAATATTTTTCAGACACACTCAAAAAATAGAGTAAACTTAAGATTTCAGGTGTTTTTAGAAAATTTTTCAAAATCTGATTTAATATTGGAAATAAAGATTACTTCACCATCTGGTGCAGAATTTTTCTATCGAGAAGAAATGAAAAAGGATAATATAAAATTTGAGATAGATATAGATAATCCATTTCTCTGGTGGCCATATTTTTTGGGGAAACAAAATCTTTATGAAGTTGAAGTTATCATAAGAAATGAGAATAAGATAGTTGATATATTAAAGAAAAAAATAGGTTTAAGAAAGATAGAATTGGTAAGAGAGAAAGATAAAATTGGAGAAAGTTTTTATTTTCGAATAAATGGAAAAGATGTTTTTGTAAAGGGAGCAAATTATATTCCAGAAGATCATATAATCCCTCTTGTAAATAAAGAAAGAACAAAAAAACTTCTTTCAGATTGTATTAAGGCAAATTTTAATACGATAAGAATATGGGGTGGGGGATATTATCAGCAAGATTATTTTTATGAACTATGTGATGAGCTTGGCCTACTGATATGGCATGATTTTATGTTTGCCTGTAGTCAATATCCACCTGAAAGTGAGTTTATTGATGAAGTAAAAAAAGAAGTAGAATATAATTTAAAAAGACTCAAGTTTTACCCTTCAATAATGCTATGGTGTGGGAATAATGAGATTGAAGAAGCGTGGGTTTACTGGGGTATTCCTCAGAATAAGATTCTTAAAAAGACCTATCTTAAAATATTTGAAAAGATTATACCAGAAATATTAAAAAAATCTGATGATAGACCCTACTGGCCTTCTTCTCCTTCGACAAAAGGAAAATTTTATAAACCAAGAGAGGAAACTATAGGGGATAGCCACTATTGGGCTGTGTGGCATGGTCTGAAACCCTTTGAAGATTATAAATATCATAATTTCAGGTTTGTTTCTGAATTTGGATTTCAGTCTTTTCCGTCAATTAAGACAATAAATTCTTTTACTGAAGCAGAGGATAGAAATATTTTTTCTTATGTGATGGAAAAACATCAAAAGAATAGTGCTGCAAATGGTAAAATTATTTATTATCTTTCTGAGAATTATCTTTTCCCAAAGGATTTAAGGTCTCTTGTCTATCTATCGCAATTACTTCAAGCAGAAGCTATAAAATATGGAGTGAAACACTTCAGAATAAAGTCTGATATATGCAGGGGGGCTATTTACTGGCAACTTAATGATTGCTGGCCTGTTGCGTCATGGTCTTCGATAGACTATTATGGAAGATGGAAGGCTTTACATTATTATGCTAAAAAATTCTTTTCTCCAGTTATACTTGCTTCAGATGTAGATAATAAAAAAGTTGAAATTTATCTTGTAAGCGATCTATATGAAGAGAAAAGTTATAATTTCAGATTTAAACTTTCGACGTTTTATGGAAATATAATCTACAAAGATGAAAAAATCGTTAAAACATTGGGTTTTGGTTCTCAAAAAATTTTTGAATATAGTTTACCTTTTAATGTTAATCCAGCAGAGGTTTATATTGATTATGGGCTTTATTCTGATGAGAATGAAACTTACAGGGATTTTGATTTTTTTACTAAACCAAAGCATTTTATCTGGAGTCCACCAGTTTTAAAATTAAATTTTGATGAGGATAGCGAATTTTACCAAATATTGTTAACATCAGAAAACTATGCTAAAAATGTGGAAATTTATTTTGAAAATATCGATGTTGTTTTAAGCGATAATTTTTTTGATATTCCATCTGGTGAGACGAAAAATGTTAAAATTTTAAAAAAAGATTATCCTCATATAAGGCTTTCAGATTTAGAGAATCAGATAAAAATTTTCTCATTATATGACAGTTTTAAGTTGGGAGACGAAAGATGAAAAAGTTTCTTTTATTTTTTGTTTTGATAACAACTTTCTATGCTAAAGAAAGTAATGTGGAGATAGTTGTTGCAGGAGATATTTTTCCGAGTCCGAGCCTTATAAGTAGTGGTATAGAAAAGAATGGAAGAAATTATCTTCCATACTATGAATTTGTTTCAAATTATATTGCTAAGGCTGATCTTGCAATAGCATGGTTTGGTGGGCCTGTTGCTGGTAAAGGTGAGGAATTTGCAGGTTATCCAGTTTATAATAATCCCCCTGAGTTTATTAAAGCTGCTATTGAAGCTGGGTTTGATATTTTCTTTCATACAAATCATCTTCTCGATCGTGGCTTAAAAGGTTTGATAAGGACGATCGAATTTTTTAAAACAAATGGTTCGGTTTATTTAGGAACATATCTTACAGAAGAAGAAAGTAAAAAAATTTATTTTTTTGAAAAAAATGGGATAAAGATTGCTATCTTAAGCTATCTTTATGGTGCAAATGCCAATGTTAAAACAGAAAAGTGGATGATAAATTACATAGATCCAGTTAAAATCAGTAATGATATAGTTAAGGCAAAGAGTGAAAAAGCAGATTTTATAATAGTTGGGCTACATTGGGGAAATGAGTATGAAAGACAACCTTCAAAAGATCAAAAGAAACTGGCAAAGTATATTCTATCCTGTGGAGCTGATATGATTCTTGGTTCACATCCACATGTTATACAGCCAGCTGAGCTTATTGATGGAAAGTTTGTTATTTATTCTTTTGGTAATTTTTTATCTTCTCAGAGGAAAAGATATACTGATGCAGGACTTTTAGCAAGATTTGTTATCGAAAAAAAGGATGGAAAAACCTATTTGAAAAAAACTTCATATATTCCTACATGGGTAAAATGGCAGTTAATTAAGGGAAACAAGTATTTAATCAGAGTATTGCCAATTCCTGAATTTGATAGAAAATACAAAAACAAAGAAACAAAACTTCTTTCAAAAGTAGAATATGAAAAAATGATGCTTGCTTTTAAAGATACAACTAATCATTTGAATAATACAAATATACCTTTTTTATATGAAGGGGAAGAATGATTTACTTTAATTTTTCAAACTCTCTTGATAAGAATCTGGTAGCTTTATATGAGAAAATAAAAGAGAATAGAAAAAATTTTTTTGATGAGTTTAAAATTATAATTTCAAGTTTGAACTATAAAAAGTGTATTGAAGAATATTTTTTACTTCGAGAAAATGTTTGTTTCAATATTTCATTTGATTTTCTTGAGCCATTTTTGTCAAAAATTTTTCTTGAACTTCTTGGTTATGATGAAAAAGATGTAATAATTTTAACTCTTGAAAGAAATAAGATTATTTTAACTTCGCTTGTATTTTCTATTCTTAAAGATAAAAGTTTCAGAGAAAAACACAAAAGTGTCTTTGATGTTATTTTGTATAATGAGAAAAATACACTTTATGAAACAACTCTTCTCTGGAGATTAAGTGAAACAATTACAGATTTTTTGAGAGAGTATGAATATCATAGATATGAAGAGATAATTCTGAACTGGAAAAATGGTAAAAATGCATACGATAGTCCAGAGGAAGATTATATAGAGGCTTTTGAGAAAGATATATATAAGATAATTTTTATAGAAAAAAGATTTTTTAAAGATTTGAAGAAGAATTATTTTTCAATTACAGAATTATTTGAGAAAGTTATAAATCTTGAAAATCTCGATAGTAGTCTTTTAAAAGCAAAATACAGTAATATTTTTTTGTTTGGCTTTCCACAGTTTTCAAGATTACATCTTAAGATGATTGAATTTGTAGAAAAATATGTTGATATTTATCTATATTCACCAAACTATCTCTGGTTGGATTATAAAAATTTCCCCTATCCTCTTGTAGAAGAGAACAATGTAGAAAAATTTGTTTTTAAATCTGATTTTAACCATATAGACGAATTTTTATATCCTGTAATAGCTACAAACTATCTTTTGAAAGACAAAATAAGTGATAAAAATCTTAATTTTGAGTGGAAGGAAATAGAGAATAAAGATGTATTAAATACGTTAAAAAGATTGTTTATGACTAAAAAAAGACCAGAAGAAAAAAAGGAAGAAGACGATAGCCTTCAAATTTTTTCTGCCACATCAAAGGAGAATGAAGTTTTTGCTGTCTATAATAGTATACTTTACAATATGGAAGTTGATAAAGATTTGCTTTTTGACGATATTCTTGTTATTGTGCCTGATATAAAAAATTACAGGACAATATTGAATGACATTTTTGGTAAAAATCCGTATCATTCTCATCCTGAAATAAAGAAAAATGTCAAAATTCCTTTTCAGATTTATGAGAAGAACGTTTTCAAAGATAGTAATTTTAACAAGATAATCTCGGATTTTTTTGATTTGATTGAAAACAACTTTTCTAAATTTAATCTTTTGAAAATAATTGAAAATCCCTTATTAATGAAAAAATTCAATATCGAAGAAAATGAACTGGTAATTTTCAGAAAATGGATTGAAGAACTTGGAGCATTTGATGAAGATGACTATTTCTTGATTTCAAAAATGGAACACTCTTTAAAAAGACTCAAATTTGGAATGATTATGGAGAAAAAATCTCCTGTCGAAAACTTTGTCTATGAAAATATATTGCCTTACTACGATAGTTATAGTGATATTAAAAAAACGGATACTTTTATATCAATAACTGAAAGGCTATATGAATTATTTAAGAGTTCATCTGAAGAAAAAACACTTTCTCAATGGATTGATTTCATAAAAGATTTTATAAATGAATTTATCGATACAGAAGATTTTGTTGAAGAAAACCAGCTTAAGATTTTTTATATGAGAAACCTCAATCTTTTGCTTGAACTTGAAATGCTAATTCAGAATAAATTTAAATTTGAAGAAATAAAGTTTCATTTTCTGAATTTGATGTCTGACATAATTGACAAAAAAGGTTCTGGGCTATTTAATGGGGTTTGTGTTTCATCTTTTTTACCGATGAGAGCTATTCCTTTCAAGATAATATACATACTTGGAATGAACGAAGGTGATTTCCCTTCACCTGAGGATAAAAGTACTCTCAATTTGAGAAATATTAAAATCCTTTATAATGATATCTCAAAAAGAAGGCTTGATAATTTTCTATTTCTTGAGGCTATTTTTTCTGCTGAGAAAAAGGTTTATATTTCATATATAGGATATGATCCAGTGGAAGATTGTGAGTTATTTCCTTCAAGCACACTCTATAATCTTATAGAAATTTTAAATAAAGATATTTTGAAGAAAAATTATGAAATAAAAAAACTACCTAAAAGTCCAATAAGTGATAAACTTTTAAATAAAGTTGATCTATTTACAAACATCTATTTTACTCCATATAGAATATTATCTTATAAAAGGGGAAGCGAACTACCAGTTGAAAAAACCTTATCTGAAACGTTTAAGGATAAGGAAGTAAATATAAGAAGCCTTGCAGAATTCATTCAAAATCCTATTGAAGAGATGATAAAAAAGAAAACAGGTGTTTATGAACCAGATATAACAACTGAACTTATAACCACAAGAAAGATAGATTTACAAACATACCTTAAAGTTAAAATGCTTAATATGGCATTAAAATTATATTTTAAAGAAAAAAATAGTTTTAAAACCTCACTTGAAAAAGTTTATGATTATTTTTATTTTTCAGGTAAGACAACAGAAATAAGAGAGTTAAAAGATATTGAGATTAATAGTTTTAACTTTATAGAAGATATATTAAAGTCTTTGCCATTTGAGAAATATTTTGAAAGCATAGTAATAGGCAATGAATATGAGAACAAAAATAGAAAAATTTATCCGCCATTAGAAATAGAAGGAATTAATATTACTGGGAAACTTGAAAACATTTTCATAGTTGACAATAAGATAATGTGGCTGATTTTCAAAAATAAAAAATATAAAAGTAATGAAATAAAAACTGACAAAAATTACATTTTATTGAAACTGTTTCTTTCTTTTTTAAGTCTCATAGATAAAAGCATAAAGGGAGCTATATTAAAAATTATAAATCTGAAAGACAAGAAAGATGAAGATATTGATTTAAATCCTCTGGAAGAGGAAGATTTAAAAAAGATTGTTAATTATTATAAGGCTGATGAAAACTTTCATTTTCTTCCATTAGATGTTATTATAGATAATACTCTGGATAAACAATCTCTTTTAAAGAAAATTATTGAGAAAGAAAATGATGATTATTCATACTTAAGATTATCAACTCCTCTGGCTATTCAGAGGAAATATGATGATTTTATCCCTGATGATGATAATTTGAAAGAAAGTATAAAAATTTTATTAAAAATAGTGGAGTAACTATATGAAAAGAATATTTTTGCTTTTAATTTTTTTAGAGGGGAGTATTATGGCTAAAGATTTCTTTGTTAATCCGATACTTGCAGGTTTTTACCCTGATCCAAGTATATGTAAGGTTGGAGATGATTTTTATCTTATTACTTCAACTTTTGCATATTTTCCAGCTATACCTATCTTTCACTCAAAGGATCTTGTGAACTGGAAACTTATAGGTCATGCTATCGATAGAAAAGAACAACTTGATCTTACTGGCTTTGGTGTTTCAAGGGGTATTTTTGCTCCAGCAATCAGATACTACAACGGAACTTTTTATATTACCTGTACTGTTGTAGATGGAAAAGGGAATTTTGTTATAACCGCAAAAAATCCAGAAGGACCTTGGAGTAATCCTGTGTGGCTTCCTGAAGTGAATGGAATAGATCCTTCTCTGTTTTTTGATGATGATGGAAAAGCCTATCTCACTTACAATAGTGGTGCTCCGAATGATAGACCTTTATATGAAGGACATAGAACTATAAGAATTGTTGAATTTGACTACAAAAATTTAAGAACGGTAGGGACACCAAAAATAATTGTGAATGGTGGTGTAAATCTTTCACTAAAACCAATATGGATTGAAGGGCCTCATATTTATAAGGTAAATGGTCTTTATTATCTTACCTGTGCAGAAGGGGGAACAGCTGAAGACCATAGACAGGTTATTTTCAGAAGCAAAAATGTATACGGACCTTATGAAGCATATCCATTTCCGATTCTTACACAAAAACATTTGCCTCCTTCCAGAAAATTTCCAGTAACCTGCACAGGACATGCTGATTTTGTTCAACTTGATAATGGAGATTGGTGGACTGTTTTTCTTGGTTGTAGACCATATGAACCATTCTACGAAAATTATTATAATACAGGTAGAGAAACTTTTTTAGCTAAAATCAAATGGCAGGATGGTTGGCCTATAGTCCTTGAAGGCAGTGAAGAGGTAAAATATTTTGATGAATTGCCTTTGGGTAAAGAGATTAAATCAGATGATATACCTTATAGCGGAAACTTCAAATTAAGATTTGATTTTGCAAAAGGAGAGTTGCACAAGAGTTTTATATTTTTGAGAACACCTCGTGAGAAATGGTATGATTTAACTTCAGAAGGACTTGCAATCAATCTTCGTAAAGATAATTGTGCCCAATTTGGTAATCCAAGTTTTATAGGTAGGAGATTACAACATTCAAAAGGCTATGTTATGACAAAAATGTCATTTTTGTCAGAAGGAGAAAATGAAAAAGCTGGCTTACTCATATTTCAGGATGAAGAGCATTTTTATTTTTTCTCAAAATCAAAGAAAGGAACTAATGATGTCCTTGAACTATATGTATCTGATGGCAATAAGCACCCTTATTATATGAATCTATTGGAACAAAAAGAAGTGGAGAGCAAAAAGCCTTTAATTCTTAAGATTGAATTTCAGGGTAGATATTTTGCATTTTACTATGGTTATGATGAAAATAATTTAACCCTTTTCAAAGACAAAATTGATGCAACTTTCTTGAGTATAAGAAGAGCATGGGGATTTACCGGAAATATTCTTGCAATGTATGCTGTCACGCTTGGCAAAGATAGCAAAAGTAAAGCTTTATATCACTGGGTTGAATATGAAGGAAATGATGATTGTTATAAGGTGAAAAAGTGAATGTGGGCAGGGGTGGATTCGAACCACCGAAGGCAAACGCCAGCAGATTTACAGTCTGCCCCCTTTGGCCACTCGGGTACCTACCCAA
>FMJZ01050637.1_pt1 | contig 12110 bp, 11 predicted proteins | sample 1987881 | NCBI WGS metagenome assembly FMJZ01 (sample SAMEA4378227, study PRJEB15110) | soil metagenome | biome: soil; feature: Field; material: Soil | place: India | collected 2015-03-11 | depth 0 m | reverse complement strand
TCTTTTTGACCCCAGCAATCTTCAGAGGATAAACAACATTATCGTAGATACTCATGGGAAATGGATTAGGTTTCTGGGCCACCATCCCCATCTTTTTTCTGAGCTCTGATAGATCCACAGATTTATCGTACACACTCTCGCCGTCGAGGAGTATATCCCCTTCTACCCTCACATAATCCAATAGATCGTTGAGCCTATTTATAGATCTCAAAAGTGTGGATTTTCCGCATCCAGATGGACCTATCAATGCTGTTACCTTACCCTTAGGGATTGGCATATTTATTTCAAAGAGAGCCTGCTTCTCACCATAAAAAAGCTTAAAATCTTTGATATGAATAATTATCTCCTCTTTTTCAAGAAGAGGGTCATACACAGTTTTTTTCTTATTGCTTTTCAACTCATCCAAAAGCTCATTCATCTTAATTTCTCCCTTAGAATACGCTTCCTATAAATTTTTTTCTAAGTTTGTTTCTTATATAAATAGCCATGACATTTAGCGACACCACAATCCCAATGAGCAACAAGGTCGTAGTGTAAACCATCGGTATAGCGGCATCACTATTCTGGCTCTGAAATCCCAAATCGTAGATATGAAATCCTAAGTGCATAAAGCTCCTCTCTAAATGTACAAAAGGATAGATACTATCAACAGGCATCTCAGGGGCTAACTTTACAGCACCCACGAGCATCAACGGTGCCACTTCCCCTGCTCCCCTCGACATCGCCAGAATAAAACCTGTCATAATTCCAGGCATCGCCCTGGGTAAAACTATGTATCTAATGGTTTGCCACTTTGTAGCACCGCAGGCATAAGAGCCTTCCCTCAATGAGTTGGGTACGGCATTTATAGCCTCCTCTGTAGCCACAATCACCACGGGCAATGTAAGTAGAGCTAAGGTAAGGGATGACCAGAGGATCCCCCCTGTCCCAAAGGTTGGGTTTGGAAGTTTTGCCTCATAGAATAGCTTATCTATCGTAGCACCCAGTGTGTAGGCAAAAAAACCTAAACCGAAAACACCGTAAACAATGGAAGGAACTCCCGCCAAGTTGTTTATCGCAATCCTCAAGGTACTAATTATCTTACCACTTTTAGCATATTCCTTCATATAGATCGCTGCAACGACTCCAAATGGCACCACAAACATACTCATGATCACAGTCATAACAACGGTACCAAATATCGCAGGAAAAACACCACCCTCGCTGTTTGCCTCTCTCGGTTCATCAGTGAGAAATTCCACCCATCTACTGAAATAAATCTTTAATTTGTCTGAAAAAGTAAGAGTATTAGCATAGTAGCTTCTCACCATTTCGAACAGTTTGATCTCTTTCTCACGCCCATCTGCAGTTTTAAATTTTATAGAATACTTCTCATACTCCTTTTTCAACTCATCTATTTTGTGAATAAACTTGTCGTACTCTTTTTTACTCAATTCATTAAACTCATTAAACTCCTTTTCCACTCTTGAAAGGTTTTCTTCTGCTGCTTTTATTTTGTTTTGATCCTTAGAATACTTAACTTTTTGTAATTCCAACTTTGCCTCTTTTAATTTCAACCTCTCCTTTTCGATCTTGTGGTTTAGTTTTCCAATTTCACCTTTCTCTATGGCAACTTTATCCTTCCATAACCCTCTCATTTTGGAATGGTATTTGTCGTAATTTGTCATTATCGATTTAAGATCAGTTGCTATCGGTTTGCCTTCCACAAGAAATTCTTTAGGAAACCCATAAAATCTACCCCATTCCAACCTTTCTATGATCATAGCATCCTCAGGGTAAGACACTTTGGAAATCTCATATTCACTCACCCATTTGAAATGCTCATTTGTAAGCTCATAATTACCGATTCTCACGAGATACCGTTTCTCTTTACCATCGTTTTCCACAATCCTTTTTTTATTCTGATCATCGAGGGCATCCAATTTATCTTTTGGTAACCTGTAATATTCAATCTTGGTAACTTCCCCCATGAGGGATTCACCGTTTTTCAGTTGAAAATGGATTATCTTGTCGGGCCAATAGTTCCCCATGCCATTTTTTAGTACCAAAAGTAATAAAAATGCGATCATCAGAAGAGCTATCACAAGGCCACCACCAGTCAGCCACAGAAGAGGCTCCCCTTTGGATTTAAAGAATATTTTGTAGTTTTTTCGAGCAAATTTATTCATCGATACCCCTTTACAACTGACTCGATTTTTTCCTGTATTTGATTCTAATCATCTCAGCAAATGTATTTATGATAAAGGTCATTACAAAAAGTACCAGTGCAGCAAGATAAAGTATTCGATAGTGGGTACTGTTTATGACTGCTTCTGGCAATTCAACGGCAATATTGGCTGAAAGGGTTCTAAACCCTGCAAAGATATTCATATCCAAAATAGGAGTATTACCAGCAGCCATAAGGACTATCATCGTTTCACCTATGGCACGACCAAAACCGATCATAATTGCTGAGAAGATACCGCTCATCGCCACAGGCAATATAATATTTATCACAGTTTGCCATTGGGTAGCACCAGCAGCAAGTGATGCGGATCTTAGATGTTCTGGAACTGCGTTTAAAGCATCCTCAGATACAGTATAAATAATCGGTATTACTGCAAACCCCATAATAAAACCAACGATCAATGCATTCCTCTGCACATAGGTGTTCATTATCGATTCTATGACGGGTAAATCGTATCTCAAATCAACACCAAGTTTAGTTATCACAAAGGCAAAAAGGAATGTCATAGCGATAGAAACAAAGGTCAGGACGAAAAATTTTATCAACTCTATCACACCTGCCTGATAGTACGACTTATTATCTAAAATAGCCTCATAATGCTCATAGAAAAATCTTCTGTAGATGTAAATAGTAGCAAGTATCCCCAAAGGCAGCATGATAAGTGCCCATCCACCGATAGGGGAATACTCATAATTGTGCAACCAGTATTTAAAATCTCCATAGAAGAGCAATTTTTCCATCACTGAAGAGATCCTTGTACCCAAGAATCCACCCAATGGTATCGCTAATATAAGTATTAGCCATACCCTGTATCTTTCCATACTGTTTAGAATCTCTTTGGGAAAAAGTTGAACGATATGCCCTAAAAATAAGAGTGAAAAAGGGACCATTATTATAGAAAAGATCAGTCCCAAAACAACATTCTCCACAAAAGGTGATACTATCAAAGCGGCAATAAATCCTAATACCACCGATGGCAATGAAGCCATAACCTCTATGGTAGATTTGATGGCATTCTTGTACCTCTTTGAAGCAAATTCACTTGTATAAACTGCAGCCATCAATGCTACAGGTATGGCAAAAATCATAGCAATAATGGTTGCCTTTATTGTTCCAAAGATCAGAGGAATAAGGCTAAACTTCGGTTCAAAATCGTCGCTACCGCTGGAAGATTGCCACACATATTCAGGTTTACTTGTAAGTTCGTATTGCACCTTGCCAAAGACAGACTTAAAAGTAACCTCAGGATGAGGAATATCTAAATTGTATAGTGCAATATCATCCCCAATTACCGCGATTCTATTATTTTTCTGGTTTAATAGTGCTATTTGTGCATTGGCTACATTCGTGGGGATATCTACCAGTCGTTTACCAGATGTCATGTGATACATCTTTAATCTATTTTTTTCGTTTAAAATTATAAAAGACTTATCCCTCTGGGAAGGTGAAATAAATCTCACGGGAACATCATCACCACTGTAAAACGAATGGATTTTAGAAAATATATAGTTATTTTTGCTTTGGGGATCCTCTGTGGGCCACCATGTAGTCACATAACCCTTATTGTCGCTAATTAGGATCGTGTTTCTACCTATTAGAAAATCCAAGTACCTGATCTCCCTACCATCTGCAAATAGTTTCTTATCTTCAACAACCTTAGGGTTTTCAAAGATCTTCGTATCTACACTTAAAAAATGCCCATCTCTTGAAAAGAGCATTATGTTAGTTCTACTTGAATTTATCTTTAGATAATCTGGATACTTATCACCTATATGTTTACTCAGATCTATATTCGACTGGGTAAACTCAGAAATAATCTCACCAGTCATCATATTCTCTTTCGTTATCAACTGATTGATATGTAAGACCTTGTCATCTGTAAGATAAGCCAAGAATCTATTTGTATCTGATCGTATTCCATCCAAAAGTAATATCTTCTTGTTGCTTTTTGTATCCAACAATTCTTCGAAATCTATCTTTATAGAATATCTACTCTCGACATCTCCATCTTTTTCATACAAAACTTCATCTTTAGAACTGTATTGAGGTTTACCTGTTCCTATACCTTCAGATAAGATCTCTTTTTTAAATTCTACATTTGCCTCAAGGATCTTACCGTTCTCTGTTGCCAAAAAATAGTTGTTGCTTTTTTCGTTATGTCCAATAGCGGTTACCTTGAAACCTAAGTTCTTTTTACTCAAGATCTCCCCCGTAGGCAGAGAGATAACATCAAAGGCCACCCCATCGAAAACTGCTGCAATCATTCCGTATTCATCCACCATACCATGCTTGAAACTAAGCTTCTGCTTGACTTTTACTGCGGATAATTCTTCAACCTTCCCCGACTTAAAAAGAGGTAATGTTGTCCACAAGAGAAATAAAAACACAAGTAAAACAGCCGCTATAGTACCAATGCCACCGAGAGTAATAATATATTTGGCTGCTTTATCCGAGATCTTTCTGGCTAAATTTTTATCTTTCATACAACCACCGATGATAAATTAAGGGGGCTTAGCCCCCTCGTCCTAACCTATATTATTTTAAACCAACTTTTGCTAATTCTTGCTCAGCAACCTTTTGAGTAACAGGGAAATAACCATCTTTAACTACAACTTCCTGCCCCTGCTTGCTAAAAATAAGCCTTATAAACTCAGCTCTAAGTGGATCAAGGGTACTACCTGGCTTATAGTTAACATAAACATAGAGGAACCTTGCAAGAGGATACTCACCAGTATATGCATGAGCAGCATCAGGTTCTATACACTTACCACCCTTCTTAGCAGAAAGAGCCAATGCCTTCACTCCAGCAGTTTTATACCCGATACCACTATATCCGATTGCATACTTATCGCTGGTAACACCCTGTACTACTGATGAACTACCAGGCTGCTCCTTTACGCTATCCTTGTAATCGCCATTGTTAAACACATGCTCTTTGAGGTAGCCGTATGTACCAGATGCAGAGTTTCTACCATACAAGCTTATAGGCTTGTTTGCCCATTCACCTGTAAGACCCAAATCACCCCAAGTAACGATATCCTTTGGATACCCTCTTTTTCTTGTCTTAGAAAATATAGCATCCACCTCTTCAAGGGATAAGCAATTAAGTGGATTATCTTTGTTTACATAGATTGCAAGCATGTCAAGACTCGTTCTAAGACCAGTTGGCTTGTAACCATATTTTTTCTCAAAATCATCGATCTCTTTTGCTTTCATCTCTCTACTCATAGGGCCAAAATGAGCTGTACCAGAGATAAGAGCTGCTGGAGCAGTAGAAGAACCTTTACCCTCTATCTCGATCTTCACATTGGGATAATAGCTCATATACTTTTCTGCCCAAAGGGTCATAAGATTATTCATCGTATCTGAACCCACACTTTTAAGATTACCAGTAACCCCTTTTACTTTCTTGTAAGAAGGAAGATTTTTGTCAACCAGATCAGATGCAAGAAGATTAACAGCAGCAATACCAAGTATTGCGATGGATAAAATAAGCTTCTTCATATTATAAAACCTCCGTTTTTTTGTTATGCTAACATATGGGGGTTTTGTTATGAAAAATTCGTAAAATTTTAAAATTTTTGTAAAATGTAGAATTTAGATGTACATACTTGAATGGTCAGTCTTTGGTTAACTCATCGATGATAACTTTGAGATCCATCTCTACAGGTATTTCGATCACCTTGTACCTTGATCTCTCCCCTGAAACCAATCGGATATCCTTTTTTGACACTTTTAGCTTCTCAGAGATGAAAGAAATCAGTTCTTCATTGGCTCTTCCATCCAAAGGGGGAGATTTTATTTTTATTTTCAAATTATTGTTAAATTCCCCTTCAAACGAGCTCTTTTTGGCCCCTGGCTGCACATAGACATTTATTTTCATCACAAAAAACTCTTTTTTTTTACCAAAATTTGCACTAAAATATGAAAAAATCAATAATTTTCTGGAGAGAATATGAGAATAGCCATAATCGGTGCAACAGGTTATACAGGTTTTGAACTTATCAAAATCGCTCTAAAACATCCACACTTAGAATTAAAATACCTCACAAGCGACACAAGCGCAGGTAAAAAAATCAGTGAAATCTACCCTTATCTAAAAAATCGTTGTGAACTCACACTTATCCCAAACGATTTCGAAAAGATCAGCAGTGATGTCGATGCTGTTTTTCTATGCCTACCCCATGGTGCTTCGATGGATGCAGCAGATTTCTTCGCTAAAAAGGGTAAAATCGTTATAGATCTCAGCGCAGATTTTAGAATCAGCGATGTGGAACTATACCAAAAGACATACAAAGAGATGCACAAAGCACCAGAACTTCTTAAAAACTTCGTTTACGGCATCCCAGAACTATTCGAAAATGAGATCAAACAAACAAAGTGGATAGCAAATCCAGGATGCTACCCCACTTCGATCATTGTACCACTTTATCCATTGATACAAAATAATCTCATTGATAAAAACTACCTCATTGCAGATTCAAAATCTGGGGTCAGCGGTGCTGGGAAAACACCCACTGAAAAAACACATTATTGTGAGGTAAATGAGGATTTCAAACCCTACGGTATCTTTGCCCACAGACACAACCCAGAGATCGATTTTATCCTCTCTAAAGCAAACAAAGGTACTCATGTGGTTTTTACTCCCCACCTATTACCAATAAATAGAGGTATTCTATCAACAATATACACAAAATCCACAAAACCCCTAAATGAACTTCAAGCATGCTTGAAAGACATTTACAAAGATAGAAAATTTGTCAGGATATACGACAACGATATACCATCGATAAAAAATGTAGCATACACAAACTTTATCGATATTTCTGTACATAAAAACAACGATGATGTTATAATAATATCAGCGATAGATAATCTGATAAAAGGAGCCAGTGGTCAGGCGATGCAAAACTTAAATGTAATTGCACACTTTGATGAAACTGATGGACTATTGTGAGGTGTATATGAAACTGATAGAAAATGGTGGGGTTTGCACCCCTTTGGGATTTTCATCTGCTGCTGTCGTAGCAAACATAAAAGGTAATAACTCTGGCAAATTAGACCTTGCAGCCCTCATCTCTGAAACACCTTGTGAGGTAGCAGCAGTTTTCACAAAAAATAAGATGAAAGCAGCCCCAGTAATCGCTGGGATGGAGCAACTAAAAATAAATGAAAAGTTTTACGGTATCATAGTCAATAGCGGAAACGCCAACGCCTGCACAGGTAAACAGGGGATCGAGGATTATTTCACCATAACTGAAAACTTTGCTAAAAAAATTGGATTTCCCAAGGGTTCTATCCTCATGTCATCAACGGGGGTCATAGGAGTAAAACTGCCCACAGATAGGATTTTAAATAAAATGGATGAACTTGTAGGTAAAATTGACGACGAAGATGATGATTTTACAAAAGCTATCATGACTACAGATACAAGACCTAAAAAGATCGCAGCCTTAGTGGAAACATCCAAAGGTGTATATGTCATTGGTGGTGCTGCCAAAGGTGCAGGTATGATAGCACCTTCGATGGCTACAATGCTCTGTTTTCTCACAACGGATGTAGTTTTAGAAAAAAATAAGATGCAGGAGATCCTATCAAGATCCGTTGAAAAATCCTTCAATTCCATCACAGTTGATGGTGATATGAGCACAAACGACTCGGTATTCCTTTTCTCCAATGGATTAAGTGGTATCGTTTTGTCATGCGAAGAGGAATTAAAGCAATTTGAAGATGCCCTCACCTTCGTATGTCAATCCCTTGCCAAGGAAATAGTGTTAGATGGTGAAGGTGCTACTAAACTTATTCATATAACTGTAAAAAATGCCAAAACATACGAGGATGCAAAAATCTGTGCCTTCAAAATCGCCAATTCACCTCTGGTCAAGACGATGTTTTTCGGATCAGATCCCAATTGGGGAAGGCTGCTTGCTTCAGCAGGTGCCTCACTAATCGACCTAAATCCTGAAACCATCGACATATACTTCAACGATTTAAAATATGTAGAAAACAGTAGCCTCATAGATCCAGTGTTGGAAAAAAAGGTTCATGAGATCATGCTTACAAAAGAATACAGCATCACCTTAGACCTCAAGATCGGAAACGCAACATCTACAGTGATGACCTGCGATTTTAGCTACGATTATGTAAAAATAAACGCAGATTATAGAAGCTGATGATAAAATTCATTCACGGACTCGGAAAGTTTTTTGTAGACGGGTTCAGGGTTTTAATAGACTATTTGAGATTCTGCAATAAGATATTGGCAAGGTTTATATCGTTTAAGGTATTCAATCCTGCCATATTTTTAGTCACTCTTAGGCAAGTTTATTTCACTGGAGTTCAAATAATAAGGGTAATGATCATCATTGCCATCATATTCGGTTTAGGATTGGTTGGTACTTTGGGGAAATTTCTGATGAGTATAGGAGCATACCAACAGATCGGTGTGGTGTTTGTTGTAGTGGTGATTAGAGAAGTAGCCCCTTTTCTCATTGCCCTTTTACTGTCTTTAAGAAGTGCCACAGCCGTTGGAGCAGAGATCTCTATGATGAAATTAGGCGGAGAGATAAGGTATATAAATTCTCACGGTATCGATGAATTTAGTTATCTTTTTCTACCGAGGATCTTTGCAGGGATCATATGCTCTTTCTCCCTTGCTGTATTTTTTGCCGCTGTCGCAGTCACAGTTGGGTATTTCTTCCTTAGCTTTCAACTAAATATCACATTTGATTACATGGTCATGCTCATCTTTGACGCGCTGAATGTAAACGATATCTTTTGCTTTATCTACAAAACAGTGTTATTCGGTTTCGTACTTATGAGTTTACCGATTTTTACCTCATTGGGGGTAGGTAGAGCCACCACAGATGTACCGATAGCCCTTTTAAAGGGGATGATGAGAGTCTTTTATGGATTGATATTCGTTGAGATCACAGGGATCTTTATATGAGAAGATTTTTTCCTTTGAATAATTCGAGTATCGATGATGTGATTAACCTATTTACAAAACGGAATGAAAATGGGCTACTCTACTACATAATATACAAACCCCTCCCCCTCGTTGGTAATCTATCAGTCCTTGAAAATATCGCCCTACCATCATCATATCACAAAAAAATGAGACTCAGAGACCTCGTCGAACCCATTAAAAAAGAGTTATCCCATTTCGGTCTCGAAGAGAAACTACACCACAGAAGAGACTCCCTCTCAGATTTCGAAATACTCATTGTAAAATATATTGCCGCAAAGATCTTTGGAGTAAAGGAGATAGTATTCATCATGCCTCTCGAACACTCAGGAGTTGGTATGGCAGGAGAGCTGATAAGATTCTTAAAAAATTGTGGTGAAAAATATACGATTTTCGATTATAATGAAACTTACCATGAATATCAAAATATCGATAATCTGATAAAGATGGAGATGGATGAATGGCTGACCCTCGATTTAAAGGGATAGAGTTTAAAGTAGGACTGTTTATTATCATCTCTATCATCACAGTTTTAGTTGCTCTGGGTCTAATTGCGTTCAACAAAAAGGTACTCACTCCAAAGGTGAAAATTAAAATTTTCTCGGAGAATGGTGAAGGCCTCACCAATGGTATGCCTGTAATCTTTTCGGGATTTCAGATAGGCAGAATTCAAGACCTAAACCTTGAAGATGACGGCAAGGTTTTAATGGTGGTAAAGATCCCCAAAGATTATGTAAAATGGATCAAGGTGGACTCTGAATGTAAATTGGAATCGAAAAATATATTAGGAGCCACATCGATAGTATTTTCAGGTGGTAAAGGTAGAGTTATTCAGGATGGAGATAAATTCTATTTGAAGAGAAGCAAAGGGGTTGAAGAGATCATTGAAAAAGCTAAGCCAGTTTTAGATGATGCCAAGCAGATCGTTGCAAATATAAGGGATATCACAGATGATTTAAACGATCCCGATGGGGATTTAGCAAAGCTTCTAAGAGGTCTTGGGAATCTGGGTGATGATCTAACATACAAACGAGGTTCATTAGGTAAGATTTTAAGAACAGAAGAACTCAACAATAAAATATCCAAAATCACCGACGATATAATCACTCTCCAAAAGAATCTCAACGAGATATCCACAAAGGTATCAAAAATCCTCGACAAAGTGGATGATAGGGTTGCAGGGACAGAGGAAACATTAAAAGAGGTAAATAGCATAGTAAAAAAATCAAACGAACTCATCGTGGATGTCAATAAAAGGGTAAAAGAGCTCGAACCTATCCTAAAAAATACCGAAACCATCTCAAAAAATATAGCAGAAACATCCGATAATCTAACATTGATACGAAAAGAAGCTGAGGAGATTTTAAACTCATCCAACAGATTGCTTTTAAATTTAGAACAAAGATGGCCATTTAGCAGTGGCAAACCATCGGATGGTAAAATAAAAATACCATAATTAGAGGTGATCGTGAGGTACCTGATTTACCTATTCTTAGTAGTCTCATTAACTGCCTGCTCCTCCAAAAAACTATCTGATAATTTCATATCCGCAGAGAGGTTTTTTGAAAACTATATTAAGTATCACAACACAGGTGAATTTAAATTAGCAGAACAAAACTTTTTGAAATCCGTTGATACGCTCCAACGGGCTGATGATCTATGCAACCTTTCAAAAATTTACATCGGTAAACACCTTATAGAAGATGATAATAGCTCATTAGAATTTGCAAAAAGGTACTCCATTATGGGGAAATGCGATGATGAAATGAACATCATAGATTATCTAATAGGTCAAAAATACATCTTTGATAAATTACCCGAAAGTTTAAAAATTCAAGCCACCTTTTATAAAAACGCTGATGAACTCATCAAAACACTATCAAAATCCGACCTACCAGATTGGACAAGATCGAGACTCGCAAGGGATTTTTCAAGGCGCTTTATAAATATCTCAAAACTTGATGATGCCGACAAAATCATAGAGTATGCTCTACAGATAGATAGATTTAATGGATGGACCTACAACATAAAAAATGACCTCCTCATCAAAAAAGAGATATGTAACCTTAAAAAGGATGACTGTAAATTTATCGATGAAAGATTAGACATTATAAACAGAAAATTGATTAAAAAATAACCATCCAAAAGGTTCATATCCTTATTGATTGGGGGTTATACATTGGCATCATAATTGATATTATAAATCATAGATATGGAGGTATGATGAAAAAAGTAGAAGCGATAATAAAACCCTTTAAGCTTGATGAAGTCAAAGAAAAACTCACAGAGATAGGTATAAGAGGGATTACAATCACTGAGGTAAAGGGATTTGGCAGACAAAAGGGGCATACAGAGCTCTACAGAGGTGCTGAGTATGTGATCGATTTTATACCAAAGATCAAGATCGAGATCGTTTTGCCCGACGAGATGGTGGACGATGCTGTAAAAGTGATCGTCGAAGCTGCCAAAACTGGGCGTATTGGGGATGGAAAGATATTTGTTACACCAGTGGAATCTGTCATAAGGATCAGGACAGGTGAAACAGGTGAAAATGCACTCTAACAAAAAAATATAAATGGAGGTCCTATGACACCAAAAGAGGTTTTAAAGCTCATAGATGAGCAGGGAATCAAATTTGTAGATTTAAGATTTGTAGATTTTTTTGGCCTTTGGCAGCACTGTTCTTATCCCGTGTCAATGTTTGACGAGGAAACATTCGAAGATGGATTGGGTTTTGATGGATCAAGTATCAGAGGATGGCAGGCAATTAACAACAGCGACATGCTTATCATTCCGGATCCTACGACTGCAAAGATAGATCCTTTTGCACAAGTTCCCACTTTGATAATGCTCTGCAAGATCGTAGATCCGATAACAAAAGAGCCATATTCAAGAGACCCAAGAAATATCGCTATG
>FMJZ01013101.1_pt1 | contig 12124 bp, 14 predicted proteins | sample 1987881 | NCBI WGS metagenome assembly FMJZ01 (sample SAMEA4378227, study PRJEB15110) | soil metagenome | biome: soil; feature: Field; material: Soil | place: India | collected 2015-03-11 | depth 0 m | reverse complement strand
GCAGAATTTCATCAAGGCCCGGAACACCACTTGGAATGCGAGAAAACACGTACATCTCTCCCTTTACCCTATTATAGTATGGTCGCAAAAGCCTTGCAAAGTGGGGATTTTTTCGCTACCATTCCCTTAAAAGGAGCAAAGGAGGCTACATCATGTACCGGGTGACTCTCATACCGGGCGATGGAACTGGACCAGAAATCATTGAGGTAGCCAAAAAGGTCATTGAGGCCACTGGAGTTGCCATCGAATGGGATATTCAGGAAGCCGGAGCCGAAGTGATGGAGAAATACGGTACTCCTCTCCCCTCCCAGGTCCTTGAATCCATAAAAAGAAACGGTGTAGCCTTAAAGGGCCCCATAACGACTCCGGTGGGGACAGGATTTCGCAGTGTCAATGTGGCTTTGCGGAAAGAGCTCGACCTCTATGCCTGTGTACGACCCTGCAAGACCTACCCGGGAGTACGCTCCCGCTACGAGAACATTGATCTTGTGGTTGTCCGGGAGAATACGGAGGACCTTTACGCTGGCATTGAATTTGAGAGGGGTAAACCTGAAACCCTGGAGTTCATCGCTACTGTGGAGCGACTGAGAAAGGGGAAAATCCGCGAAGATTCTGGCATTAGCATAAAGCCCATTTCTGTCTTTGGAACGCAGAGAATCGTGCGCTTTGCCTTCGAGTATGCTCGGAAAAACAGACGCCGCAAAGTCACCACCGTCCACAAAGCGAACATCATGAAGTACTCTGATGGGCTTTTCCTCGAGGTAGCCCGGGAAGTGGCCAAAGAATATCCTGATATTGAGTTTGAGGACCGCATCGTCGACAACATGTGCATGCAGCTCGTGCAAAAGCCGGAGCTCTACGATGTCCTTGTCCTTCCCAACCTCTACGGGGACATCGTTTCGGATCTTGCCGCTGGGCTTGTGGGAGGACTGGGAGTGGCTCCTGGGGGCAATATCGGCGACCACTACGCCGTCTTTGAGCCCACCCACGGAAGTGCTCCAAAGTACAAAGGCCTCAACAGGGTTAATCCTATCGCCACGATTCTCTCGGGAGTTATGATGCTCCGGCATCTTGGCGAAGAGGAAAAGGCCAACCTCTTAGAACGGGCAGTAGCTGCAGTCATCCGAGAAGGGAAAAAAGTTACCTATGACCTCAAGCCCGACCCCAACGACCCTCAAGCGGCGAAAACCTCCGATGTGGGAGAGGCCATTGTAGAGAAAATGGAGGAATTGCAAAGGCAGTGAGGGTACTTCTCGTTCAACCTCCTTCCATAGGAATCTACGAAACCATAGGGGTGAAACTTCCACCCCTGGGTTTAGCCTACATTGCCTCTACTTCTCTCAAGCGTCATGCCATCACCATTGTGGACCTCCAGGTAGAGGGAAAGGGTCGTTTTGAAGAAGAACTTAAAAAGTGTGACCTTGTGGGTATCACAGCCACCACTAACACTTTCCCCGAAGCACTGAGCATTGCCCAGAGAGCGAAGGATGAAGGCCGAATTGTGGTTATGGGAGGATACCACGTAACTTTCTGTGACGAAGAGGCCCTGCACAGTGGATACGTGGACTATGTAGTGCGAGGTGAGGGAGAATATGTATTTGCCAGACTTTTGGATGCCCTTGAGGAGGGATATCACCCCGAAAAGATCCCTGGCCTCTCTTTCATAAGGGAAGAAACACTCTTCCGTACCCCTCCCGCTTCACCTCCCGAAGACCTTGATGTCCTTCCTTTCCCGGCCCGAGAACTTCTCCCCCTTTCCAAGTATTGGATGACTCAGCTTGAGGGGGAACCCCTTGTTAACGTTCTCACCAGCCGTGGTTGTCCCTTTGCCTGCAAGTTCTGTGCCTCTTCCCGATTTTCGGGAACAAAGTGGCGGGCTCGCTCTCCGGAGAACATCGTGAGGGAGCTCGAGAGTATCTACTTCGACCTGGGGTTCAGAGCCATAGCCTTCGTGGACGACAACTTCACTCTCGTGCCAGAGCGGGTAGAACGTTTCTGCGAAGAAATAGAACGGAAGCGCCTGAAGATTCGATGGTGGTGCTTCTCGAGGGCCGACACCATCGTGCATCATGAATCCTTGGTGAAAAAGATGGCCAGGGCTGGTCTTCGCATGGTGTACCTGGGGCTGGAGAGTGCCGAAGAACTCATTCTCAAAGACTACGGAAAGCATCTCTCAGTCGAGATGGCTAAGAAAGCAGTGGAAATCCTCCGCCGGTACGGCGTGAAGAGCTGGGGGTCATTTATACTTGGAGGCCTAAGAGAAACAAAGACCACCATCCAAAAGACGGTCGAATTTGCCCGAAGGATTCGTCCGGATATCGTGCAATTTTCCCTCCTCACTCCCTTCCCCGGTACGGAACTCTTTGAAGAACTTAAGGCCAGCCAGAGAATCCTCAACCGGGAATGGAGGTTCTTCGATGGGGCACACCCGGTAGTGCGACTTGACCACCTTACTCCCCAGGAGCTCCAACGACTCTTTGTGGTTGCATACCTCAAGGTTTACCGAGGGTGGCACGCCCTGCCCCAGGTAATCCGATTTGCCAAAAAGCTCTGTACCATCAGAGTACCTCTTCTGGCAAGGCTTAAGGAATACTTTTACCTTAAGGAGCGGGTGCGCCGTGAAAATTCTTCGTTTTCCCCATCCTGAAAAACGCACTCTAAGCTGGGGAAGACTCGTCGATGAGGAAACAGTGGAAGAGACTTCTTCTCCTTTTGGAAAGGAAACGAAGACAAGAGGAGAGCGTTTTTCCCTTGCAGAGATTCGCCTTCTCCCCCCGGTACGCCCGAGCAAAATCGTAGCGGTGGGCCTGAATTACAAAGAACACATTTTAGAGCTCGGCCATTCCATTCCGGAAAACCCCATCATCTTCATCAAGCCCTCAACCTCGGTCATCGGCCCGGGAGAGCCCATTCTCCTCCCCTCTTCTTCCCAGAGGGTGGACTACGAAGCTGAGCTCGCCGTAGTAATAAAAAGGCGGGCCTACCGAATACGGAGGGAAGACGCCTGGAGCTATATCCTCGGGTATACCTGTTTCAATGATGTCACTGCCCGGGACCTCCAGAAAAAGGACGTCCAGTGGACTCGTTCGAAATCTTTTGATACCTTTGCTCCTCTCGGCCCCTGGATTGAAGAGAATCTCGACCCCACAAATTGTACGGTACGCTGTTTCGTGAACGGAGCCCTCAAGCAAGAAGGTAACACTCGCTCCCTTCTTTTCCCGGTGGACGAGCTTCTGGTTTTCGTCTCAGAAATTATGACCCTTCTCCCCGGAGACGTCATCGCCACCGGTACACCTCAGGGAGTGGGGCCCCTAAAGCCCAACGACGTAGTGGAAGTCGAAGTGGAAGGGGTCGGCATTCTCAAGAACCCCGTCCTTCCAAGATAGGTCTATGGAACAGGTCCTCGGGGTCATGTTCATCCTTATAGGTCTTGGGTTTCTCTTGCGCGTCCTTAGAATCTTCCCCAAAGAGACGCCACCTCTTTTGAATCGTTTCGTGCTCTACGTGACTTTCCCTTGCCTTGTTTTTCGCTCCCTGCAGCAAGCAACCCTGGACCGGAGGCTCTGGGGAATTCCACCGCTCGCTTACGGAGCAATAAGTGTGGTGTTTCTTGCGGCCTTCTTTCTGGGAGAGAGAGTCTTTCGCCTTCCCCCCAAAAAATCGGTGAGCTTTGCCATGGGGGCTGCTTTTGGAAACACCGCTTTTTTGGGCTATCCCTTCATTCTGGCCCTCCTTGGAGAAAAGGGTCTTCCCCCGGCAATTTTCTATGACCAGCTGGGAAACTTCCTCTCGGTCTACACTTTTGGGGTGACTTTCTGCATGTATGGGAAGACGGGGAGGTTCTCTACCCGGAATGTGGTGGAATTCTTGAAGCTACCACCCTTTGCAGCTTTTGTTCTCGCTCTCCTTCTCAACGGTATAACAGTGCCTCCCTTCCTCTGGGGGGCTATCAACCGCCTGGCCGATGCCACCGTACCCCTGACGATGGTAGCCATCGGCCTTTCCCTCTCTCCCACAAACCTCACTAAAGAAGCGAAGCTTCTTGGGGCTGCGGCGGTCTTGAAGCTCCTCTTCCTCCCCCTCCTTGCCCTGGAAGTTTCTTCCCTCTTTCCTCTACCTTTCCTCTACAGGCAGGTCCTTGTCCTGCAGTCGGCAACCCCGACTCTGGTGAGCTCTTACGTCTTTGCCTCGGTCTATGGGCTTGATACCGAGCTCTCCTCAAGCATCATCTGTGCCACAACCCTTTTGGCCCTGGTGAGCCTACCCCTGTGGAACCTTTTTCTGCACCCTTAAAGCCACCCGCATTGGGCCGACAACAAAAATATCTGCCTCAGCCACTGCTTCAAGGAGTACTTCTCCCTCGATTCTTTCGAGTTCCCGGGTAATCTCGGTAAGGTTCAAAGCCGAAATCACTCCCACTTTTCCCTCTTGAGGCAGCACTCCCCTTTCTACTCCGAGGACGTTGAGCTCTCGAAGTGTTTCGGCAAGGATGAGCTCAGGGTTTGTTTTACCTCTTTCAAGATGTATCGTCTTTTTCAAGATAACCTCGCCCTCCGAAAAGATTTTTCGATTTTCGTCAAGTACAAATCGGGCGATCACCGGTTCTCCCCGAAGGGTGTTCAAGGAGGCTACCAGACGCACCACGAATTCCCCATCTGCCTTGACAAGCTGTTCTACAGCCCGCCTGAAGTTTTCCTCCTGTACGAACACCGTTCCTCTCCCTTCCCGGTCCTGCCCCGCCCCCCGGGCCTGGGCGATGGTTGTGGCTCGTCTTATAAGGGAGAGAAGGAAATCCTCCACCCTTTGGGTTTCCATTCCCGGTTGTGCCACCACCCGGAGGATTTCCTCTTCATCCCGGAAGACGATTTCCCCCTGACGCACCGCCAAAAGATTCGCCCGAAGACGGGTTAGCTCCACCTGCAAGGACTGAATCTCGTCCTGCAAGGTTTTCCTCTGCTTCTCAAGCTCCTCGACATTCTGAGAGAGAGACTTGACCTGTTCCTCAAGGCCTGCTCTGGAAATAGAAAGCTCTCTCTCTTTTTGCGAAAGCTCGGCTACCTGCTTTTCATACGCAGCTACCGCCTCTTTCATGTGTTCAAGTTCTGCATTTCTTCTGATAACTTCTTCATTCAAAGACTCAAGCTTTTCCCGCAGCTCCTTCATGCCGAAGAGTGCCGTACGCACATCCTGGGAGGCAAGGCTCAAAATAGCTAAGGTCACAGCGGAAATGAGGATTCCTGTCGCAATGCTTACCAGAACTGCAGTGTAACGGGGTCGAAGTTTCAAAAGGGAGAGCTTTCGTTTCCCCACTCTCCGGCCCAAGAAATCTCCCACATAGGCAATGACACCACTCAAAAGGATGATGACCAAAATCAAAAGAAAACTACTGGCATTCATCCTGCATTCCCCCTACAATTGGTTCCGTCGCCAAAGGAGCACTCCTCCGCCTAATCCTCCCAGAATATTTGTTGTCCATGTCCCCCAGAAAGGAGAAAAGACTCCTCCCTCAGCAAGGGTACTCGTCACCGAAAAGAGAACATAATACCCGAAAACCACAAGAATACTCAAACCAATCCCCAGAGCTTTCCCCGAGCGAGGGGCAGAGACTCCCAAGACCACTCCCATAAGGGCAAAGACCAGTGCTGCAAAGGGAATAGCGGTCTTCTGCCAGAGAAGGACCTCAAGGCGCTCGGTAGCCTGCCCCCGAGCTTTCTCTTTGAGAATGTACGAACGAAGCTCGGAAAAACTCATTTCCTGGGGACGCTTTCTCGTTTTCAAAACCTCCTCAACCGTCTCCTTTGTGGCCACTTCCTCCCGTTTGAACCGAACCACCCGCTCCACTTCTCCTCTATCGTTTACTTCGTAGTAAGCCCCATTTTCAAAAACCCATCGATCTCCAGTATTCTGAGCTTTTTCGGCGTTGATGATGCGCCGAAGACGAGAGGTGTCGTACTCCTGTACCACCACTCCCCAAAGAAGGGCCTTTTGGGGATCTACCTCCCGCACGTAAAAGATTCGCTCTATCCCCTCTTCAGTGGTATCCTGAAAAAAGGTCCTCTCCTCCACAGGCAAAAACGAGGAGGTCTCCCCTTCCCAGATTTCCTTGAGCTTTGCCGCCGAAAAAGGCAGGGCAATCTCCTGTAACACCACAGTTCCAGCACAAATCCAGAGAGAAAAGAGAAAAAAGGGGGCAAAGAACCGAAACATGCTCACGCCGCAAGCCCGCAGGGCAACGATTTCACCGTCTCCACTCATGCGACCCACCACGAGGAGAATCCCCAAAAGGGAAGCCATGGGGAGAACGTACACCAAAAGCTGTGGGAGGCTAAAGAGAAAAATGTACACCACCTTCCATCCCGGAAGGCCTTGTTGCAACCACATCCGGGCCAGGCGAAAAAGGAGGTCTCCGGCGCTCAAAATGGCCACAAAGAGAGACACTCCAAAAAGAAAGGAGCCGCCCGTTTCCCGCACCACATATCGGTCAAGTACACGCATTTCAGAGGTTGAAACGCTCCCCTAAATAGTATTTCCGACTCAGCTCAGACTGGATAATCTCCTGAGAGGTGCCCGAAACGAGAATCTTTCCCTCAAAGATGATGTACGCCCGATCGGTAATGGCCAAGGTCTCCCGCACGGCGTGATCAGTGATCAAAACTCCAATGCCCTTTTGAGCGAGACTCTTGACGATGTTCTGGATGTCTTCCACCGCAATGGGGTCGATTCCCGTGAAAGGCTCATCGAGAAGGACAAAGGAAGGCGAAGTGGCCAAAGCCCGGGCAATTTCCAGGCGCCTTCTCTCCCCTCCGGAGAGGAGATTAGCATTGGATTCAGCAAGGTGGGCAATTCCAAACTCTTCGAGAAGCTCGTTGCGCCGCTGTACGATTTCTCTCCGAGAAAGTCCCTGCATCTCAAGGACAAGGTCAACGTTCTCCCGCACACTGAGTCGGCGAAAAACAGAAGGTTCCTGAGGCAGATACCCAATCCCCATCCGGGCTCGAACGTACATCGGGAGGTGATTGAGCTCGAGGGTATCAAGGAAAACGCGGCCCGATGTAGGACGGACAAGACCTACAAGCATGTAGAATGTGGTGGTCTTTCCCGCACCATTTGGACCGAGAAGTCCCACAATTTCCCCTCGACGGACGGTGACGGTAACCTCACTCACTACTCGCTTTTTGTTGTACTCCTTGGTGAGTTTTTCCCCAACGAGAGCGTTCCAGCTTCTCTCCACTACTCCTCTCCCTTTGGCGGAAGGAGAAAGATCTCCACGTTCCCTTCTACCTGTACCTTAAGAGTATCGAGGTTGATTGTGATTCGTTCCCCCCGGAGAAGGTTGCCCTCCCGATTGATTTCTGCTTCCCCCTCAAGAACAAAGAGATTACTCCCCTCGGTGTACAGGGCTCTCTTGGCCTTCCCCCTCCATCCCTCCCGGATGAGGGTGACATCATTCCCTTTCCAGACCCTTTGGGAGAAATCGTAGTCGATTTCTCCAAAACCCAGTTCAAATCCCCGAAGGGATAAACGAGGACTTCCCTCAAAGCGGGCCAGATTTTTCCCAAAATCGAAAAACCCAGTTTGAGAGGAAAAAGCAACGTCCTTGCCCGACCCAGAAAGAGAAGAGATAGAAAGAATGTTAGCCTTGCGAGAATAGACAAGGGATGTCACATGAGCCTCAAAGTCTTTCCACACCACCTTAATGTCACCACTTGTCCTTACTTCCTGAGCTTTGGTATCCACCTCAAGGGAGGGGCAAAAAATCTCAAGATCCCGCCAGGTGAGGGTGGAAGCCTGAGCTACGATTTTCCCACTTTTCTCGTCATACTCTGCCTGAGATGTACGCACGACAAGAACGTTCTCCTCTTCCCCAAGAGCAAAAAGAGGCCAGAATACCAAAACCACAAGGCACAAAAAAAGAGCTCTCCTCATCGTCCACCCATCCTCAAACGCAAAACCACGTCCCCTCTAAGGTATGCCTTTCTCTGAGCCACATTATAAACCAACTCCTTGCCCTCCGCCTCTACTTCCTTCCCGACAAAAGATGCTTTCTGTATCACAAACTCTCTCTTGTCTCCCGACCAGAAAAGCTCCTCTCCCAGGATGTTCTCTCGGGAAACCACGTGCACCAATCGTACCTGGGAAAGCCAGACACTGCTCTCCTCAAGGATGATTTTTCCTCTCTGGGCACTCACCTCATACAGCGGTGCACCATCGTCGAAAAAAGTCCCCGATACCGAAAAAAGCCAAACCTCTTCGCCTTTCTTCTCAATGCGTTCTGCCCTGAGTGCCCACTCTTTCCCCTTCTCAGCAACCCGACTGACCTCCGCCCCCTCAAGGAGCACCGAAGGAATTCTCTCAACTTTAATCTCGTTGGGAAAGAAAAACTCCCGGGGCAGGATGAAAAAATACACCACCACAAGACTTAAAACTCCCAGGGAAGTGAAAAAGAGCAAAAGCCCAGAAACGTCAACCCGGCGAAACATCAATCAGAAAGGAGGTAGTATACCTGCCTGAAACCTTGACGAACCATAGAGGAAGCGAATTCTTTTCCCTGTCCATTTGTGGAGGGAAGGAGAACATACACTCCTTGAGGATCCAGTTTCCCCACCTCTTCCAAGCTCCTTACGAACCGGTAAGAAACGCTCTGTTTCTCCGGGAAGGGATTGGCCCCATCCTCGCGCAGGTCCAGAAAGGTTACGTCATCGAGGACTTCAACGAGATTCTGTACCTCGGCCCACAAAAGACCCCGGAACCAAAGGATGTTTTCAAGTTTTCGTCGGATGACAGCCTCACTACTTCCTCCAAAGATTATATCGACCATCTGCCCCTCCGGGTTGATGAAAAAGAGTGTAGGAAAGCCAAAAATCCTATAGGCAAGGGTTGCCTCTCCTTTCGGGTCAAGGAGTACGGGGAAAGAAATCCCCAGCCGCTCGGTGAACCGTACCACGCGGTCCTTGGGTTCCTGAGGGTCGATCCCTAAAACCACCAAAGAGGCCTTCTCGTGGTATTCCCGATAAAGCTTCTCTAAAAGGGGGAGCTCCTGTGCACAATAGGGACACCAGGTGGTGAAAAAGGACAGGATGATCGGCTGTCCCCGGAAGTCAGCGAGACTGTACTCCTCTCCATCAATTCCCACAAGGCGGAAAGGAGGGGCCTCCTGGGCTTGAACATTCGCAAGGAGGAAAAGAAAAAGGACGGAAATTCCCAGAGAAAAGAGAAACCCGTGTGTCTTCATTAAGCTGTACCCCCTTTGTCTTCTCTGCAAAACACTCCGGAGAAGGAAAAATCCCCGGAGGACATGGGCAATCTCTCGGAGCAAAAATCGCTTCCCTTCTGTCCTGCCCAAGAAACCGATGGAATTTCCTTCGGTAAACACAGGCACATCAGGCAAAACCAAAACTTCCAAGTATACCTTTCCCCACCCAAAAGCGATGACCCCAGGCCGTCACCGACATGAATGCCCCGATGAACCGTCTCTTCCTTAAGGACACAGGGTGCAAGAACTCTGCCATTCATTCTCAAGGAGAAATTGCTCTTCTCCCGCTTTCGGAGTACAGTTTACCACAAGAGGGACTGGAAGGTTAACCCCTATTTCCTAAGGGAACAGGGGTTGGCGATGGCAAAACAACGACCTGTGATCTTCAAAAGAGACCACAAAGTACAAAAGCATCCTGCTTTCCAACAAGAACAATCCTAAACCTCAAGGAGGAATCTCCGAAAGCCTGGCTTCAGAGACGGTTCCCTCTCTGAAGCTCTCAAGGCAATATCCCGGTATTCACTCCGACTGGCCAGAGCCTTCCTCTTTACCGATGACAAAATCCACCAATGCCCGATAAAGCGTCTTCTTGGCTACTTCCATGCCACCGGGATGATACTGTCCCCTCTCAAGGTATTTTTGAATGGCTTCTACCAGTTCCTGCCTGGTGGTGGGAATCTTTCGCAGGCGTTTTTTAAGAACACCCATCCTCCGCGCTTTGGGAGAGGAAGCCGAGGAACCCTCTTGAGAGGAAGCTCCCTTCTTACACTCTTTCTCTCTCGTGAGGTACGCTTTTAAAATGTTCTCCACCTGGTTTCTGGAGAGTTTCACCCCTCATCCCTTCTTTCCTTTCTCTTCCCACCCCTTTATGTCGGCAGAGCTTCTTCTCTCCGGGGAGAGCCAGTGCCCTTTCTCCCTCCCGAACAAGTGTACCACCTTTTCTGGCAATTCCTGAGAGCTCGACTACTTACAACACCGACATTGAACTATTCAATTATAGTATACTCGAAAACTCCTCCGGGGGCTACTCCCAAAGAGGTACAAAAGATTCCCCTCCATCCTTTCGGGGTTCTGGGTTTGCAAGACTTACCATCCGCGACTTCCCCACAAACTCCCGAAAATCATTTACGGTATAATGGGGATAAAAATCCAGGAGGAAAGAAAGGTGGGCAAGAAGGCTTTTCTCATAGACATGGACGGAGTGCTTCTCCGCGGTGAGCGGGCCATCCCGGGCGCCAGAGAGTTCATTAAACGCCTGAAGGAGAAAGAGTACAAATTCCTCGTCCTCACCAACAACTCCCGCTACACTCCCTGGGACCTCAAGCATCGCATGAAACAAGCGGGTATCGACATCGAGGCAGAGCGTTTCTTCAGCAGCGCCATGGCAGCAGCCCACTTTGTAAGCCGACAGAAACCAAAGGGCTCGGCTTTTGTTCTCGGGGGAACCGGGCTTTATCAGGCTCTCAATGAGGTGGGATACTCCTTCACCGATTACCAGCCCGATTTTGTCATCCTGGGGGAGATGGAACACTATCCCTATGATAAAATTGTTCGAGCCTGTCAGCTTATCGCCCGAGGGGTGCCCTTCATCGCCACGAATCCCGATGCCTCCGGTCCTGGAGAAGACGGGATTGTTCCTGCCTGCGGAGCCGTGGCCGCCCTCATTGAAAAAGCTACCGGGTACGCACCCTACTTCGTGGGTAAGCCGAATCCGCTCATTCTGCGGGCCGCTCTGCGATACCTGGGAGAACACTCCGAAAACGCCGTGATGGTGGGAGATCGAATGGACACTGATGTTCGCGTGGGGCTGGAATCAGGCATGGAGACGATCCTTGTTCTCACCGGAGTGACAAAACTCGAAGACGTTTCTCGCTTTCCTTACCGCCCCACCCACGTCGTCAACTCGGTAGGAGAAATAGAGCTCGAAGATTAGAGAGAGTTCACAGGGGTCCTCGACCTGCCAGGCAAGCCTTTTTACCGTCTCCCGACCATTCCCTCCCCCCTGAGAGTACACCAAGGCAAGCTTTACCCCAAGGGAAGATACTCCCCCCACCCCGGGCTTAAAAAGACAAACAAATCAAAATATTCGTTGAGTCGAAAAACTTCGGTATCTGTACCCCTAGCGCATGCCCCGGAGAGCACCTGCCCCACAAGAATTTCAGTATCTTGCCCTTTTGGGGACTGCCAGCAATACCTACAACCTTCGCAGATTCCCCCTCCTCGATTATTTTTGATTGTGCCTTTCCTACAGACTGCAAAAGGCATAAACCACAATCAATCTTGGCAGAAAGCGAGGAAAACAGAGAAATTGAGCCACAAAAAACCACGGGCCCCAACGGACCTTCCAACCTCCCGCTCTCCAGGGACATTCATTGGCCACTAAACATCCCCGAAGCTTCAGACCCAGACTGCCATCCCCTTCCGGGGATTTCGAACCTCTCCCCTTGCAAGGAAAGATTCTTTTTTCTGAGCCTCCGGTTTTCCAATCCCTCGAAACCCGTGGCAACTATAAGATAACTCTCCAAAGAGAGATTGTCAAGGGGGGTAGTCAAAATTTTTTCAGAAGACACTCCCAAGGCCACATGAAACATCAAGAATAAACGCTCAAAACCTCCTCCGAAAGCCAAACCACACTTTAAACCCTGGCAAGAGGTGGAAAGGGTTTGCCTTTGGAAAGAATAAACTCATTGCTGGCAATCGCTCAAGAACAAGATATACCCCAACACAAACCTCTAAGCGAGACCTGAGGGAGTATCCAGGAACGCGGCTCACAACAATGAGAAAGTCTCAATCACCATCTGGACGAATCCCACCCCGAACACGGTTGCCACTTTCTCCTGAGCAATGGCCTTTGCCCTTAAAAGCCCCCCC
>FMJZ01002897.1_pt1 | contig 12124 bp, 11 predicted proteins | sample 1987881 | NCBI WGS metagenome assembly FMJZ01 (sample SAMEA4378227, study PRJEB15110) | soil metagenome | biome: soil; feature: Field; material: Soil | place: India | collected 2015-03-11 | depth 0 m | reverse complement strand
GGGAGGTGAGAAAGGAAGAAAATCGTTGAATTGTGCCCTACGAAAATTTTGTTAGTGTCAGGGCTTTGTCCCTGACGGTCGTTAAACTGACACTCAGGAGGTACTTTCCTGAGCCGCCGAGAAATTCGGCGCTTTGAAGAAGCGCTCCCGAAAAACACCAAAGGGAAAAATTCTCGGAGCAAGGTGTGAGGGCAGTGAAGCAGTGGCACGAAAAATTCAAAGCAGGCATTGGAGGTGAAGTTGAGGATGTTAGTGAGGCAGGTAATGTTCCCACAGGCAAATGAGGTTGAACTGGAGGAAGTTGAAGTTGACTTGACACCGACCGAAAACGAAATCGTTATCAAAACATTGGCTTCAATTATCAGCGCTGGCACCGAACTCGCTTGCCTTGCGGGCTTGGCTGATTGGGCTCCATTCCCGTTTCGTCCCGGCTACGGCGCTGTTGGAGAAGTCATCGCTGTCGGAGAAAAGGTCGCGGACATCAAGGTTGGCGACATTATTTTGACAAACAGTAACCACGCAAGCCACGGAAAAGCGAGGGTCGCTGCTGTCAAAGTCCCCGAAGGGCTTAACCCAGTCAAGGCAGTTTTCGCACGAATGGCAAATGTTTCTATCACGGCGTTGCGCGTCAGCAATGCGGAATTGGGTGACAAAGTGGCAGTCATCGGCTTGGGTCTTGTTGGGAATTTGGCAGCACAATTGTTCCAACTCGCAGGTTGTGAGGTCATCGGGATTGAAAAAATCACGAAACGACTTGATGTGGCGAGAAGCTGCGGGATTGAAAAAGTTGTCAATGCCGATGAAATTGACCCAGTTCAGGCAGTCATGGACTTGACAGAAGGTAAAGGTTGCGAAATTGTGGTTGACGCAACTGGCAACCCCGCAGCGACGCTTCTTGCGCCCCAATTGGCAGCCAAGTATGGTGAAGTGATTTTGCTCGGCTCTTACTTTGGTCGGAAACTAGAAGCGAATGTGACTGACTTACTTGAGCGAATTCACCTTTCAGGTTACGGTTGCATAACTTTCAAGGGCGCTCATGAATGGCGCTACCCCGTCAAAGAAGTTCGCGAGGATGTTATGCCCATTGAGCGAAACGCTCATTTTTACAAGCACAGTTACCAGCGTAACTCAAAAATTAACCTCCGCCTAATCGCTGAGGGCAAACTGAAAGTTGAACCGTTGCTCACCCATCTCGTCAAGCCTGAACAGTGCACCGAAGTTTACTTTGGTCTAAGAGACCGACCGACGGAATACATTGGGGTCGTGTTTGACTGGTCCAATATGGGATGCTTAACATAATTTGCGAGGTGAGCGAACATGGTCCCTTTCCCGAAAATTCGCATGCGAAGGTTGAGACGCAACGAAACTTTGAGGCGGATGGTTCGCGAAACCGTTATCACAGTCAATGACCTTATCTGCCCGATGTTCGTCGTGCCGGGTGAAAGGCAAAGACAAGAGGTGCCGTCAATGCCCGGTGTATTTAGGTTCAGCATTGATGAATTGGTCCGAGAAGCAGAAGAAATTGCGAGGTTAAACATCCCAGCAATTTTGCTCTTCGGCATCCCCGAACATAAAGACGAAATCGGCAGCGAAGCCTACGAAGAAAACGGGATAATTCAACGAGCGGTTAGGGCAGTGAAACAAGAAGTTCCCGATCTCGTTGTCATCACCGATGTTTGCCTCTGTGAATACACATCGCACGGTCACTGTGGAATCGTGCGAGAGGTTCCAGGAGGATTTGAGGTTGACAACGATGCTACCCTTGAAATTTTGGTGAAAACGGCTGTCTCTCACGCCGCTGCTGGCGCCGACATCGTTGCCCCTTCCGATATGATGGACGGTCGCGTAAAGGCAATTCGTGAAGCGCTTGATGAGAGCGGCTTCATTCATGTGCCCATCATGAGTTACGCAGCGAAGATGGCATCTGCATTTTACGGTCCGTTCAGAGAGGCAGCAGAAAGTGCCCCGCAATTTGGCGACCGAAGGGGTTACCAAATGGACTTCGCCAACAAGCGGGAAGCATTGCGCGAAATTGCCTTTGACATTGAAGAAAGCGCTGACATCGTGATGGTCAAGCCTGCCCTCGCTTACCTTGACATCATTGCCGCTGCCCGCCAGCGTTTTGATGTCCCCATCGCAGCCTACAATGTCAGCGGCGAATACTCAATGGTCAAAGCGGCAGTGAAAATGGGTTGGCTTGATGAAGACCGAATTGTTTGGGAAATCTTGACAGCAATTAAGCGAGCAGGCGCTGACCTCATCATCACCTACTTCGCCAAAGATGTGGCAAGGAAGTTGTCAAGAACTGTGTGATAGATGTGATAGAGTTGGAGGGCACATCTCCTGACGCGCCGTTTTTTTTCGGCTACTCAGGAGAGCAGCTCTACGACTTGCCGATTTGCCGACTTGCCAAAATCCGTCCCGCGCCCTGCTTCTCTCGCTCTGTCTGCGCAAATATTTTCATCGCTTTCGCTTTGATCGTACAGCAGGTGATGAAAGGGCAGGTACAACTTTTTGTCCATCTTGTGGCGGTTCGCCATACAAAATGCTCCTGAGATAGCGGATGCGGTCACGCAGTTCTGCAGCCCGCTCAAACTCAAGCCGTTTCGCTGCTTCTTGCATCTCCTTCTCCAACCGCTTGATAACGAACGGAATTTCGTCAAGTGGTGGGATTTCGCTTGCCCCTCGTTCAGCGCTTCCTGTTCCAACTTGATACGCTGCTCGTCGCTCCATTATTGATGGCACAGGCAAGTAGGCGTCATAAACCGGCTTTTGAATGCTTTGCGGTTTTACGCTGTGCTTGCGGTTGAACTCTTCCTGAATTCGCCTTCGTCGGTTCGTCTCTTCAATTGCTTTGCTCATGCTCTCGGTGATCGTATCGGCATACATAATGACCTTGCCTTCAACATGCCTTGCAGCCCGTCCCATGATTTGGATGAGGGAAGTGTAGGAGCGCAAGAAACCTTCCTTATCTGCGTCTAAAATCGCCACCAAACTCACTTCAGGCAAGTCCAATCCTTCCCGCAACAAATTGATGCCAACGAGCACATCGTAATTACCCAACCGCAAATCACGCAAAATCTCGGTTCGTTCAATGGCTTCAATGTCGTGGTGCAAGTAGTGGGCTTTAATGCCCAATTCAATCAAAAATGCTGTCAAGTCCTCGGCGGTTCGTTTCGTCAATGTTGTGACCAAAACTCGCTGCCCTTTTTCAACCCGCTTTTTGATTTCTCCGACCAAATCTTCAATCTGTCCCTTCGTTGGTCGGACTTCAACTTCAGGGTCAAGCAAACCTGTTGGACGGACGATTTGCTCCACAACTTGCTTACTGACGGAAAGTTCCCACTCGCTCGGTGTCGCCGACATAAAGATGCATTGGTTGATGCGTTCCAAAAATTCGTCAAACTTGAGAGGTCTGTGGTCGTAGGCGCTGGGCAATCGCCAACCAAACTCAACGAGGTTTCGCTTTCGGCTCATCTCGCCTTCATACATCGCCCGCAATTGAGGGACGGTTTGATGGCACTCATCAATGATGAGCAAAAAATCTTTCGGGAAGTAGTCAATGAGCGTGTAAGGTGGTTCGCCGGGCTTGCGCCCATCAAAGTGGCGGGAGTAATTTTCAATGCCCTTGCAATAGCCTGTCTCCCGCAACAACTCAAGGTCGTAACGGACTCTTTGTTCCAACCGTTGTGCTTCCAGCAACTTTCCTTCGTGCCGAAACTTTTCCAGTTGCTCTTGCAACTCTTGCTCAATGGATTTGAGTGCTCGTTCCAACCTCTCACGAGTGCAAACATAATGGCTTGCTGGGTAAATGACGACAGCATCCTTCCGCTCTATCACTTCACCCGTTAGGGGGTCAATAACTGTGATGCTGTCAACTTCGTCGCCGAAAAACTCAATTCGGTATACCATCTCCTCGTAAGAAGGACGAATTTCAAGGACATCGCCTCGCAGCCTGAAAGTGCCCCGCTCCAATTCATAATCGTTTCGGGCGAAGTAAAGGTCAACGAGTTTGTGCAGAACCCGTCGCAAATCGTAAGATTTGCCCCCCTCCAAAGTCAGCGTCATCTCTTGGTAAAGTTCGGGAGAACCGAGACCATAAATGCATGAAACCGATGCAACGACGATGACATCGCGGCGAGTTGAAACCGCTTGCGTGGCCGCGTGGCGAAGGCGGTCAATTTCGTCGTTGATGTCGCAATCCTTTTCAATGTAGGTGTCGGTTTGAGGGATATAGGCTTCAGGCTGATAGTAGTCATAGAAACTGACGAAGTATTCAACGGCGTTATGAGGGAAAAGTTGGCGCAACTCGGCACACAGTTGCGCAGCCAATGTCTTGTTGTGGCAAATGATGAGGGTTGGCTTGTTCCATTGGGCGATGACATTCGCTATGGTGAAAGTTTTCCCCGAACCTGTTATCCCAATCAGGGTCTGAAAACGATACCCTTTCCTCAACCCTTCCACCAATTGCTTTATCCCTTTCGGTTGGTCACCTTTCGGCTTCAATTCAGTGACAAGTTGAAAGCCCGGCATTTTTCCTCACCGACTAAAAGTTTAGCAGCGAGAGGGCGTTGAAAGAGGATATGGGAGTCCAGAGGAACTGCTCCTCAAAGGCATCCAACTGTCAATGAACCTCTCGGAACAACCTTTTCACTTCCTTCTTCAGCTCTTGCCCCACTTCTGGGTCGTGGACGGCAGCATGGATGAAAGCGAGGCAGTAACTGAGGAAGTTGCCGACATCTAACCGCTTTCTGTTACCCAACCGAACGCACAGAACCATTTCACCCCACTCAATCAACTTTTGAATTGCATCCGTCAACTGCCATTCTCCCTTGCTCGGCTTCACTGCGTCAAGGGCTTTGTAAACCTTTGGGGTGAAGATGTAACGGGCGGCAATGGCATAGCAACTTGGCGCTTCGTTTGGATTTGGCTTTTCTATGACGCTTGTAACCTCCGCTACATTCCCTTCCCATCTTCTCACTGCGACGACCCCATATTTTTGAACTTCGGAGCGGGGGACTTTTTGAACTGCAATTACCGCTGCAGGTTTGAATTGCTCATAGGCATCCATCATCTTGCGAACCAATGAACCTTTCGGGTTCTCCCAAATCACGCAATCTCCGTAAGCTACGAGGAAAGGTTCATCGCTTGTGAAACTTGCAGCGAGTTTTATAGCGTGACCGCTACCCAAAGGTTGAGGTTGTCGCATGTATGCGAGGTTTACACCAAGTTTCTCCGCTGTCGGAACCCTGTCAGGGTCAAAGTGACGGAGGTCGCCATCTTCATCAAAGTAGTCCTCAACGCTGCGCTTTCTCCTACCAGTGATTAAAAGGATGTCACGAATGTTCGCTGCCGCTAACTCCTCAACGACATAGTGGAGGACAGGTTTTCTTCCGAGTGGCAGCATCTCTTTTGGTTGCGCTTTTGTCAATGGCAAAAGCCGTGAGCCAACGCCGGCTGCAGGGACAACAGCAAGCCTAACAATTGGGCTCTTTCTTCCCATCTTACCTCACCCCTGCAGCAAAATCACCAGGGTATCCATCTTCTCAAACGCTTCCAAAAATTTGTCAACTTTTGCCACCATGGGATTGTAATTTCCGCAACGGCTCGGCGATGTTGAATGCCGTGAAGGACTAACCCGACGACTGTAGCGTAAATAGGGCTTTTTAAATCTTGCGGTGCTCCGGGAGGTAGTGAAGGTTCTCCTATTCGTGTTGGCAAGCCGAAAACGCTTTGAGCCAATTCATCAACACTGTCAAGAAGTGAACCTCCTCCCGTTAGAACTATTCCACCGGCAAGCAGTGGGAACCACCCGTTGCGTGCCAGGCGTTCTGCTGTTAGTTCAAAAAGTTCTCGCATCCTCGGCTCAATAATTTCAGCCAACGCTTTTTTCGGGATAGGGCGAGGCTTGCCTCTCCCAAGTTCCATCACTTCTACAGTTTCGTCGGAACTAACTTTTTCAGGTAAGGCACAACCGCAAGTGACTTTCAACCTTTCAGCCTCTTCAAGAGGGGTTCGCAATCCGATGGCTAAATCCCTTGTGACATGGTTGCCGCCGACGGGCAAAGCGAAAGTGTCAACTAAGGAGTTTTCAAGAAAAACCGCCACATCCGTAGTCCCGCCCCCTATGTCAAGCAACGCTGTCCCCAACTCCCTTTCACTTTCTGTCAATACGGACATCCCCGCAGCGAGGGGTTCCAAGATCATCCTTTCAACTTCCACACCCGCTTGTCGGACGCAATTTGCTAAGTTGCGCATAAAAGAAGTCGTCGCAGTCACGACCAACACTTGCATTTTAATTTCCCGTGCCGAAAGCCCCAAGGGCCTACGGATCCCGCCAACCCCATTGATAGAGAACTGGCGTGGTATAGTGTGCAAAATGGAGTGGTCTTCTGGGATAGTCTTTGCCTTTTTCGCTCTCTCAATCAGTGCATCCAAATGCTCTTGCGTTATGCGTCCCTCTTCATCCACAAGGTGCAAAGTCACTTCTACGGGGTAAGCGCGGATGTGGTGTCCAGTGATTCCGACCCAAGCGGAGTGAATTTCCATCCCTGCAGATTGTTCCGCTCGTTCAATGCCGTTGATAATTGCCGAAGTCGCTTCGTCAAGGTCAACGATGGTTGCTCGCTGAACGCCCCGTGATGGAACGGTGGCGAAACTGACGACATCCCATCCCTCGGGCAGAACCCTTGCGATTAATGTGCAAACTTTTGTTGTCCCAACATCTAACCCTACCACGATTGGAGCGGTTGTGCGATACACGCCCCTCTCACCCCAGTCTCGTCATCCGCTGCCTCCAATGTTGGAGCAAAATGCGGCGGATGGCAGCCAAGTTGTTGAAAATACGAGTTCCAAATGCGACAACTGCTGCTAATGCTAAGTTCACTCCTAACAAATCGCCAATATATGCCAAAGAAGCCGCTGCAATCATGTTGATGAAGAAACCTGAAAGAAACACACCTGTATCGTATGTGCCTTCAATGTTTGCTCGCCAAGCCCCCAATGTTGCATCAAGGGCTGCGAGCAAAGCCAAGCCTAAGTAATTGGGCAATTGTTGTTGCAAAGTTGTAGGTAAGATGGCAAGGGACGGAAGCCACAAACCCAAAACGAGCCCGACAAGCAAAGCCAAAAGCCCAAGCCACATGTCTCTCACTCCCGAAACTTTGTTATGGCTCTGTTGGGCGAGCAAGTTCAATTCTCGGCGTCACACTCAAGGATGGGATGATAACATCCTGCCGCTGAGAAACATTGATGGGGATGCCGAGTGCTTTCAATTGCTCCACTATCCCTTCAGGCATCATCAACCCTTCTTTCAGTTTGTTCGGGTCACCAATAGCAGCGATTTCGTAAGGCGGAGCAACGGGGACACCATTGACAGTTACTAAGTTTCCGACACAACGAATTGCTGTAGTCGCAACAACTCGTTGGTTATTGATGGCAATTGCTTCGGCACCAGCGTTTCGTAATTCGTTGACAATCATGAGCAAGTCAGTGTCGTGGACGATACCTGATGAAGGGTCTTCTGATGACAAAGGTTTTTGTGCATCCGTCAACCAAACGATGACACCCGGACCACGAACTTTTGTCAACCCTGCCATAACTCTCAATCGGTCAAGTTCAGAAGTTATTCGTTCCGTTGCTGCTTTTCCTTCAGCCATTGCCCTTTCGTAATCGCGAATTTGTTGGCGAAGTTTGTCAACCTCCTCCCGCAACCGTTCAATTTCCTCTTGAGCCTTTAGCAATCGCTCCATCAAAACGGTGACTCGGGACGAGCCGATAGAGGCTTTCTGTAGTCCTAAAGTTCTGACTTGAAGCCCGATCAACAAGCCTAAAGTTAAACCGACAAGGACTATGGCAAACTTCTGGTCGTTCGGGAACGGGTGCTTCATCGTTCACTCACCTTCTTTAATCGCTTGCGCTTTCAATTTCCCAGAGGCTTATGACCTTCGGCACACTTAAGTCTACCACAGCATGGGATGGGACAAGTTTGTTTTTGTGCAGCAATTTCCCAAGTTTTAACTTCAAATCTAAAGCCGTTGGGTTGCCCAATCGCAGCCAGAAACCATCTGGCAAATAGACTGCTGCTTCCCCAAACTCGCTCAACCAAATTGCTCTCACGCAAACTCCTTCACGGTAACACAAGTTCAAAACTTGCCTAACAGCCACCATACATTTTTGCATCGGAACATTGTCAGGCAGCATGAGGAAAGGCAAGCGAGTAACTGATAACGGCACTTTCCTCCACTTTCTTCCTTGTTCGTCAACCACACAGCCTTGCTCGCCTTTCGGAACAACAACCACCAATTTTGGTGGCTCAGTCACTATGACAAGGGTGTGAGGGAATTTTCGTCGGATTTTCACTTCTCCAACCAACTCGCCATCTAACCAACGCTTAACTTGTTTTTCTGAAACAAGCCAAATTGGGCGACCAAGCAACCGTTCATTGGCGGCGACCATAGTGTCAAACCCGATGGGAGCATAACCTTCCCAAACGACCTGACGGATTGCCATCCCTTTTGTCAAGAAAGCAATTGCAACAAGGACCAAAACAAACTTTAACAGAATTTGGCGACCCCGCCTCATCTTCGGTCACCAACTCCTCAAAGGTGTTTGAAGAGCCTCTTCAAGCAAAATCCCCATCAATTCCTCAAAACTTATGCCTGCCACCTTTGCTGCCTCGGGAACGAGTGAAACTTCCGTCATACCGGGAATTGCGTTGAGTTCCAGCACAAAGATGTTCTCATCTCTGTCAACCATCATATCGGTTCGGGTAACAGCGCGGCAACCAAGCAAGTTGTGAACTTTCACTGCAGTTTCTTGTGCCCGCTTCTGAGCATCTTGGGAAATTGAAGGCGGTGTGCGATGCTCCGCCATCCCCGGAGTGTATTTGGTCGTGAAGTCAAAAAAGTCACCTATCTTGGGAACAATTTCAATCACCGGCAGTGCTTTTGCTTTTTCCCCCCTTCCCAAAACAGCGACGGTAATTTCTTTACCCGAGATTTTGCGTTCAATCAAAGCCTCTGGGTCGTAATGAAATGCTTCCTTGAGTGCTTCATGCAACGCCTTTCTGTCAGGTCGGTTCACCACGCTTGCGCCGATGGTGGAACCCTGTGACGACGGCTTGACAACGCAAGGGTAGCCGATTTTTTGCTCAACTTTGTCAATAGTCCTTTCGGGGTCTCTTTCAAAGAGATTCCTCTCAACGACACAATGCAGGGGTGTTGGAATCCCTTCCGCCACCAGCACCCTTTTGAATTGAACTTTGTTCATTGCCAATTGACAAGCCAAAGGGGGCGGTGAAGCGTAAGGCACTCTCAACAGTTCCAACATTGCTTGCAGAGTTCCATCCTCACCGTAACCTCCATGTAAAATTGGGAAAACTGCGTCAGGGCGAAGGAATTCAATCCAATGAGAAAGTGTCAAGGGTGAAAAACTCAGAAGTGTTTCCGGGTTTGGGGGCGGTGGAGAAGTCGGCGGTAACGAATTTTCGTGTTGAAACGAGATGTCAGCAGCCCAAACATTGTGTCCCTTTCGGGCTAACGCTTTTGCTACCGCACGCCCGGACCTTAGTGAAATTTCTCGCTCTGGCGCATCACCACCCATGAGAACTAAAATGCGAGCCATTTCTTCCCATCACCTATCCTCACTCACAGTCAATGCGGTAGGTGGAAACCTCGTGTGGCTCAATTGAATCTCGCTTTTATTGCTCTCCCTTGACTATTCGTCCTCACCGATGATTTGGACTTCGTATTCAAGGTTGATACCGAACTTGTCAAGGACAGTTCGTCTCATTAAATCAGCGAGTTCAAGCACATCTTTTGCCTTTGCGTTTCCCAAGTTAACTATGAAGTTGGCATGGACCGGAGAAACTTGGGCATCACCGACTCTGACGCCCTTCAAGCCTGCAGCGTCAAGCAAACGCCCTGCTCGTTCGCCTGGAGGGTTCTTGAAGATGCAACCAGCGCAAGGCATATTGACAGGTTGGGTTTCCCAGCGGTAACGCCAACGGCGGTGGATGCGCTTCATGATTGCTTTCGGATCGTCGTGCTCCAAATTCATCACCACGCTTACAACCACCAATCCCAAGTCCTTCAAGTTGCTGTGGCGATAGCCGAATTTCAACTCATCCCTTTCAACTGTCCTCAAATCACCGTCGTGGGTCAATAGTGTTACCCGTTTGACTCTATCGCCTATAAACTCTTCAGCAGTGCCGGCGTTAGAAATGAGAGCGCCTCCGACTGTTCCGGGCACACCTGTGCAACATTCCAATCCCCCTAACCCTCTTTGTGCAGCCTTGACGATGAGATGAGGCAAGTAAGTTCCACCGCCGACCTCAATTTCTTGGGTGTCAAAGTTTATTTTCGTCAGTTCTCCGCTTAGCCTCAAAACGAGCCCTCTTATCCCTCCGTCTCGGACAATCAAGTTGCTGCCTTCACCCAGAACCAGTATTGGCAGATTCCGTTCATGGGCAAATCGGACAACTTTTCTCAACTCGTCAAGGGTATGGATGGTCACAAAAGTATCGGCTGGTCCACCGACACGCAAAGTTGTGTGGTGTCTCATAGGTTCATTGAATTTTGGCGGCTCAGTAACGAGTTTCGTCAAGGTTCTTCGTTCAGTCTCCGTCATGCTTGGTTCTACCCTCCATTGGCGAGGTGCAGGACGAGTTCAACGCCCAACACCCTCGTCCCCTCTAACCTCTCCCGCTGCATTAGACAGCGCCATCAATAATTTTGCAGCGATTTTGTATATGTTGCCTGCACCGACAACTAACACTGCATCATTAGGGCGGGCAAATGTTTTGAGATCGGAAACGATAGCATCCCATTCTCTCTCAAATCGGACAAGTTTGCTTGGTTCGTTTTCTTCAATCGCTTTCGCAATTAGAGCGCCAGAGACCCCTTCTATCGGTTGTTCCGAAGCAGCGAAAATTTCTGTTACCCAAACACCATCAGCATCCACAAAGGCGTTTCCGAACTCCCGCCACAACTTTGCAGTTCTGCTATATCGGTGCGGTTGGAAGATGACCCAAATTCTACCATCAAAAACCGAACGAGCAGTTCTCAAAAGCGACTTGACTTCAGTTGGGTGGTGAGCGTAATCGTCCACTATCGTTATGCCATTTACCCTCCCGATAATTTCAAACCTTCGCTTGACACCTTGAAAATTTGAGATGGCTTCAGCCAAGAAGGAAAAGGGGAGGCCGAGAACCTCATAGCAAAAAGCGAGCGAAGCCAAAGCATTGGCGACATTGTGCTCACCAGGAACTTTCAGCCGAACTTCTCCTAAAAGTTTCGGTCGCCGTTGAACTTGAAAAATCCAAGAACCTTCAGGCAATTGCCTTATCCCTCTCGCTTGATAGTCCGCTTCATTCTTGATGCCGAAACTCATCCACCAAACTGGTTGACTGAGCCGAAAGGGCAATTTTGACGCTTGCGGGCAATCGGCATTTACAATCAGCAAACCGTCCTCGCTAAGTCTCTCGGCAAATTGCACAAAGGCTTTGAAAATCGCTTCCTCATCAGCATAATGGTCAGGATGGTCAAGTTCAATGTTGGTGATAACGATGTGGGTGGGTGAGAATTTGAGAAACGAGCCATCGGATTCGTCTGCTTCCGTAACGAACCAATTGCTTGCACCAACCATGCAATTGCTTCCGAAGTTGACAACTTCCGCACCGACAAGCACAGTTGGACTGTAACCCAAATAAGTCAAGATGTGTCCAATCATCGCAGTAGTTGTGCTTTTGCCGTGAGTGCCAGCGATAGCAACGCTGCATTTTCCTTCCATCAAAAGTGCAAGAGCATCAGCACGATGCAAAATTGTCAAGCCTCGCTTTTGGGCTTCAAGGAGTTCGGTATTGTCCTCTGGGATCGCACTGCTCACTATTAGCGCCTCTGCATCACCTACATTAGCCGGGTTATGCCCGATGAACACTTGCCCCCCTGCTTGGCGGACTCGCTCTGTGTAAGATGAACTCTCCACATCTGAGCCCGTCACGGTCACCCCCTCCGCAAGCAAAGCCAAAGCAATTGCGCTCATTCCAGCGCCTCCAATTCCAACCAAGTGAACTTTGCGAAACGGAAAAGCCATCTATCCCTTCGCCTCCACATCTGAAAAAAAA
>FMJZ01006218.1_pt1 | contig 12131 bp, 9 predicted proteins | sample 1987881 | NCBI WGS metagenome assembly FMJZ01 (sample SAMEA4378227, study PRJEB15110) | soil metagenome | biome: soil; feature: Field; material: Soil | place: India | collected 2015-03-11 | depth 0 m | reverse complement strand
TGCACGATGAGCGCTTCGATAAACGCGTCAATCTCGCCTTCCATCACAGCCGGCAGGTTATAGACAGACAAATTGGCGCGGTGGTCGGTGACGCGGTTTTGCGGATAATTGTAGGTGCGAATTTTCTCGGCGCGTTCCCCTGTGCCGACCTGAATGCGCCGTTCCCGGTCAATTTGCGCGCGCCGTTTTTCCTCCTCGATGGCGTACAGCCGAGCGCGCAGGATAGCGAGCGCGCGCAGCTTGTTCTGTAACTGAGAGCGTTCGTCCTGACAAGCGACCACCATGCCGGTCGGTTTGTGTGTAATACGGACGGCGGTGGCGTTCTTCTGCACGTTCTGCCCGCCGGCGCCAGAAGAGCGGAACACCTCGATTTCAAGATCGGTTTCGGGGATGTCCACCTCTACCTCGTCCACTTCGGCTAGGACGGCAACCGTGGCTGTGGAGGTGTGGATGCGCCCGGAGGCCTCGGTGACCGGCACGCGCTGGACGCGATGCGCGCCCGATTCATACTTGAGCCTGGAATACGCACCGCGCCCGCAAATGGTAAAGATGATTTCCTTATACCCCCCAATGCCGATTTCGTTCGCCGAGAGGATCTCTGCCTTCCAGCCCTGTCGTTCGGCGTAGCGCGTGTACATGCGGAACAGGTCGGCGGCGAAGAGTGCCGCCTCCTCTCCTCCGGCCCCGGCGCGGATTTCCATAATGACGTTCTTTTCATCGCGCGGATCCTTTGGCAAGAGCATTCTCTTGAGTTCCGCTTCGAGGGCTGGTATTTGCGCTTCCAGCTCGACGATTTCCTGCTCGGCCAGGGCGCGCAACTCGTCATCGGTCTCGCTTTCCAGCAGGTTGCGCGCGTCCTCCAGCCGTTTGTGCGCTTGGCGATAGGCGCGAATCTTCTCGACCAGCGGTTCGAGTTCGGCGCGCTCTTTGTTCAGTTCGGCAGCGCGCTGGTAGTCGTCGCCGGCTTCCACCAGCAAGCGATTCAGCTCCTCGTAGTGGTTCTCGATTCGGGCAAGTTTCTCCAACATACGTCTCCTCGATTGCAGACCAACCGTGAACCGCGCGCGGGCAGCAACGCCGGACGCGCGGGGGGATTATACCTCAGCCGTAAGCCCAACTTCGCGTTTGGCGGGAACGAGAATTGGCGATACAATAAAACTAAATGGACGAGATGATCCTTATCCGCCGTGCGCAGAAAGGCGATCTGGAGGCATTCAACCAGTTGGTGTTAGCCTACCAGACTCTGCTCTTTAACACCGCGTTGCGCATTCTGGGCGAGGAGATGGCGGCGGCCGACGCCACGCAGGAGGCCTTTCTTTCGGCCTTCCGCTCGCTTTCCTCCTTTCGGGGAGGTTCGTTTCGCGCCTGGCTATTGCGCACGGTGACCAATGCCTGTTACGATGAATTGCGTCGTCGGCGGAGGCGTCCATCTACGCCGCTAGAGCCGCTCAACGAAGACGACGAGGAGGTGGAGACGCCGCGCTGGTTGATGGATTTGGCGACCTCTCCCGAAGAGCGATTGGAACAGGCCGAACTGGAACACGCTATTGAACATTGTTTGGAAAAGCTTCCCCTGGAGTTTCGCATTGTGGTTGTATTGACGGATGTTCAGGGATTGGATTACGCCGAGGCCGCTCGCGTGGTCGGTGTGCCGCTGGGCACCATCAAATCGCGGCTGGCGCGGGCGCGAGCGCGTCTGCAACGCTGTCTGCAGGTCTTCGCGGAACTTTTGCCTTCTGCCTTCCGTCTGCAGGAGGAGGATAGCGTATGAAGACCTCCTCCTGGCGCGATCTGGAACTGCTCTCGGCCTACTTGGATGGGCAACTTCCGCCGCATCAACAGGCGCGGTTGGAGGCGCGTCTGGAACAGGACGCCGCCTTGCGTCAGACACTGGCTGACCTGCGGCAGACGCGCGCCTTGCTGCGACGTATGCCGTCTCGACGCGTGCCCCGTGCGTTCACGCTCACGGCAAACATGGCCGGGGTGCGTCCTCCTTTGCCGCGTCTGGTGCCCGCGCTGCGCTGGGCGGCGGCGACTGTGCTGATCCTGTTCTTTTGCTCCTTCGCAGTTCCTTTGCCCCTTTCTTCTTTGCTGATGGCCGGCGCGCCCAAGGTTCCGGAAGCGGCCCCGCTGCTAGAGGCGGCTACGGAGGCGCTACAGGAGGAAGTAGGCGTCATGACAGCGCCGACGGCGGAAACTCTCGCTGCACCTACCTCCATTGCCGAGATGCCAGAACAAGATCAATCGTTACGAGCGTTTTCACCCTCCGCCGAGACGGGCGGCGAAACACCGCCCGCTGTGCTCGAAACCGAGGCGGAGGAAAAGCGAAGCGCGCCGGGAAAATCCGTTGTTCGGCCGAGTCCCTTCCAGCTTGTGCTTCTCGCGTTGGCGGTTGTGATGATGGGAATCTCGCTGCTCCTCGGCTGGTTGCGCGTGCATGCCTTTCGTCGCAGGTTTGTTGCAGAGAAGCCGCCGCCCCGGTAAGAGCAGCTACAGGACAAAATCTGTTCTCTTTACTGGAAGGGCAAACCGCTCCTCACACGGTTCGACGGATCAGAGATCGCATATGAAGGCAGAGAGTCGTTCTGGTATTCCCGCGCGCTTGCCGCTCGATCAGGTTCTCCAGGGGGATTGCGTGGCGCTCATGAACACACTGCCTAAGAAATCGGTGGATTTGATTTTCGCCGACCCTCCCTATAACCTACAATTGCAAGGCGAACTTTGGCGGCCGAACATGACAAAAGTGGATGCCGTGAATGCACACTGGGATCGATTCCGGGATTTGGCTGCCTATGATGAGTTCAGCCGCGCCTGGCTTTCGGCTTGCCGGCGGGTGTTAAAGGATAGTGGGACAATCTGGGTCATCGGCACCTACCACAATATCTATCGCCTCGGCGCGATCATGCAAGATTTGGGTTATTGGTTCTTGAACGATATCATCTGGGTAAAGACTAATCCCATGCCGAACTTTCGTGGTGTGCGTTTTACGAACGCGCACGAAACCTTGATCTGGGCAAGCAAGTTCAAAGGAGCAAAATACACCTTCAACCATCACGCCATGAAGGCCTTAAACGACGATCGCCAGATGCGCAGTGACTGGGTGTTGCCGATTTGTTCAGGCGCGGAACGCCTGCGAATCAATGGTCGGAAGGCTCACCCTACGCAGAAACCGGAGGCGCTGTTGTATCGCATTATCTTGGCCTCCAGCAACCCTGGGGATGTTGTGCTGGATCCTTTCTTGGGCAGCGGCACGACGGCCGTTGTGGCGAAGAGACTCCACCGGCGCTGGATTGGGATCGAATTGGAGCCGGAGTACATCGCGATTGCTCGAAGCAGAATCGAGGAGGTATCTCCTGAACCTCTACCGGAGCACCTGCTGGATGTGGGCAAAGCAGCTCGACAAACACCGCGCGTCACGTTCGGTAATCTTCTGGAGAGCGGGCTGGTAGCGCCCGGTCAGCGGTTGTTCTTTCAGGGGGACCGTTCCCGTGTCGCGCGCGTTCGCTCGGATGGTCAGGTATGGCTTGAAGACGGTTTCGTTGGATCTATTCACGAGGCCGGCAGGCATCTCCTGAACGGTGCTCCCTGCAACGGCTGGCAGCATTGGTACCTGGAGCAGGACAACGGCGAGTTGGTCCCAGTTGATACACGGCGGGAAATGTATCGCCTGAAGCATCTGTCCGAAAACGGAAAGGGATAAAGAAAGTGTCGCTTCGTGAGATGATTTTGCAGGTTCAATTCCTCTGAGGAGGCTGTGCATGGTTAAGATTGTCGCGGACACAACGGCGGGTCTACCGGCGGAGACGCTGACGGCGCTGGGTATTGCTCTTATGCCTCAAATCGTTATCTTTGGGGAACAAACCTATCGTGATGACACAGAGCTGGATACCGCAACGTTTCTGCAGAAACTGAAGGCTGCGCCTGCGTTGCCCAAAACTGCCGCGCCGCCGCCGGCGCTATACCATCCTGTTTTCGAGCAAGCGCAGCGGGAAGGAGAAGAAGTCGTCGTCGTAGCGCCTTCCGCCCAGCTCAGCGGCACGGTGCGTGCGGCGGAGGTCGCCGCACGGGATTTTCCTGCCCTGGAGGTTCGGGTAGTGGATACGCAGACGATTGCCGGCAACCTGGCGACGCTGGTTTTGCTGGCGCGTCAGTGGGCCGGCGAGGGGTGCAACGCTGAAGAGATTGCCGCTCGCTTGCGGGAGTGGGCACCGCGCGGACGCACCTATTTTCTGGTCGACACGCTGGAATACTTGCAGAAGGGCGGGCGTATTGGCGGCGCAAAGGCGCTTCTGGGGGAACTCTTACAGGTCAAACCGATTCTGTGTCTGCGGGAGGGTCGGGTGGAGCCTTTCGAGCAACAGCATACCAAGAAGCGCGCGCTGCTGCGCTTGGCGGAAATCGTCCAGGAGGAATGTCCTCCTAGCGTCGGGGCGCATCTCTGTGTGATGCAGGCCGACGCGGAGGAGGAGGCTCGGGCGCTGGCCGCCGACCTAAAGGATTTGCTTCGCTTACCCGGTGTGCCCGTCTATGAGTTGCCGCCGGCCATCGTGGTCCATGCCGGACCGGGGGTAATGGCCGTGGGCTTTTTCGTGGGGTAGTCTTGTCATGAAAGCGGCAATGCTCCCTTTGGTTGCCCCGGCGTCCATTAGTCGGGCGCTCTGAAGCAATAACGAAGAGCAGGAGAAAGAATACCGGCGACTCGTACAAAGGGTAATACGCCTCGTCCTTAGCAGGGAAAAATTCAAAGAACGCGCCCCTTTTTTCTCCTGCAAACGCCGACAGAACGGTGCATGATCGCGCCAGTCCTCCCCGGCAAGGTTGCTCGAGAGCTAGCATAGAGTTTTCTGTCCTCTCTCACCGGCATTCCACCTCGCCCAGTGCGCCATTCTGTTTCTCCCCCATCTTGCAGGTGGACAAACTGCGATTGTTCCAAATTTGGTGGAGGTGGGGAAGTAAGCGCCTCCTCCCCCGTGTTAATCGGCATAGTTGGCCGTTTTGGTGGACGATGCCTTGCGAATCGGCCCGGAAACGACTTCCTTCTCCCAAAATGGGCAAAAGAGGAAGGGAGTTCACCGAGTTTCGAACGAGCATCTTACCATCCCTCTTGACATTCCTTCCACTTCCACGTACCATAGAAACAGAACATTTTTTCTATACTCCTCTTTCTCTCCTTCGGGATTCTTATGGAATGTAGCCGCACCCAAACCGTAGACATCAGTCGCGAGATGCAGCAATCCTATCTCGATTACGCCATGAGCGTCATCGTTGCCCGCGCCCTGCCCGACGCCCGCGACGGCCTCAAACCCGTCCAGCGCCGTATCCTCTACGCCATGTACGACATGGGCCTGCGCGCCGACAGCCACTACCGCAAGTCGGCCCGCATCGTCGGCGAGGTGCTCGGCAAGTACCATCCGCACGGCGACCAGGCCGTTTATGAAGCCATGGCGCGCATGGCGCAGGACTTCACGATGCGCCTGCTGCTGATTGACGGACAGGGCAACTTCGGCTCGGTGGATGGCGACCCGCCCGCCGCCATGCGCTACACCGAAGCCCGCCTCGCCCCGCCCGCCCTCGACCTGCTCGCGGACATCGGCAAGAACACCGTGGACTTCGCCGACAACTTCGACGGCACGCTCACCGAGCCGACCGTCCTGCCCGCCGCCCTGCCCAACCTTCTGGTCAACGGCTCCTCCGGCATCGCCGTCGGCATGGCCACCAACATCCCGCCGCACAACCTCGGCGAGGTGGTAGACGCCTGCGTCTATATGCTCGAAAAGTGGGACAAACTGGATGACATCAGCATCTCTGACCTGATGGAGTTCGTCGAAGGCCCCGACTTCCCCACTGGCGGCGTCATCATCGAACAGAAGGGCGAGGAGGGCATCGAGGCCGCCTACGGCAAGGGCCGCGGCCGCGTCACCGTGCAGGCCAAGGCGCACATCGAAGAGATGGAGCGCGGCAAAAGCCGCATCATCGTCACCGAACTGCCCTACCAGGTCAACAAGTCCAGCCTCATCGAGCGGATCGCCGAACTCGTCCGCGACGGCGCGCTGGAGGGCATCACCGACCTGCGCGACGAATCCGACCGCCAGGGACTGCGCATTGTCATCGAACTGACCAAGAACGTCGAACCCGAAAAGGTGCTGGCCGATCTCTACAGGCGCACTCCCCTGCAGCAGACCTTCGGCATCACCCTGCTGGCGCTCGTGGACGGCGAACCGCGCCTGCTGACCCTCAAGCAGGCCCTGCGCGTCTACCTCGAACACCGCCTGACGGTCATCCGCCGCCGCGCCGAATTCGACCTGGAGAAGGCGCGCGCCCGCGCCCACATCCTCGAAGGGCTGATGGTCGCTCTCCGTCACCTCGACGAAATCATCGCCCTCATCAAGGCCGCCCCGGACGTGGAAACCGCCCGTGCCCGCCTGATGAAACGTTACAAACTGACCGAACTCCAGGCCAACGCCATCCTCGACATGCAACTGCGCCGCCTGGCCGCCCTGGAGCGCAAGAAAATCGAGACCGAGTACAAAGAGACGCTCGCCCTCATCGAGGAACTCGAAGCCCTGCTCAAATCGCCCAGGAAGATGCGGCAGGTCGCCGCCGAAGAACTCCTGAAAGTCAAGGCCGCCTACGCCGACCGCCGCCGGACGCAAATCGTCAGTCTGCGCGGGCGCAAGGCGAAGAAAGCGCCGCTCACCGCCGCCGAACTCCTCCCGGAGCAGACCGTCTGGGTGGGGATGACCGCCGATGGGATTCTCGCCCGCACCCGCGACGAGAAGCCGACGCGCCTTTCTGGCTCCGACGCGCCCCGCCTCCTCATCCGCGCCGGCGCCGCCGACACGCTCTACCTCGTCAGCGAGAAGGGCCTGGCCGCGGCGGTAGCCGTCCATACTCTGCCGGAGGCCGAAAAACTCTCCGAGGGCGTCCCCTTCCACAAGGCGTCACCTCTGTATGCCGACACCCCGCCCGTGGCCGCCTTCGCCCTGCCCGCCAAACGCTCCGGCTTGCCCGAGAAGACCTTCGTCCTGACGGTCACGCGCGGCGGGATGGTCAAGAAGAGCGCCATCGGCGAGTTGCCGGGGCCTTCCGCCCAAACGTTCAGACTCGTCAACGTGAATGAGGGCGACTCACTTGGCTGGGTAGGACTCACCGACGGGGAGAAAGAAATCCTGCTCGTCACCGCCCTCGGCATGGGCATCCGTTTTCGCGAGGAAGAGGTTCGCCCGATGGGGCTGATTGCCGCGGGCGTGAGCGGCATCAAACTGGGCCTTGGGGATGAGGTCGTGGGCGTGGAAATTCTGCCTGCCGCCGGCGACCTGTTCGTTATCGCCTCCGATGGCAAAGCCAAGCGCATCGCCCAGAGCGACTTCCCCGTCCAGGGACGCTATGGCAAGGGTGTCATCGTTTGGGAATTGCCCAAGGGCGTCAGGCTGGCCGGCTTAGCCCTCGACAAGCCGAACGCGATCGTCGCCCTGCACCTGCTCAAGGCCGCGCCTAAGATGACCCGCCTGGACGCTGCCCCGCTGCGCAAGCGCGCCGCCGTGCGCGGCGGAGCTGTGGTGGAGGTCAGGCCCGGCGATGCCGTGCTGTGCCTAACCGAGGGTTGGAGCATAGATCGCTTCATAACGTCCGATGGGCGAATAGGCGAACAGGCACAACCCGTCGCCGCAAAAAAGAAAGCGAGCAATCGACAATCAGCGAACAAGAGAACGGGCAGGGAAAAGACCGCGACGTAAATCCTACCATCCCCCGCGGCGTTCCGGCGGAGAAGCGTATACGCGAGTGCCTCCTTCTAAATCGGCGCTATTCCTCTACCGGCGCGACAGAGAAAATCGCCACCTCGTGTAGGGCAGTATCTTTCCCAGTACAATGCTCGCGAGAATCTTGGCTTCTCGGCTTTGTATTGCTTACTCGGCAAGGACAGGCCGAAACTACTTCAGCTAACCGACCCAGCCCCAGATGGCAAATTGCGCGGAGAAGAAAAGAAGGCCAAACAAAGAAGCGCACAGAATCAGGCGGTGAACCCATCGCCGTTCCCCCCACTGGGCCATCAATAGGAATGCCGGGAAGATTTCAATGCAATAGCGCATCATACTCACCAGAGGCTGCGGAAACCCCATGCGGCTGAGAAAAAAGAACATAAGCGAGCCGGCGTATATCCCATAAAGGCGTGGCAGTGTTCTCCACACGAGTAACGTAAAAACGAGAAAGGTCAGGGTAAAGATGAGTTCCAAACTGTTTGCGAGAACAAATTCACCGCCGGCGATGCATCGCATCGTCTCGAGAAGGTTTAAACCAACGAAAGCAAGATGCCCGCCGCGCCGACTCTGAGCGATCAGGATAGCCGTTGGCGGCTGACCAAGAATAAACCACTGGTAGGCATACCAGGAGATTAGGATCGCGCCCATGGAAAGTAGAGATAACCAGACACGACGATCGCCTTCGCGCTGGCCTCGCCAAACTGTATAGGCGAGGGGAAGGCACAACAGGCCACCGGAGATACGCGCTAGGGCCGTCAAGCCGGCCATCAAACCAGCGACCGGCCATCGTCTTCGACGGATATAGTACAGGCACAGAATAGCGCCTAACAGGAAGAGTGACTCGTTATATGCTGCCGTTAGAAAGACTGCCGTAGGGAAAAAAGCCAGATAGACAACTGCCCGCATGGCGGCCGCCTCATCACCCAGCTCAAAGCAGGCAAGACGATACAGCGCCAACAGGCAGCCCAAAAACGCTATGTTAGAGATAAACAAGCCGGCAACAAGCGTATTCCCTCCGAAGAGGGGCGCCGTCCAACGCATCAGGTAAGGGAAAAGAGGAGTGGTAAAGTAAGCGGTATCGAAAGCAGAGTAACCGCGTTCCGCAATGGCCTGGTAATGGAGCGTATCCCATCGTTGCCAGGGTTCCAACCAGGGATTCTTTTCGGGCGAAACCCCCTGGTAATGCGCCGAAGTGATGGTAGCGGGGAGGCCAGGAAACAGGGAACGGACAAGCCGCATCCAGCTCGCCAACCCGGCCGTCACGACTAAGAAAATCAAGAGGATAGGGAGCAACCTCCCCCGGCGGATTCTTGTCGCGGCAATCACCGCGAAGTCAGGGCCTCCTAATTGCCGGTTGTGCCCAAAAGTCCTCTTCTCCACCGCCCGACTAATCCAAAACCGGACGCAACACCGGCTCCGGTCTCTCACGCGGGTTCTTGAAGAAATCTGTCGGCAAGGGCAAGGGTTCTAGCCTCGCGCCCGAGCCGATCGCGCCATACTCAACATAGTACAATTGTGTTTTGCTGTTTGCTCCCAAGTTGATATCCTGGTAGGCGAAGATCACCGCGCTGCCATCCGGACTCCAGCGTGCATCGCGATAGCAACAACGCGTCCCGACCGGGTCGAGCAAGGTAGCTGTCTTGCTATCCAGGTTATAGGTATAGAGAAAGCCAAAGCCTCCGTTGCGGATGTCGCTATGAAGCAGGATGAGAAAGTCGCCATCCCAGTCGAAGGAAGGAATCACGGGTCTTTCCTTGAAGCCGCTCATCGTAAAGCGTTCTTGTGGAAATGTGTCTAGAGCGGCTTTTTTCGTGCTATCGCACGCGCGGATATCCAGAACGCGAATGGCATCCTCACGGCGGTTACTTTTTCCAGCAGTTTCGACTAGCAAAGCAATTCTGTGGCCGTCGCTCGACCAACGCGCCCCCTTGACGCCCAGATCGGTGTAGGTATAACAACCTTTCATGTCCTGTAGATGGATGCGGGTGCGGGCTGCCGCCAACCGCTCGCGATCGAATGGCGCCACATACAGTTCGCGGTTCAGGCTGATGGCAACCTGTTTGCCGTCGGGAGAGACTTCGAAAGCCTCGAAGAACTCAGCTGCAATGAAGCAAGCCAGCGTGCGATTCTCGCCTTTTGCCAAGATTAACTCATGAACGCATTTGCCACTGATATAGAGAAGGCTCTCGCCTTCCGGCAACCATTGCAGGTTATGTTTGATCGCTCCATCCGAGGTCCACTGCCTCAGGTCTTTTCCCTCCACGGTCATTGTCCAGAGTTCGTTATTGGCGAGAAAGGCGATCAAATCTGCCCCGCCCTTGACCGGCAAACGCGCCGGTGGCGGCGACGTTGAGGAGGGGGAGGGAGACGCGGTTTCCGTAGGGGGTCGAGGCGTAGCCGTCTCTGTTGGGGCAAGGGTGATGGTTGCCGTTGGGGCAAGCGTGGGAGAGGTGGTAGCAGCAACGATGGGGAGAAAAGAGGGGAAGGACGCAGGCAGGTAATCCCACAGCAAGTAGCCGCTTCCTCCCAGCAACCCACAAACGAGCAGCAATCCCACGAGAACGCCTATCCATGCCCTACGCCGCTTGCGCGGCGGCGCAGCGGCGGGCAAAGGGGGAGTAACGAGTTTGCCTTGCGCCGGCGCCGGCGAAGTCCGTTCCAAGGCGCGCACCGTTTTCTCTGTGACACGCGTCGCGCCGGCCACCATCGTGACCTCTGGGCGAAGCGACCGTTCCAGCGCGTTCACCATTTCGGCCACCGTCGCATAGCGTTCTTCTTTGCGCTTCGCCATGGCTTTCTCGATGATCGCCTCGATGGCCGGCGGCAGATCCGGTCGCACGTCGAGGATATGAGGCGGCGGTTGGGTGATATGTTTGACCACCACGCTCATCGGCGTATCGCCCTCGTACGGTTGGCGCCCCGTCAACATCTCGAACAGAATTACGCCCAGCGCGTAGATGTCGGCGCGGCCATCCAATTCCTCGCCCTGCGCTTGCTCCGGGCACAGGTAGGCTGGCGTGCCGACGATTGCGCTGCCGGTCACGTTCGTCTGTGTACCTACTAGTTTGGCAATGCCAAAATCGGAGATATAGGGCATGTTGTGCTGGTCGAAGAGAATGTTCCCCGGCTTGAGGTCGCGGTGGATGACGCCGCGCCGGTGGGCTTCGTCTAACGCCGGTCCAATGTGCGCCAGAATGCGCGTCGCCTCCTCAACCGTCAACGGCCCCTGCCGGATGCGTTCCGCCAGCGAGCCGCCGGTCATGTAGCGCATCACAAAGTATGGCTGACCATCCTCCTCGCCGTAATCGTAAACCGGCGCGATGGCCGGGTGTTCGAGCATGGCAATCATTTTCGCTTCGCGCTCGAAGCGGATGCGGAACTGGGGGTCGTGGAGCATCGCGCGTGGCAGGACCTTCACTGCCACATCGCGCTCGAAGACCGGGTCGTAGGCGCGATACACCGTCGCCATCCCGCCCCGACCGATTTCCTCCTGGATTTCATAACGCCCGATTTTCTCCGGCATAATGACCCTTTAGAACAGAAAATACCCCAGCGCAACCGCTGCTAGCGTGACTGTGATGTTATCTACCTCGCGCAGTGGCAGGCCACCATCGTCCCGGCTAGCGCGATGAGCGTGAGCGGCCACAGGTAAGCAGAGAACGGTGCGGGGAAGACTCCGGCCCACACGAACATACCCAGGATAAACACAGCCAGTCTCCACCCTCCCAGCAACATTCCTGGCGAGCCGGCCAGCGATTTCCCTTGTTCCAGGGCAGGCGCGACGAGGGAAGCCTTTGCCCCAGAATCTTGGCCAACCCATCGCCGCCGCACATCAACATCAGTGCGGTCATACCCATCGGCGAATCTTTCCAGTACACGATTGTCATGATCACGAACACGATGCCGTAGAAGAGAGGGCCGCGCAAGATTTCCCGCCGATCGCCGTTGCGTGACATAGCTTTGACCGAGGCCTCATCGTTCACGATCCCCAAACCGATCAGCGCAAATTGCACTGTGAACAAGAGTGGCACCAAAGCCGCCAGGTACCGCCCGTACGACGGTTCAGACGGGAACAGCAACCAGCATAGTACAAACATCGGGCCAGTACCGATGTGAATGATTTTGCGGCTCAAGCGGCTCTCCACCCAACCGCGCTGGGCAACCCAATCCATTGTCCGCAGCCAGAGCAGGGCAATCCATAAAGTCAAACAAGCAGCCAGAAAGACAGACATGCAATCGTTGCCGATCTACAGGAATGACCTTTGCCGCTCTGTCTCGCGCCGCCGCTGCGCGAAGCGCAGAACGGGCATCGGCCTTTGCTACCCCAAAAACAGAGCGGGCGACGGGATTCGAACCCGCGAATGTCAGCTT
>FMJZ01003820.1_pt1 | contig 12133 bp, 10 predicted proteins | sample 1987881 | NCBI WGS metagenome assembly FMJZ01 (sample SAMEA4378227, study PRJEB15110) | soil metagenome | biome: soil; feature: Field; material: Soil | place: India | collected 2015-03-11 | depth 0 m | reverse complement strand
CTGACGGCCCGGCTGCCCCTGCAGCAGCGGCCGCAGGCCCCGGTAGCACCTCCGTGGCCACCTCGTAGCGTGGCGCCGGAGGCAGCGCGGTACGCTGCGCGGCAAGCACACGCCAGGCAAAGAGCAGCGCGAGCAACGGAATCAGCACCATCGCGCCGATCCGTGCCGCTTCCAGAACGCGATCCATCAGCGCTGGACCAGCCACAGCTTCCTCCGCCGTCGCCGTTGTGAACGGCACGACGCTCACCGTGACCTGATCACCACGCTCCGGTACGATCCCTGCAGCAGCCGCCACCAGATCCCGTACCTGCTCGGCTACGGCAGGATCCACCGCCGCGCTGTTCAGCACGACCGCCACCGAGAGCCTCTGAATCTTTCCTGGTGCTTGGACGACACGCTCCACCTGTCGGGAGAGTTCGTAGTTCACCGTACTCTCCCGCAGCTCGCTGCGCTGCTGGTTCTGCCCAGCCGCTCCTTCTTGATAGGTGTCTACGTTACTGTCTACCCCAGGCACACCAATCGGGCCGGTCGTCGTCCCTTCCGTCGTCTGCACGCGCTCCTGTTGGCTGCGCACCTGCGGCTGGGTACCGTTCGGACTATAGATCTCACTGTCCACCTGCCGCTGGTCCCAGTCAAAGCTCGCACTGACTTGCACAGCCGCGTTGTTGTTCCCGACCACTCGCGCTACGATCGTCTGGAGCTGCGTCGCCATCGCCGTCTCGAACGCTCGCTGTGCCTTGAGGTGATCGCTCATCCCACCAGCCGCCGCTACGCCGCCACCCGACCAGAGCGCATTCCCGCTCTCGTCCACCACCGTGACGTGCTCCGGCTGAAGTCCCGGTACAGCGGCTGAGACCAGGTGCACCACACCGCGCACCTGCTCATCAGTCAGCCGACTCCCCGGTTTCAGCTGCAGGACCACCGCTGCCGTCGTCGGCTGCTGCTGCTCGGTGAACAGCGACTGCTCCGGGATGACCAGGTGTACGCGTGCCGACCGCACCCCGTCGAGCTGGCTGATCGTCCGCGCCAACTCTCCTTCCAACGCCCGCTGGTAGTTCACCCGCTGCTGGAAGTCGGTCACCCCAAACGAGGAGCGGTCGAACAGCTCAAAGCCAAGTGTCCCGCTCTTAGGTAACCCCTGTGCTGCCAGGGCTAGTCGCAGCTTCGCAACCTGATCGACCGGTACACTGATCGCAGTTCCGTCATTCGAGAGCTTGTAAGGCACTCCCTGCTGCCGAAGCTGCTCGATAATCGCAGCCGCATCGTCCGCCGAAAGCCCCGAGTAGAGCGGCGCATACTGCTGCGGCGGCTGAATGAGGAGCAGAAGCGCGACGGCAAAGATCGCCGTCAGACCAACGGCGACAATCGCCACCCGCCGGTTCTGGCTGAGCCCGTCCCAGCGCTCTCGTAGGAGCTCCCAGTATGGTGCAAACCGTCGCAGCATGGTGCTCGCTCGTTCCGTCTACCAATTAGATCGGCATCGACATGACTTCACGGTAGGCCTCGAGCGCCCGGTTGCGGATCTGCAGCGCTGCCTGCAACCCAATCGACGCCGTCTCCAAGGCCACCATGACCTGGTGCAGGTCAACGTCTTCTCCGGCTGCCAGTGCCAGTGCTAGCCGGTCAGCCTCGTTCAACTGCTCGTTCAACGCTCCAAAAGCCTTCTCTAACACCTCGCCGAAGGATGGACCGCTCGGTTTCGACGCCGGCGATGCTGTCCCACTTCCGACCGGCGCAATCTCTCCCGTGATCGGTGCAACTGGCGCGATGCTCATCTTGTCCCCCTCTCCACCGTGCGCGTGAGGCTCACGCTCGGCCGATGCTCAATGCCCGCATCGCCATCGCCTTCAGTGACTCCAGTACCGTCACGTTCGCCTCATACGCCCGGGTTGCAGCGATAAGATTCGTCATCTCGCTCACCACATCGATGTCCGGGTAGCGCACAATCCCGTTCGCATCAGCGTCCGGGTGGCTCGGATCGTAAACCTCGCGCACCGCCTGCTGGTCGACGACGATGCCAGCGACGTGAACGCCGCGCGCAACGCTTGGGGGCGTCTGCACGATCCCGGTCCGTGTCTGCAGAAGACGAGCAAAGGGACTTGGCTGCTCCGCAGCAAAGACGACCTGTCGTCGCAGGTACGGTCCCCCTTGTGGCGTCCGCGTCGTGTCGACATTCGCCAAATTCGACGCTGTGACATCCATCCGCACTCGTTGTGCCGTCAGAGCCGACAGGCTTACCCGCATCGTCTCGAAGATCCCCATCGGCAACCGCCCTTCTGCTTCCCTGCCCCTCGTTTGCATGACCAACACTACGCATCGGTCGGCAACTTGCCGATATCCTGACGGTCGGAAGCAGGGGAGGGACGGAAGTCCACACTACCCCGGTACCGAGGGGCGAGCCGCGCACGCATGGGCTTGCAATTTTCCTCCCAACCCCCAGGCCGCTGTGCTTCCAAGGAACACGGCACCGCAGCGGCAAAGCCCCCCGCATCCTGCAGCCAGGGACACAGGCTCAATCGACGACAGTGCGTCTCCGCTCGGTCGGCAACAGGACCACCTGCCTGCCAAACGAGCGATGTGCTGCTGTTGAAGGAGAGACATCCCCTACGCTCTGACAGAGAGGGAAACGATAAGGAGGAGCACACGGGAAGAGCTGTGCGAGACCGCTCGCTTCACACCCTGCTCAACAAAACCATCCCTGCCACCCCTTCTAGCCGAGGATCACGCACTGCCTTCTGCATTCCCGATGAAGGGGCCGACCCTGCCCATGCCTTTCTCCCGCGAGCACGGCGCCCTATGTCCCCGTTAGGACACCGCCCGCCTTCCGTGCAATAGCGAGAAATACCGTCTCGCCTCGCCTGTATGATCGAAACGGCCTTTACATCGTCCCGGAGAAGATACCAGGCCGACCGGCGCGGGCCAGCAATGCTCGTTTCGCACCGACCGATCGCCTGAGAATCCGGTGGCCTCGGGTGGGGTACACCACGCAGTATCCGTCCAACCTAAAGGGATCCTCTATCCGTGACGCAAGGAGTTGGTCTGTCTCGCCTCCAGGGGACAGATTGCCGCTACCAGCAAGATTCCGCAGGATCGAGCACTACTGATCCTTCCCCACAACCACAGTGAGAACAGCGCGCAGGACAGCCACACTGCCTGTGAGTGACAGGATGAGCATCCTCCGAGGAAACCACAGCCACTCACCCCCGCCCTGCCCAGTCAAGAACTCGAAGCAGAGTCCGACCTTCCGCACCTGGCCACACTGTACCCAACACGATGACTTCGCCTGCTTCCTGTTGCGTCTCCCGCGCATGACGCCGGAACGGAGAGGTGCCCTTTCCCAGCACTGTGCTTTCTCTGTGAATCCGATACCCAGTCTGCCACAGTGAAAGAGAATGACTATGGCTTCTATGCTGACAACTGCCGTCTCGGTACGATTCCGCTCATGCCTCCGGCTTCGGCACGAGATAGATCCGCACACCTTGGTGAATGAGGTAGTTCAAGAGGCGGACGCGGGTCTCCAGACCAATCCGCCCCAACGGCGGGATTAGCGGCACCCCATGCAGCGCCGCCTTCGCCACAATCCATTCACGGAACTGCCGGTCAGTCATTTCGGCCACCGTAATGTTTTCATCGCCGCGACCATCCTCCCGCGGTACCAGAACGTAGACGCGCCGCAGATCCTCTACTGTGAGGTCCGGCTGCGGAGCTCGCGCGTATCGGCCGTACGGAAAGCGCCCGATATACATGCCGTTTCCCCCATTTGTGCCCACTGCGTCAACCCCCTCGATCATCACTGACTGTCCGGGAAGGCGTCACATTGCTCTTCATGTCCCCTGATCCAAGGCCTGGGCTACCAGCCATGCCACTGTCTATCAGTTTCCCGCACCGTCACTCCTGCTCGTCTCGTCACCGGAACGCACTTTCCACCAGTCCCATAAACACGACCAGGAGGCGATCAGCGCGCTCGGCACCTCGTGTTACCGGAATACTTCGCGGCGCATCCCACTCCGCACAGCTCTACTCGGAACCATTGCCAATCACCTGCCTACCCCCAACTTCTGACTCGCCTTCCCGTGCCTGACAGAATGATCGCAGAGCACCCTGACAAACACCACCGCCACTGTTTTCCGGTAAGCACCGCTCCTCAAGCGTTCCCCCTCTCGCGCCACGCACGGGAGAGGGGGTCAGGGGCTGAGGGGAGTGACTGCGGGAGACTGGGTGAGGGTTGCACCGGAGTGAGGGCAGCGAGGGCTGGCCAACGGTCAAGGGGGTCTTTTGCACACCTACGGCGCTCGGTGATTGCCGCGTCATCCCGGCCGTCCGGGACGGCGGGCGCGATACATCGCCCCCTACGAAGCGGTGACCCAATCCCGCAAGCCCCTCGTAATAGCATCCCGTCACGGCCCCTTCCGGACGCACCTGACCCGGCACTGGAGTAGACGTTTGCGCTGCCCCACGCTGCCGAACGATCGCGTGACTTTCCCCTCTCTCCTTGACACCAGGCTTTGCTCCAAGCCGCACCCTGGGCAGCGTGATCCGAAAGTCCAGGCTCCGCACGCCCCCTTTTCACCTCCCAAACCATTCGCCCTACCGACGGTCTCGGATGGTACGATCAGCCCGGACATGCGACGAAGGGAGAGCGCGATGCAGTGGGACGAACTGGTTCGAGTCACACCGGAGCTCGACGCCTGGTTGCGCGAGACGCGCCGCTATCTTCACATGAACCCGGAACTCTCCTTGCAAGAAGTCAACACAGCGCGTCTCGTTGCCGGACATCTGCGCGAACTCGGGATCGAGCACCGGACGGGCCTCGGTGGTGACGGGCGCCCGCTGTTCATGTCACCGGAGGCACTACGGGCTGCCGGAATTCAACCGGGGCCGACAACGGGAGGAAACGGGATTCTCGCCTTGATCCGCGGCGAGCGAGGCCCAGGCCGTACCGTTCTCCTCCGCGCTGACATGGACGCGCTCCCGATCGACGAGCAGAACGACGTCCCCTATCGATCGACCCGCCCCGGCGTCATGCACGCCTGCGGCCATGATGCTCACACCACCATTCTGCTCGGCGTAGCCGAACTCCTGCATGCCTTGCGTGATCGTTTCGCTGGCACCGTCAAGCTCATGTTCCAGCCGGCCGAGGAGGGACCCGGTGGTGCTGCCGCCATGGTTGCCGACGGCATTCTCGACGATCCTCCAGTCGATGCTGCCTTCGCCCTTCACGTCGACAGTACCCATCGGGCCGGCGAGGTCGCCATCTCACCCGGTCCCGCTACGGCCGCGGCCGATACCTTCCGCATCGTCGTGCGCGGCATCGGCGGTCACGCTGCGAAGCCCCAAACCGCGGTCGATCCGATCGTCGTCGCCGCGCAGATTGTCATCGCGCTCCAGACACTCGTCAGCCGAGAAACCAACCCGCTTGACTCAGCAGTGATCACCGTCGGCAAGCTCCACGCCGGAACGGCGACCAATATCATCCCCGACCACGCTATCCTGGAGGGCACTGTGCGGACATACTCACCCGCCGTTCGTGATCACCTCGAGCAGCGCATCGGTGAGCTTGCGTCCGGCATTGCCCGAGCGATGCGTGCTGAGGCCGAAACGGTCTACCTGCGCGGCTATCCAGCAATGCACAACGACCCCACGCTCACAGCCTTGGCACGGCAAGTGGCAACAGAACTCCTGGGGCCAGAGCGCGTCTATGACCGCGAGCCGCTCATGGCAGGGGAGGACTTCGCTTTTGTCGCTCAACGCGTGCCCGTCTGCATGATCAGTCTTGGGGTGGCGAATCCGGAACGCGGCATTATCTATCCACCTCATCACCCACGTTTCGACCTTGATGAGGATGCGCTGGCGGTTGGCGTCCGGCTCATGACTGCAATCGCCCTGCGCTATCTCGGAGCTGCGTGACGAAGGGAAGGCAGCAATGCACTCAGGACCGCATCGAGCGCGAATCCTCCGCCAGCCTAAGAAGCAGCGACTCACACGCCGCTCGTTCCTGCTCGCAACGCTTGCTTTACCGGGTTGTGCCATCGGTATTAGCCGCCAGGAAAGCGGCCCACCAACCCGTCCTCCGCTTCCCAGCCCATCGCCAGCAGCTACGGTGACGGCCCCCGTCATCACACCGACACCTGCTGCCACTGCAGGACCGAGCCCCACTGTCGCTTCCAGCCCGGCTACCCCTGTGCCAACGCCGACCGTGCCAACCTCCGGCCCTGTTGCCATTCGAGTCGAAACGGTACTTACCGGCCTGGAGGCACCGTGGGAGGTGGCCTTTGCCCCTGACGGCCGTCTCTTCCTGACGGAGCGGCCTGGACGGGTGCGCCTGGCCGTGAACGGTGAACTCCTTGCGGAACCAGCGCTCACGCTCCCAGTTGCCGCTGTTGGCGAGGGTGGCTTGCTGGGCCTGGCACTCCACCCAAACTTTGGCGAGACGCACTGGGTTTACCTCTATTACACCTACAGCGAGGGAAATCAGCTGTGGAACCGCGTCGTTCGCTACACGGAGTCAAATGGGCGTCTGGTCGAACCTCAGGTGATCATCGATCGTATCCCTGGCGCCTCCATCCATGACGGCGGTCGTATCGCCTTTGGCCCGGATGGGAGACTGTACATCACGACTGGTGACGCGCGGAATCCGCCAGCTGCTCAGGACCGGACATCGCTCTCTGGCAAGATCCTTCGTGTCGAACCCGATGGTTCAATTCCTCCTGACAACCCGTTCCCTGGCTCACCCGTATGGAGTTATGGCCACCGAAATCCCCAGGGGCTCGCTTGGTCACCCGATGGGCGCCTCTATGCCACTGAGCACGGTCCCACCGGCGATCTGGGCCTTGCTGCACACGATGAAGTCAACCTGATCGAGCCCGGCCGCAACTACGGCTGGCCCTTCGTTGTGGGCACTCTTGTGCGTCAGGAGCTCCCTGATGCTGTCCCACCTCTCATCGAGAGCGGAAACGACACCTGGGCACCCAGCGGTGCCACATTTGTCACTGCTGGGCGCATCCCGCAGTGGCAAGGGAACCTGCTCTTCGCCGGACTGCGAAGCCAGGCACTCTGGCGAGTTGTCCTGGCACCAGACGGCCAGACAGTTACACAGCTTGAGCCCCTCTATCGGGGCGAGTTCGGTCGTCTCCGCACCGTCGTCGAAGGTCCAGATGGCGCGCTGTACGTCTTGACCAGCAACCGCGATGGCCGCGGTAGCCCACAGCGTGGTGATGATCGTCTGCTCCGCCTTGTTCCCGGGTGAGGCCTCCGTCTAGCGGGACACGGAGCGGAGACCAGCTTGACGCAGCAATCACGGTAACGCCCGAAGAGTTGGCCACCTCCCGCGGGCGCCTCGCCTCATCGAACCAAATATTCCCTGGAATCTTGTCCACAATCGCGAGCCAACGCGCTCGCTGAGACTGTATACTGCTCTCGAAGCAACATCCGTCAGCGAACCGAACGCGATGTAGTACTGCACGACGGCTCGCCTGGCGGGAGCAGGGCTGCTTTTCTGGAGAGAGCCATGCTGATCTATTTCCTCTACCTGGCTATCGCTCTCCTTGGTCTCCTCTTTCTCGCCGCCACCTTCCTCGTCGGGGAGATCGCTGACGCCTTCGATGTGGACGCTGGTGAGGGAGTCGGCCCTTTCAACGGCAAGGTGATCGCTGTCGCCCTGACTGCCTTTGGTGCCACCGGCCTCATCGCAACCTACCTCAACACAGCACCGCTCCTGAGCGCGCTCCTCGCAGCGGCTAGTGCGCTCCTCTTCGGCGCCGCCGCCTGGTGGCTCGTCGCCTTCTTCTATCGCCAGCAGGCGACCACCACTTTCTCGCTCCAGGAACTCCGCGGACGACTGGCTGAGGTCAGCGTTGCCATTCCAGCTGACGGCCTTGGTTACGTCGTCGTCCGCGATGCCACTGGCAGCCGCCAGCTACTGGCCCGTAGCACCCACAGCACGCCTATCCCGACCGGGCATCTTGTCCGCATTACTGACATCGTTGGAACCACCGTCGTCGTCGAACCGACCGAAGTCGCGGCTCACGAGGTCAAGCACGAGGGAGGCATTCCATGACCATCCTCGAGGTGCTCTTTGCTCTCGCTGCTGTCCTCTTCATCCTCCTCGCCCTCGCTGCGCTCTTAGCTATTGTCAGTCGCAATATCGTTAAGGTCCCACCTAACATGGTCGCCGTTTTCTCCGGACGCAAGCGCTCCATCATCGATCCCGAGACTGGCCAACGGCGAACCGTCGGGTATCGTCTCGTCAAAGGCGGCTCCAGCGTCCGCATCCCGATCATTGAGCGCGTCGACTTCCTTTCCCTCAACGTCATGACCATCCCACTGAAGATCACCTCGGCATACACCAAGGAAGGCGTGCCTGTTTCAGTCGACGCGGTCGCCAACGTCAAGGTCGGTTCCGACGATATTATGTTGATGAACGCCATCGAACGCTTTCTCGGTATGTCACAAGACCAAATCCGGAGTGTCATCTTCCAAACCCTCGAGGGACACCTCCGCTCCATCCTCGGCACACTGACAGTCGAGCAGATCAATGCCGATCGGCAAGCCTTTGCCCAGCGACTGGCCGCTGAGTCCGCCGCCGACCTCTCCCGCATGGGAATTGAGATCGACGTTCTCACCATCCAGCAGATCAGCGACCCGCAGGGCTACCTCGACGCACTTGGCCAGCGCCGGACCGCCGAAGTAAAGCGGGATGCCGAGGTCGGCAAAGCTGAGGCCGAGCGTGATGCGCGCGTCCGCCGCGCCCAGGCAATGCAGCAAGCCGCCATTGCAGAGGCCATGGCCGACGCAGAAACCGCCGCGGCCCAAAAGGAAGCCGAGGTCCGCAAGGCCCGCTATGCCGCCGAAATCGAAGCCGAACGCGCCCGTGCCACCCAGGCCGGACCCCTCGCTGAAGCCGAGGCTCGCCGTCAGGTCGTCGTCGCCGAGCAACAGGTGGAGCTCGCTCGGACGGAGGCAGCCATCGCTGTCCAGGAGATGGAGGCACGCCGTCGCGAGAAGGAACTCGAGGCGACCGTCCTCAAAGGTGCTCAGGCCGAGCGTGAGGCAACTGTTATTCGGGCAGAGGGGGAAAAGCAAGCGGCTATATTGCGTGCCGAAGGTGATCGCCAAGCCACGATTGTGCGTGCCGAAGCCGCCTCCCGAGAGCGCGAACTCCTCGGTGCCGGCGAGGCCGCCCGTATCCGCCAAGTTGGTCAGGCCGAAGCCGACGCCAAGAAGGCCCTCGCCGAGGCACTCCAGGCCGAGCTCGTTGCACAAGCGGAGGGCCAACGTGCCGCGATGCTCGCGGAAGCAGATGGCAAGCGCGCTCTTGCTGAGGCACTCAACGCCTACGGCCCCGTGGCAATGCAACTGCTCATGTACCAAGCCTTCGTCGAGCAACTGCCCAAGGTCGTCGAGGCTGCCGCACGCCCGCTCACACAGGTTGAGCGCGTCGTTGTCTTCGACTCCGGTACCGGCCCCGACGGGGCGAGTGGTCTCGGCCGCTATGCCACCCAACTCCCCATCATCGTCCAGCAGCTTGTCGAGAGCTTCAGTGCCATGACTGGCATCGACCTCACCACCGCCGTCCGTGAACGCCTCGGCCACGCCACCCCGGATGGTGCAGCGACCGTCAGTCCGCCCGCTGACCCGCCGGATCCGCCACCCGAACCGCCGGCTGCGTGATAGCCGCTCGCTGCGCGACCAGCACACCAGCGAACACAGCCAGCAAGCCCACTATCTGGGTGAGTCGCACACTCTCGTCGAGGAATACGACACCCAGTACCATCGCGATCCCCGGCTGTAGGTAGTAGTAGACCAAGGTCGTCGCTGCTCCCAACCGCTGCACCGCTCGCTGCCAGAACACGTTGGCCCCCACCATCGCCAGGACTCCCGTGTACAGCAGCGCTCCCCACGCGCCCCACCCTGGTGGATCTCCCACGCTCTGCACCGCGTCCCGAGCTCCGACGAGCCCAACCACGACCAGGCTCCCCATCAGCATCCACGTCGTGACCGGCACTGCTCCGTATCGCGCGACCAGCGGCCGCGGGATCAGCGTCACCCCGACCCAACAGATCGCCGCGCCCAGCGTCAAGAGATCTCCGAGTAACGTCGTACGGGCCGTCGCGTCCGGCTGACCAACCATGAGCACCACACCAATAAACCCGAGCAGCGCCCCAATCATCCCCCCGGTCCGCGGCCGTTGCCGCTCGATCAGCCACGAGATCGGTAGCGCCCATAACGGACTTGTGTTCAAAAAGAGCGCGCTGTGCGTCGAGGTGGTATGCCGCATGCCAACAAGAAACACGATCTGGAAGATTCCCATCGCCCCAAAACCCGCCATCGCTAGTCGCGGAAGATCCTGTCGCCTCACCCGCAACGACTCGCCACGCAGGCGCAGCCACACCAGGAGGCAGCCGATCGCCACGATCAGACGCCACACCGCAAACGACAGTGGCCCGAACGAGTCCACGCCGTGCTTCACGATCGGAAACGATGCACCCCAAATGAGCACGGCCAAAAACGCCTCGCCGTCGATCCACTGCCGCCAGCCCCCGTTTCCTGATCGACCCGCCATGACCATGCTCCTCTTTTGTCACTCGCTTCCCGGTATGCCGTACCGACGTGGTGCGGCCACCGTCTCCCCACGCATTCTCGCGCGACCGCCCTCGCTTGACGAGTGAACTGTCCTGACGAGTCCGTCAACCTGGTCGTCCTTTCTCCCCGTCCTCCCGCCGAAGCGCTCCGGTGACCACGCTGCTTCTTCGCGTGGGGCCATTACTCGTGGCCGTGTTGCGGGTGGGCAACCAAAAGGCAATGAAGCGCCCGGCAGAAGTAGCCAGCGGTGAGTCCCCCAGCACAATGCGTGTGTCCCCGGTCACATCGAAAGGTACGGCACTCGATGCCCCACAGCCATCGCTACCCGCAGAGGTAGCATCGCCGCGGCCAACCTGGCGGGCCGACTGGCAGAGAAGCTGCCAAACCCGCGCACTCAGAACACTGTGGCCACCAGGCTTACATTTCCTGCCTGTCGAAGGCGCTCTGTCTCCCCTAGGATGCAAGAGTCCCGCCCTATCCCTCTTCACACCCCTATCACAAACCAAAGATTTCGGTCAACAGGTCACAAGATCGAGCACTGCAATTCGGCTGGCTGAACCGGAAGTGCGAGTCACTCACACCTGCCAGGGACAGCTGGGCGTCTCCCGGCAGCTCGAAGTCGTGTTACTGAAGGAACCCGTTCACCCAATCCTTTAGCGTGAACCATTTTGCCTGTCTCCATCCCTCCACTCGGGCGACTTGCGAGGGACTTCTTGGTCGTCCATACTTGCGCGAGGAGTTACCTCGACGGATTGAATGGCTTTCACCCATGACGGTTGAAGCGACACGCTATGCGGTCGAACTATATGGGCTTCCTGCCCTGCTGGCAGGGAAGCGGCGCATTGAGATTGATGCTGCCGTGGAGACACTCGGTGATCTGGCGCGCGCCCTGCTCCAAGCCTGTCCACAGCTCGCAGGCCCCGTTATTGATCCCGAGTTGGGGTGGCTCCAGCGGGGGTATGTCTTCGTGGTGAACGCCCGTTTCACTCGCGAACCGACCACACCGCTCTCACCCGGCAGCGAGGTACTCCTCGTTGCCGCCCAGGCTGGAGGCTGAGGTCATGAACGCTGTCCACGGCAAAGCATTGGTCATCGATCTCTCAACCGGGCAGGCCGAGCCATTCCCGATCCCGCAAGAAGTCTCCTCACTACTTCTCGGCGGCGCCGGCCTGGCCGCCTGGCTTCTCCTTCACTTCGCCCCTCCGCATGTTGATCCCTGGGCACCAGAGAACCCATTTGTCGTCGCCACGGGCCCATTCATCGGCACCGGCATCACGACTTCCTGCAAACTCGCTATCGCCACGACCTCGCCTCAGACCGGCTTCATCGCTGATTCCCTCACCTCCAGCTACCTCGCCCTTGTCCTCCGTCGCACCGGCTTCGATGCGCTCGTGGTACTCGGGCAGGCCCCCCGCTGGTCTGTTCTGGTTGTCGAGAACCATCGCGCGTACCTACGCCCGGCCGATGACCTTCTCGGCCACGACCCCGAAGCCACCGCTGCCGCGCTCCGCACCGAACTCGGGCGAGATGTCCGCGTCGCCGCCATCGGCCG
>FMJZ01060837.1_pt1 | contig 12139 bp, 13 predicted proteins | sample 1987881 | NCBI WGS metagenome assembly FMJZ01 (sample SAMEA4378227, study PRJEB15110) | soil metagenome | biome: soil; feature: Field; material: Soil | place: India | collected 2015-03-11 | depth 0 m | reverse complement strand
ATTTGTGCAGTTTATAAATGGATATTTATATCTTCTATCCTTTGGATCAAAGAGTTCTTTAAGGCAATCATCACAAATTGCAATATCTGGTGAAATAAAATTAAAACCCTTATCTTCTTTACTCTCTTTTATAAAAAAATCTATAAACTCTTCCTCATGAACTTCAAACTCTTCAATTTTTTCAATTTTTGAAAGTGGTGGTGGATCTCTCTTAACTTTATCAATAAAATTTTTAATGGTTTCATAATCTCCTTGAAGAGATAATTCAACACAACTTGAAGTGTTTAAAACATACCCCCTAAGACCTAACTCTTTTGCAAGTTTATAAATAAATGGTCTAAACCCAACCCCTTGCACTCTTCCATATATCTTAAAAAAATAAGTTTTCATCTTTATAAAATAATTATAACACTCTATTGAATTGATTTTAGTTTTATAATAATTTTGTTAGTTATGATTTATGATTATAGCAAATTAAAAAATATAGATGATATTTTAAAAGAATTAAGAGAAAGAATTCCTGAGCAAGAAAAATTTATGAAGGGTTTTTTAATAAATTTTATTATAAAGCCATTCTATTTTTTAATAAGTAGATTTATTTGTAAAGAGATTGGAATTTTAGGTTTAGAAAATATTGATGAAATTAAAAAAATTAAAAATGAAATGCCTGTTATAATAACCTATAATCACATGTTTGATTTTGATATTTTAGAAATTATTTATCAACTTCTAAAAAAGAGAATATTTACAGCAAATGTTGCAAAGCATGAATTTTTCTTTAATAGAACTCTTTTTGAAAAATTTTTAAGTTTCATTATGGAAAATTCTGCAAGTTTTCCTGTTTTTTTAACTTATAATAATGAGGATAAAAGTTTATATAAAAGAGGTCAGGCAAATTTAGATAGAGTTAAATTAAATAATTTCTTTAATTATTTTATAAGTTATCTAATTCTTAAAAAACCCGTCACTATTGCAATCAATGGCTCAATTACAAGAGATGGAACTTTTCCAAAACCTGAAAATGGTATATCTTTTATAATTCAAAAATTTTTTGAAATTGAAAAGAATAATTCTAAAAAGTTAATTATTTTACCTGTTGGTTTAGTCTATATTGGAAATTTAAATGAATACAACAAAATTCTTTTTGATAAAGAAAAATATAAAAATTTATTGATTAGAAATATAGTAGCATTAAAGCAACTTATTAAAAAAGTTTCATTTTTTGTAAGTTTCGGAAAGCCAATTTTTTTAGATTATGATATTATAAATAAGAATCAATCCCTCTCTTTAATGAGAGAAGAATTAACAAAAGAAATATATGAAAAAATAAAAAATGAAATAAAAAACATCTGGGATAATTTTAAAATAGAAGAGAGGTATTTTATTTCTATAAATGAATATTTAAAAAGTTGATTTTTAAATTAGGAAATTGGAGGTGAAATTTGTTAAATTCTGAAACTTTGAAAGAGGAGATTTTAGAGATTATCAAAGAGACATTTAAAGAGGTTCTTGGTTTAAATCTTGATGAGATAGATAAAAATATGACTCTTAAAAAGATGAATCTTGATTCTATTGACCTTTTTGATCTTGTGACAAGACTTGAAAGTAAAATTCAAAAAAGATTCAATATCCCAAATTATCAAGTTCTAGATGAACATTTCACAAAATTAAGAGAATCAGAATTAAATGAAGTTATAGAAATTATTTATAATTCATTGAAATAAAATTTATTCATAAATAAATTCGCGGTCTGGTGGTCTCCAGATACCTTTTCCTTCAAGTTTACCAAAAAGACCTTCTTTGAGTGTTATAAAAACAAGAATAGGATTTGAAGTCCAATAAATTATTGGATACCATACAACATAGAAATAATACTTAAATATCTCTTTATCATATTTTTTATCAAGTGTTGCAGAAACAAAAAATATAATAAAACATATCAAACTTATAAATGCTCCATACCATGTTGGAATTGGAGAAATAGCAAACCCTGTAAATATAAAAACTCTTGAGATTGCCCATAATAATGTAAAAATAATAAAAAGTATACTCCAAATATTTACTAATAAAAATTCAATAAAGGTAAAAATAAGTCTTTTATATTTAAAATTATAAAGAACATCGAAGTTTTTCCTTAACATATGCCATCCACCAAGTGCCCATCTTTTTCTCTGTCTCACTAACTCTTTTAAATTTTCAGGAACTCTTATCCATGCTACTGCTCTTGGTTCATAAAAAATGTTATAGAAATTTTTTTCAATTCTCCACTTTATATCTATATCTTCAGTTGCAGTAAGATGTGAAAAACAACCTATGTTTTTCAAAACATTTTTGTCATACATTGTGAATGCTCCACTTACTGTAAAAATTCTTCCAAAAGATCTTTGTGCTCTTTTTAGTAAACTTATTATTGAACTAAATTCAGCAGTTTGAATATAAGTTAAAATATTTGTTCTATTTAAAACTCTCGGATTTCCAGCAACAGCAGCAAGGCGAGGAATTTTTTGAAAGTGATATGCCAAATATTTTATTGAATCTCTATCTAAAATTGTATCTGCATCAATCACAACAATAAGATCAGTTTTTGAATGGATTAAACCAATATTTGTTGCTTTTGCTTTTCCAACATTCTTTTTTACCTTTATAAGATATAAATTATCAATATTTAAAAACTCTTCAACAATTTTAGATGTTTTGTCTTGATTTGCATCATCAACAACAATCACATCATACTTTGGATAATTTAAGTTTTTTAATGACTCTAAGGTATCTTTTATAAACTTCTCTCCATTATGTACTGCAATAACAATTGTTACAGGAGGAAGATTGTTTTCATCAATGTCTAACTCTTTTTTTCTTTTGTATAATAAAAGTGAATTGCAGAGATAATCCATAACAAACTTGTTACAACGGGAAACCAAAATAAAAAATTAGGTATTATTTTTATTACAATTAAGTTTAATAAATTCATCTATTTCCTCCTCAATATATTCTAATTTATGCTAATTATAAAAAGAATCAAAAGAGCATATAAGGTATCTCTGAACTCTTCTTTTATAAAAAGCTTTCTATAAATAAAGATTGACCAAAATAACCAAGCTATTGCTGTTATAAGAGGTATAATCAAATAAAATATAATTAAACATCCAAATATTGAGGTTAAAAATATGATTACCTTCCTCATAACATATTTTTTATTTATGAAATAAAGATAAATTTTCAAGATATTCTTCACTCTTATATATTGACATTTTTAATAAAATGGTATAATATAATTGAAAATATTTTTCAGGAAGTTGAGTTATGAAAGAGGAAAAAGAAGAGATTTTAGAATATTTATTTAGAAAAAAAGAAGAGAAAGTTTCATTGGAAGAACTAAAGAAGAACTTTAATTATTTGAATTTAGATGAAATAATAAATTCACTTTTTAAAGAGAAAAAGATAATTATTGAAAATGGAAATATAATTTTAACTCAAGATGGTTCAATTGAAGGTGAAAGCATAAAAGATAAACATGAATTTGTTGAATATTTTTTGAAAAAAATTGGTGTTCCTGAAGATTTTGCCCATGAAAAAGCCTGTGAAATTGAGCATCATGTTAAAGAAGAAAAATTTGAAAATATTGTTTCTCTTTTAACCTTAAATGTTGGAGAGAGTGGAGAAATTGTTTTGATAAGGGGAGGTAGAGGGTTAATTCAAAGATTATATGATATGGGTTTAACTCCTGGAACTTGCATAGCTATTTTAAAAAAGGTGCCTTTTGGTCCTGTTGAGATTTTGTTAAGAGGTTATCACCTTGCACTTGGTCAAGGAGTTGCAAATAGAATATGGGTGAGAAAAAAGAGTTAACTATTGCTCTTGCTGGGAATGCAAATGTAGGGAAAAGTGTAATTTTTAATAATATAACTGGTTCACATCAAATAATTGGAAATTGGCCTGGAAAAACAATTGAAAGAAAAGAGGGATATTTAATTTATAAAGGTTATAAAATAAGAGTTGTAGATCTGCCAGGAATTTATTCATTTTCAACATATTCAGATGAAGAGATAATATCAAGAGATTTTATTTTAAATGAAAAACCAGATTTTGTAATAAATGTTGTTGATGCAGTAAATCTTGAGAGAAACTTATTTTTCACTCTTCAACTAATGGAACTTGATGTAAATTTAATTATTGCTTTAAATCAGATTGATTTGCTTGAAAAAAGCGGATTTTCAATTGATGTGGAAAAACTTCAAGAAATTTTAGGTGTTCCTGTAATTCCAACAGTTGCAATTGAAAATAAAGGAATAGAAAAATTAATTGAAAAATGTATTGAGATTTTTGAGATAAATATAAAAATAAAGCCATATGAAATTAAATATGGAAAAGAAGTTGAAGAAAGAATAAAAATTTTAAGCGAATTTTTACCAAAAGATGCGAGTTATCCAAAAAGATGGATGGTCATTAAAATTCTTGAGGGAGAGGAAGATATAATAAAAAAATTTAAAAATGAAGAAATTGTTTTAAAAGCAAAAAAATTTGCAGAAGAACTTGAAGATATACATGGCGAATCAATTTCACTTATAATAACTCAGGAAAAATATAATTTATGCAATAAAATAACAAGAGAAGTATTACTAAAAAAAGAGAAAAAATTTATTTTATCTGATTATCTTGATAAAATTTTTTTACATCCAATTTTCGGTTATATAACTTTAATTTTATTTCTATTTTTAATTTTTTACTCAATTTTTGGTTTTGGTTCTTTTTTTAGTGAAGTTCTTGGTTCTATTTTTGATAAATTTAAAAGTTTAATTTTAAATTTAAGAATTTCAGATTTAGCAAAGAAAATTTTTGTTGATGGAATTTTAGATGGAGTGATAGGTGGGCTTTCGGTTGCACTTCCATATCTTATACCTTTTTACATATTACTTGCAATTCTTGAGGATTCAGGATACCTTGCAAGAATAGTATTTTTTACAGATTCCCTCATGCATTTTATAGGTCTACATGGAAAAGCATTCTTCCCTCTTATACTTGGTTTTGGATGTAATGTTCCAGCGGTTCTTGGTTCAAGAATTTTAGAGACAAAAAAGCAAAAATTTTTAACTGCAACCTTAGGAACACTTGTTCCATGTAGCGCAAGAACAATTGTAATACTTGGACTTGTTGGCATATATCTTGGCTTTAAATATGTGCTAATTATATATCTTATAGATATATTAGTAATTATCTTTTTTGGAAAAATACTTTCAATTTTAATTCCGGGGAAAAGTTATGGGCTCATTATGGAGATGCCTCCTTTAAGAAAGCCATCACTAAATATTGTTTTAAGACAATCTTGGTTTAGAATAAAAGATTTTATTTATTTTGCATTTCCTATTATTATTTTTGGAAGTTTTTTACTTCAAATACTTGATTTAACAAATTTACTTAACTCTTTTGTTAATTTTATTTCTCCACTTTTTATAAATTTTTTAGGTCTTCCACCGTTAACATCAATTCCTCTTATTTTTGGAATTTTAAGAAAAGAATTAACTCTTCTTATGCTTTTTTCGCTTTTTGGAACAAATATTGTTATAAATTTTATGACTCCAAAGCAAATTATAATTTATTCTGTTATTACAATTTTTTATTTTCCATGCATTGCAACTTTTGCAAGTTTAAAAAGAGAACTTGGTTTATTAAATACAATATTTATTACTATTTTTGAAATTAGTTTCGCAATTTTAATTGGTGGTTTATTGAATCTTATTTTATGAATATTTTTTATTTTGTTATAATTTATCTATGAATATATTTACCTTTTTTGGGCTTGTAATTCCTGGTATTTTAACTGGTATTGGTGCATTACCTGTTTTATTTGTGAAAAAGGAGATTCCTTTTAAATATATTGATGCACTTCTCGGTTTCGCAGCAGGTGTTATGCTTGCTGCAACTTTTTTTAGTTTGCTTCTTCCCTCTCTTGAAAGAGGGGGAATATTAATTACAATAATTGGAATAATTTCAGGTGCAATATTTTTATCTTATCTTGATAAAATAACACCTCATACTCATTTTATAAAAGGAGAGGAAGGTCCAAGTTCAAGATTAAAAAAAATTTGGCTCTTTATTTATGCAATAACTCTTCACAATCTTCCAGAAGGGTTAGCAGTTGGAGTTGGTTTTGGCTCAAGCGATTTTAAAACAGGACTCATAATTGCAACTGCAATTGGTCTTCAAAATATGCCTGAAGGTTTGGCGGTTGCACTTCCACTTTTTGGAGAAGGTTATTCAAAAGGCAAAGCACTTGGAATTTCTTTATTAACTGGAATTTTTGAACCTTTTATGGCTTTTTTAGGGTTCATTCTTGTAAAAATTTTTATAAAAATTCTTCCATTTGCCCTATCTTTTGCTGCTGGTGCTATGCTTTATGTTATTTCAGATGAGATAATTCCTGAGAGTCATAGAAGAGGTTATGAAAAAGAGGCAACCTTTTCAATAATAATAGGGTTTCTTGTTATGATGATTCTTGATTATTCTCTTGGATAAGAATCTATTATTTCTTCAAAAGATGGGATTCCTCCAAGAGATTTTGATACTTTAACTGCCCTTATAATTGATTTTTCAGTAACCTTTGCAGCATAGGTTCCGAGTGTTGTAAGGTCTATCTCTTTTCCTTTACATGTACTAACTGTGAAAACAATATCACCATCAAGCATTGTATGGACTGGTCTAATTGCTCTTGCAACTCCATCATGTGCCATTTCACTAATCTTTTTTGCTTCCCATTTTTGTATTTTTGCATCAGTTAAAACAACAACAAGAGTCGTATTTTCAATTTTGTTCATTGTAAGATGTCCCACAAATGTTTTAAGATACTCCTCTGTATTTAAAAAACCTTTTCCAATTAATTTTCTTGCACCAGCAATTATTTTGTTATCTTCATAAACATCACCAAAAGCATTAACAACTGAAAAAGCAGAAATTTCAACTCCAAAAATTTTTTCAGAATAAAAGCCAACCCCACTTTTCATTGCTCTTCCCATTCCTAAAATTTTTCCAACTGTTGCACCTGTTCCTGCTCCGATTGACCCTTCATGTGGCTCTTCACTTAAAGAAAGACATGCTTGATAACCCATTTCTTCATCTGGAAAGGCATCTCTTCTTCCAATTCCAAGGTCAAAAATTATTGCAGATGGAACAATTGGAACTTTTCCAAAAGGTGTATCAAATCCAATATTCTTTTCTTTTAAGTATCTCATAACTCCAGATGCAGCAGAAAGACCAAAAGCACTTCCACCTGCAAGACAAATTGCATGAATTTTCTCAATCATCTTTGTTGGTTCAAGTAGTGAAACCTCTCTTGTTCCTGGAGCAGAGCCTCTTACATCACAACTTGCAACAGCATCTTCTGGAAAAATTAAGACAGATACACCAGTTATTGCATCAAAATCTTCTTGATGACCAAAATAGACTCCTTTCATAAAATTTTCTCCTTTTGAATTTTCATATTTTAATTATATAATTTAATCAAAATGAAGTTAGTTTTATCTAAAGATGAATTGATTGAAACAGAAAATGAAGTTTTTAAATTAAAAATAATATTACCAATAATTGGTATTTTAATGTATATTTCATCTATATTATTTAAATTTACAAAATATCCACTTTTGCCTTGGTTCTATCTTGCTATTATTTATGGTTTTATTTTAACAGTTTTACATTTAAATTTTAAAAAATTAAAAATAGAAAAATTTATTTTCTATAATTTATTCTTATCTATCATTGAGATTATATTTACAACAATTATTATTTACTTTACTGGTGGAATAACAAGTTCTATATTTGTTATTTATTTCATTATAATTTTATTAATCTCTGTATATAGAGTTCCTATCATTCCTTTTATAATAGGATTATTATCTTACTTATCTTATCTAATTCTAGTATATGGTCAATATTTTGGTATTTTTAAACATATAAATTATTTTTCTTCAGAAACTTTTGACATAAATTTTCCATTTGTTTTTCAAAGGAGTATTATAGTCGGTTTATATATTATGATTTTTTCTACTTATGCAAATAGAACCATCATAAATTTAAATAAAGAAAAAAGAGCACAAGATTTATTTAGAAATGGAGCTTTTCTATTAACTTCATATTTAGGCGATAGAGAAAAATTCACTACAAATATTTTGAAAATAGCGAGAGAACTTGTTGAAGCAGACACTGCATCTATTATTGAAATAAGAAATGGTGAATATAAATTTGTTGCATGGGAAAATATAGATAGTGAAGTTGTATATAAAATCGAAGAAGGATTTAAAATAAATAAACCACAAAATCTCGAAGAGATAAAAGAGACAAAACAACTTTTAAAATTTGATGATGTTTGGAAGGTTCCTTATTGGATTAAAATTACAGATTTAAGGTCATACATTGGTGTGCCAATTTTGTTTAAAAATGAAGTTGTTGCAATTTTAAATGTTGATTCTAAAAAACCAAATAAATTTAAAGATAGAGACCTTAGAAATCTTGAGATATTTTCAAAAATAATTTCTACATCTTATGAAAAAGATGAAATGATAAGAGAAATTAAGGAACTTAATTTAAGATTGGAAAACTTATCATTAACAGATCCCCTCACTAATCTTTTTAACAGAAGAAAGTTTAAAGAAATTGTTTTTTACAATATTGATACATTTTTAAGAAGAAAAGAAAATTTCCAAATAATTATGTTAGATATTGATAATTTTAAATTAATAAATGACAACTTTGGTCATCTTGAAGGTGATAATTGTTTAATTAAATTTGCTGGATTATTAAAAAAGAGTGTTAGAAAAGTTGATTTTGTTTTTAGATATGGTGGAGATGAATTTTTAATTCTTCTTCCAAACGCTCCACCAACAACTGCAGATATAGTTGTTGAAAGAATAAATAAAGGTTTCAAAGAGATATTTATTGATCTTATAAATTCTTTAAATATTGGTATTTCTTATGGTTCAATAAATTTTTCAGAGTATTTTATAAATTTATCAATTCAGGAAAAAGAACTTGATTCAGAATTAATTTATGAAAATATTTTAAAAGAACTTGATAAGTCTCTATACTATTCGAAAAGGTTAAAGAGAATATCTTAAATTACTTCAATTTTATAATCACCACTTAAAGTTTTTATATTTATCTTCTTATCTTTAGAGCCAAAGCCAATTTCTCCTCTTGTCAATTTTGTTATTTTGCCTTCATAAATAATCTCACCCTCACCTGTCTTTGTATCAATAAACACATTTATATCTTTTGTTGGAGTTTTCAAATTTATATCTCCAGACATTGTTTTTATTTCAATTGACTCTTCAAAGGATAAGTTAAAAAGTGATATATCTCCACTGAAAGTTGATAAAAATGCTTTTTCTAGAAATGCATCTTTTATATCAATATCTCCAGAATAACTCTTAATAAAACCACTTTTGTTAATATTCTTTGCATCAATATTTCCAGATTTTGAGTTTAATTTAAAATTACCTTTAATATCTTCAACAAAAATATCTCCACTAATTGTGTATAAATCCAAATCACCTTCAACATTTTTAACCTCAATATCACCACTTACAGATTTTACTTTAACACTTCCGTTTAAATTTTCTATATTTACATTTCCAGATACACTGTTAACAAAAATATTTGTTTTTTTTGGTATAAAAATTTTTATATTTTCACTTAAGGACTCTTTTGTTGAAAATCCAAAGATATTTATATTGATGCCTAAACTTTTTATTTTAGACCTTATAAAAAGATTTTCATCTTTCTCTTCAATTACAAAACCCTCTTTTCCATAATCAAAAACAATCTCATTTATATTCTCTTTACCTATAACTTCAATATCCTCTGAAACTGACTCTAAAAAAATATTTTTAAATGTTTTTTCTATTTTTTCTTCTTTTAATTCTTCATTAATTTTTTCTATTAATTTATTCATTTGAGATTCAGTTATCTTACCTTTATTAAATAGTTCTTGAACCTTTTTTATTAATTCATCTTTTTCACTCATTTTCTTCCTCCTCAATAAGTTTCAAGGCATCATCTCCTGTTATTTCACCACTTTCAACTTTTTTAAGTATTTCTTCAATTTTTTCAATTTTACTCTCTTTCTTTTCCTCCTTTTTCTCCTCTTCACTTAATCCTAAAGATTTTAGAACATCTTCAAGGCGACCTTTAGAGGTTGGATAAGATATATTTAATCTCTCTTGAACCTCTTTTAAGTTTCCTCTAGAAATTAAAAATATAAGAAGAAACTCCTCCTCTTGAGGAGAAAGCATTAGAAATCTATTAAGAGGAAAGTCACCTCTTACAATTGTTTTACATTTTTCACAACTTAATTCTGTTATCTTTAAATCTGCTCCACATGATGGACACTTTGAAGGCAATCTTTTCATCATATCCTCCAATCATTTAAAGTTATTAAAAGGTGATAATATTAAACTTTTTCCTGTTTCAATTATAACATTATTTAACCTCTTTTCATTAAAATTAAAAACCTTTTTAATTTTTTTCTTTTTAAACTTTAAAAACTCTTCCTTTCTAATCTCTAAAACTTTCATCTTAACACCTCCTTTAATAAAATTAAACATCTCTTTAATAATATTAACATAATATTTAATTTTGTCAAGAGGTATTTAAATAATATTTATCAGATTGTTTTATTTGAATAAATAAAAATAAAGTGAGATTAAATAATTTTTAATGGTAAAAAAATAGTATATTATTTTTTAAAAAATTTTCCAATTATAGATAAAAATAGATGTTTAAAGTTTGGCTTTGGTTTAATATTTTCTTTTGAGTAATAGTTATAATTTACAAGTTCTTTTAGTTCAATTCTCTCTTTTTTTCTTATCTCTCCCTCAGGATATCCAAAAGTTATTAAACCAACTATATAAAAATCTTGAGGTAAATTAACTATCTCTTTTATTTTCTTCTCTCTGAATGCTCCTATAAAACAACTTCCAATTCCTAAAGAGTGTGCTTCAAGCATCATATTTTGAGCACACATTCCACAATCAAGGTCAACCCACCTATGTCTTCTTTCTGTGTACATAATTATTATAAGAGGAGAATTTGCAACAAAGTTGTTTACAGTTAAAATTTTTGCTACCTCACCTATTTTTTTAATCTGCTCTTCATCATCAACAACTATAAATCTCCAAGGTTGGTTGTTGCTTGCAGATGGTGCCCATCTCCCTGCCTCTAAAACCTTTTTAATCTCCTCTTCTTTTATTTTCTCCTTTTTATAATTTCTTACACTTCTTCTTGAAGTTATAATATGAAGAATATCTTCCATAAACACTCCCTCCTAATTAAAAATTACCTTCAAAGCATATCTCTTTCAAGCATTGAATGAAATTTTCCTCTAATTGAGTAAATTGAGAAATAGATAAAGAAAAAAAGAGAAATACCTAAAAAGAAAAGAGATATATAATCAGAATTGCTTAAAATTTCATAAACATAATATGTTCCACCAAATAAAATTGACTCTTTCTTTTCGAATATCTTTAATATTATAAAAATTATCACATAAATAGAAGCAAATATTGTAACAAAATTAAGTAATCTTAAAAGCCAAATACTTGTCAGAGTAAAAACTAAAATTAAAATTGGAACAAATAAACCAAGTTTAAAAGGATATTGGAGAGCAAAAAGAGGTATTGACATAACAAATGTAAGTAAAGAAAGAAGAATATATTTCAAAATCGAACTTTTTTTCTCTTTTACTTTTTCTTTTGTTTCTTTTTTCTCCATCGCACTTCTTAAAAATTCTTTCACCTCATTATAATTTTCTTCTTTACAATATAATGCAAGAAGAGTTCTCCAGTCATTTTTGAGTAATATTGTTTTTTCTTTATCTCTTTCATCAATCTTTACTACATTTTTAAAATCTATAAAAACTCTCTCTTGAGATTTTGCAATCAATCCAGCACCAGTTGAGGTTGGTCTTTTTGAAAATACACCTAAAACAATAGCAAGAGTTGTTAATTTTTTTCCTCTTCTATCAATCATTTCATAAAGCACACCCTTTTTATCAACAGTAAATCTTAATCTCATTCTATTTCCAAATAATACTAGCATAACAAGAAGTGACAAAACAAATAAACCACCACAAACCAATAAAAAAATTAAAAAA
>FMJZ01026216.1_pt1 | contig 12141 bp, 16 predicted proteins | sample 1987881 | NCBI WGS metagenome assembly FMJZ01 (sample SAMEA4378227, study PRJEB15110) | soil metagenome | biome: soil; feature: Field; material: Soil | place: India | collected 2015-03-11 | depth 0 m | reverse complement strand
TTTTTTTATTTGGCTTGCTATTTACTCTAATTTCTTGTCCTTCCATGTTGTTAAGACCATTTTATATATTATAAAATAAAAACCTTTTTTTAACATATTGCTAAAAATTTCCTTCTTTTATCTGAATTAAAAACAATGTTATACTTAACTTATTTCATCTGATTTTTTTTAATTAGTCAATAAACACATGTTCAATAAGATAAAAGACAAGATAACCTCTAATAAAAGGCTTTCAAGACAAGAAGCAGTTTATTTATTTAATAGTAATGACATTTTCTCTATTGGCAAGATTGCTAACGAGGTTTCTGAAAGGAAAAATGGTAAAAGGGCCTATTTTATAGCCAACCGACATATAAACCCTACAAACATCTGTGTAAACCGTTGTAAGTTTTGCGCCTTCAGCCGCTCAAAAGGCGAAGATGGTGCTTATGAATTAACGATTGAGGAAATTATTGAAAAAATAAAAGACGGTCACAGGTCACAGTTTATAGGTCACGATTTTTCGGAGATCCATATAGTAGGCGGTCTTCATCCCGATTGGCCCTTTGAATATTATCTAAATATGCTTTCCGCCATAAAAAAAGAGTTCCCTGCTATTGTAATTAAGGCATTTACTGCAGTTGAAATAGAACACCTGTCAAAAATTAGCAACCTATCGATTGAAGATACATTAATAGCGCTTAAAGACAGGGGTCTTGACCTAATGCCAGGGGGAGGAGCCGAGATATTTGCTGAAGATGTAAGAAATAAGCTTTGTCCTGAGAAGATTTCTGGTGATAGATGGCTACAGATCCATGAGACAGCCCATAAGGTAGGCATAAGGACTAATGCAACAATGCTTTATGGACATGTAGAGAGTATAGAAGATAGAGTTGACCATCTTTTTAAACTAAGGGAATTACAAGATAGGACAGGAGGTTTTCAGGCATTTATTCCTTTGCCATATCATCCAAAAAATACAGAAATTGGTGGATTTTATTCTTCAGGAATAGATGATTTAAAGACAATAGCAGTAAGCAGGCTTGTGCTCGATAATTTTGACCACATCAAGGCTTACTGGATAATGCTTGGCGAAAAAATATCTCAGGTTGCGCTCTTATTTGGCGCTGATGATATTGACGGCACAATAATAGAGGAAAGAATTACCCATTCTGCAGGGGCATTGAGCGAAGAGGGGATGTCAAGGGAAGATTTGATATACCTTATAAAAAGGGCGGGGAAGATACCTGTGCAAAGGGATGCTTTTTATAATGCCATATGGACAGGATAGATAAAAATAGGGCGTTAGACCTTTTAAAATCCTCTGATCTTCTTGATATTGGAGGGCAGGCAGATAGCATTAGGAAAAATCTCCATCCAGAAGGCATTGTTACATTCATTGTCGACAGAAACATCAACTATACCAATGTCTGCATCAATAAATGTAAGTTCTGCGCCTTTTACCGAGATGTGGAAAGCCCTGATGCATATCTTTTAGATAATGAAGAGATATTTAAAAAGATAGAAGAGACAATTGCCCTTGGAGGTACACAGATACTACTTCAAGGAGGCATAAATCCAAAGCTTGGATTAGATTACTATACAAACCTTCTTAAATCTATAAAGGCAAAATATTCTATAAATGTTCATGGTTTTTCTCCTCCTGAAATATATTATCTTTCGGAAAGACACAACCTTACAATAAGAGAGACCCTTTTAATGTTGAGAGAAGCAGGGCTAGATTCTATTCCAGGGGGCGGCGCAGAGATACTTTCTGATAGGATAAGGAGGATATTGAGTCCTAAAAAGATAGGAACATCTCAATGGCTAAAGGTTATGGAAGAGGCCCATAAGATAGGGATGAGAACAACCGCTACTATGATGTTCGGAAGCATCGAGGAGCCTGAGGATATTATTGAACATCTTGATGCGATAAGAAGCCTTCAGGACAGAACAGGAGGGTTTACGGCATTTATACCATGGTCTTTTCAGCCTAAGAATACAGAGATCGGTTCACAGTTGACAGTTGAGGGCTCACAATTTTATGCTGCCACTGCTGTAGATTATTTAAGGATCCTCTCACTTTCAAGGATTTATCTTGATAATATAAAAAATATTCAGGCATCATGGGTTACCCAGGGCTTGAAGCTTGCACAGGTTGCATTGAGATTTGGAGCTAATGATTTTGGCTCTACAATGATTGAGGAGAATGTTGTGAAGGCAGCAGGGATCAACTATAGGGTCTCAAAAGAGGATATTATACATGCAATAAAGGGCGCAGGTTTTAAGCCCGTTCAGAGAGATACATATTATAATTTACTTAAAGAATTTTAGGAGGTTTTTATGTCAGAGGCCTTATATGATGTAATAATTATAGGCGGTGGTCCGGCAGGTTTATCTGCAGCTCAATATGCAGCAAGGGCAAAGCTAAAAACAATAGTTCTTGATAAATCAGCAACTGCTGGAGCCCTTGCCTTTGCAAGTATCATAGAGAATTATCCTGGTATTTGCTATCCCATGACAGGGAAGGAATTACTTGATATATTTCGCAAGCAGGCTATTGGGTTTGGATCTGAATATGTGGAAACTCAGGTTATAGGTGTTATGCTTGAAGGAGAGATAAAACAGGTCTTTACAATGGATAAAACATATGAGGGAAAGACAGTGATCATTGCTACTGGTTCTATGGGAAGAAAGCCAACAATCAAAGGTGAGGCAGAATTTCTTGGCAGGGGTGTAAGTTATTGTGCTATATGTGATGCAGCTTTTTATAAAGGGAAGGTAGTTTGTGTTTTAGGTGATTCTGAGGAGGCAGTAAAGGAGGCTGGATATTTAACAAAATTCGCTGACACAGTGTATCTAATATCCCCATCAAAAAAGCTAAAGGTAGAAGATGATTATCCGTCATTGAAAATATCAAACTTAAAGGTTTTGTTAGGTTATACTGTGGTCTCAATAGAGGGGAATGATTTAGTTGAACGTGTCAGGTTAAGGGATTTAGAAAAAAATGAGACTGTTATTGAACTTTCTGGTGTATTTGTATATTTACATGGAAGCAGACCAGTAATAGATTTTCTTCAGGGAAGCATTGAAATATCAGAAGATGAATGTATAGTTACAAATAAGATGATGGAGACAAATATTCCAGGGGTTTTTTCAGCAGGAGATGTTACGTGCACAGAAGTGAGACAGGTTGTAGTGGCTGCTGCCCATGGTTGTATTGCTGCACTATCAGCTGAAAAGTATATATTTCAAAGAAAAAGAAGGAGATATGATTGGCATGGATAATGAGTTAAAGGAAATGGTTCTGGATTATATGGAAAAGGGGTTTCTCGATAATATTATTGACATGTTTAAATATGATGAAAATCTTTTCCCATTAATTATAGATATGATTAAAGATGACAGGGTTCGGGTGAGGATAGGAGTTATTGCCCTTGTAGAAGAGATACTAAAATTTAATAAAGGGGCATTGGTAAGACTTATACCTGATATAGCAAATCTTTTAAATGATAGAAATCCTAATATCAGAGGTGATAGCGCTTATTTATTAGATATTATTGGAGATAAAGGTGCATTGCCTTATCTTATGGCAGCTATTGATGATGAGGATAAAAATGTAAGGGAAATAGTTAGGGATGCTATCAATAATTTAAATAAAATTAAAATTAATTAAAAATTATTTATCCACAGTATTAAACCCTTGCCATTGCTGATTTTACTGTATTTTCGAGTAGCATTGCTATTGTTACAGGACCTACACCTCCAGGAACAGGGGTTATAAGGGATGCCTTTTTAGAGACAGATTCAAAGTCAACATCACCAACTATTCTTCCATTTTCTAATACATTTATGCCTATATCAACTACAACGACATTATCCTTTACCATATCTGCTGTTATTAAATTTGGTTTTCCAACTGCAACACAGAGAATATCAGCCTGTTTTGTAAAATCAATCAGATTTTTTGTTTCCCTATGGCAAATTGTTACCGTTGCCTCTTTTGATAGGAGCATCAATGATAGGGGTTTGCCAACTGCAAGACTCTTGCCTATTACCACCGCATGTTTACCTTTTATATCTACCTTATAGTACTCCAAAAGCCTTATTACGCCAAAGGGTGTACATGGTAAAAAACCTAAATAATGAGCAAACGATGGGTCATACTGTTCAGTATAAAGCTGTATAGTGGACTCCTCAGCAGCAAACTTTCCGATAGAAATAGATCCCAATCCATCCACATCTTTATCAGGTCTTATTGAATTTACTACCTTCCTGCTATCAATCCTCTTCGGAAGTGGAAAAAATACTAGCAGTCCATGAATTCTCTCATCATTATTTATTGAGTTTATTAGATTAATTATTTCATTTATTGATATATTTTCTGGAAACCTGAATTCATAGGCTTTAATCCCTGTTTTTTTGCAGGAATTGAGTATTGCGGATAAGTATTGTTCTGAAGATTTATTTTCACCAATAATAAGAAGACCAAGTCCTACCTCAAAACCTTGATTGTTGAGAGAGATTACCTTTTCTCTTACAGAGTCCCTAATCTCTCTTGCGAGTTTTTTTCCATCCATTATGTTTGACATTTATAACTCCTTAATTTTTTTTAAAAAAGTATCTACATCCGAGAGATCTTTCATTACAAAATCAGCCCCTGTCTTAAGGAGATTTTCGTAAGAATATGGACCGGTTGCTACAGCAATAGTTTTTGCGCCGTAGGGCTTAGCGCAATGAACATCTAATGGTGTATCACCAATAATTATACAATCTTTAAATCTTATATTTGTACCAAATATTTTATTATACCTTTCTACTGCAAAGGGCAATAATTTATTTCTATCTTCATTATCATCACCAAATGCACCACTTGGAAAGTATTGGTTTAAACCAAAGGGATTTAATTTTATCCTTGCACCCCTTTCAATATTTCCAGTTAAGAGACCAAGTGCATAATCTCTCTTGTGATATGAAAGAAAATCAAGAATATCCTTTACGCAAGGCTTTAAATGCCTATTATTGTTTCTCATTTCTATTGATAGATTTTTAATGTAGGTATCAGAGATTTTAAAAATGATATCCTGATTTATTGGGATATAATGTCTTTGGAGACCTTCCTTCATTATCTGGATATCTGTCTTTCCAGCCATTTTGATCCCTTCAAAGGCATTATCAATTGAGAAGAGTTCCTTGAATGATATATTTAAGGCCCTTGAACCTGCACCACCTGTATCAATCAATGTACCATCTATATCAAATAACAAAAGCCTCATCTTTAGATAATAAAAATCAAGGGATTTTAAAGTCAAATCTTTTTTTAGACTTATAAATTTGCAAGGCAGACATGCTATCAAAGCCTTTAGAAAGTGTTTGTTAATGTTTAAACGGCGATTATGAAATTTTTTTACGAATTTATGCTAAAATAGCATATATATTTTAGATAGGGGGATATTTATGAAGATCAGGTATAAGATTGTATCTTTTTTAATGATAGTTGTATTAATGACTATATCTGCCTGTGCTAAATATCACTATGAAGGCGCAGGGGCTGGGGCAGTGATTGGTGGAATAGCAGGGGCACTTCTTGATAGAAAAAATCCCTGGAGGGGAGGCGTTATTGGCGCTGCCCTTGGTGGTGTTGCAGGGGCAACAATCACAGAGATTTCTGTTCGTGGTTCAAGAGAGGCTGCAACGGCTGGAAGACCTGTAGAGTATAGAACAGAAGACGGAAGGGGTATTTATAGAGCTGAACCAGTTAGTGATTATTATCGGCCTGATGAATACACAAAATGCAGAAAGGTACGTGAAAGGATTTGGGAAAATGACAGATTGATAGCAGACAAAGTAAAAGAGGTCTGTGAAAGTGAAAAGGTTGAGAGAAGATATTAAACATATAACATAAATAATTCTCAATGGGGCCTCACAAATAGTGGGGCTTTTTTATGGAGAAAATCAATTATGAGAGATAGGTTAATTAGATTAATATATGAAAAGGCATTTAAGTATAGTGAAGAGCCAATATTTAAGCTTGTATCTGGCCGTATGAGCAGTTACTATTTTAATTGTAAGGCTGTAACCCTTCATCCAGAGGGAATGTATCTTATAGGAAATATAATCTTTGAGATGATAAAGGATCTTCCTGTAAAGGGTATTGGCGGGCTGACCCTTGGGGCAGATCCTGTAGCATACTCAGTAGCTTATACATCATACATAAAAAAAAGACCTATTGAGGCCTTTGTCATAAGAAAGAATGCAAAAAGTCATGGTACCATGCAATGGATAGAGGGTAATATTAGAAATGGGGATAAGGTAGTTATCGTGGATGATGTTATAACAACTGGGAAATCAACTATAGAGGCCATCATTAAGGCAAGAGAGGCAGGGCTTGATATAATAAAGGTAATTGCCCTTGTTGATAGACAGGAAGGCGGATATGAAAACATAATGAATGAATTAAAAGATATAAAGAGTGACTATAATTTAGTAGAGGCAGTAGTTACAAAGGATCAAATAATGTCTATATATAAAGGCAATAAACTTTAATCATAGCTATGCAAGATATTTTTTATTAAAGCATGTTGCTTAATCTTTTCGGAAAATAAAATGTTTTTTGTCAGGAATTTATTTTGCCCAACTCTTACCTTTTATCATTTTTAACTATCTGAAGAAAAAATTTTTGTACAATCTCTGCAGCATCTATAATATCTGATTTATTAATAGGCACAGCCTTTCTATCTTCTATAATATTGCTTATTGCCCTGATCTCAATAACAGGAACCTTATAAAGTAAAGATATATGGGCAATAGATGCACCTTCCATGTTTTCACATATTGCATTAAATCTCTCTCTTATCTCTTTTGCCTTTTTTAATGTACCTGTGCATGTAGATACAGTAACAAAATTGCCTATGAGTATATTAGATTTAATATCAAATGCTTTAAACCCATGTATTTCTCTTAGCCTGTCTGGTATAAGCATAGTAAACTCATTGTAGTAATTCCTGCCATTAATTGTAGCAAGAGGGAGATTAAGCCTTTCCATTGAGAGAAAATCCTCTTTTATATTATTTTGTATTTTTACGAGCAATCCCTCATCTCCGTATATCTCCTTTTCAGCAATGGCAATATCTCCTATATTAAGTCCAGAATCAGGATATGCACCTCCCACACCTATTACATATATTAATTGGGGTTTAAATCTTTCTAAAAGAAGGGTAGTTCCATGTGCTGCATTTGATTTTCCAATACCACATATAAAGACAACTGTATCTATTTTATTTTCTAAAATCCCTTTATAAAAATATTTTCCCGAACTAAAGATTTCTCTTTTTTTTCTGAGATAACCTATTATCAAATCAGCTTCTATCTTTGTTGACGCAACTACCCCTAGAATCATCAATCACTTATCTCTTTGGATGGAGATACTTCTTTAAGTAGGTATTTTACCTTTATATCTATATCTTTTCTGAGGGAATTATATACTGAACAATATTTCTCATGGGACAGTGATATGGCTCTTTCAACCTTTTTTGGGTCTAGATTAGTTCCTGCTATATGTAATATCATCTCTATAGCCTTGAAATATTGAGGCGGTGTAGGATTTCTTTCTCCAATTATGTCTATCTTAAGGTTAGCTATCTCAACCTTCATCTTATTAAGAAACATTACCACATCAATAGCCATACAACCTGCAAGGCTTAAAAGTAAAGCATCTGTTGGTTTGCATCCCCACTGAACATGGGCATCAAACTCAATCTCATAGCCTTCATTGGTTCTTCCGACAAATATTAGATCCCTGTCCCATGAAAGGGTTGCCTTTACAACTGGATTAATCTTTTCCTTATATCCTTTAAGGGATACATCTAATGATTCTTCCTCTTTCTCGCCCATTTTAAATTCCTCCATTCTGTGCAATATTTAAAAAAATAATTCAAATATGGTTAAATAACTATGAAATTATAAATTTTATTTTAATCTTAAATAAACAGTCAAGGCTGAACATGCTTGACATAAGATATTATTATCATCTCATGTGAAAGTAATACCTAATAAAAGAAATAATTAGGAGGTCCTGTGATTATCGGCATTATATCAGATACTCATGACCATATGGATAACCTAAAAAAGGCTATGGAGGTCTTTAAATCTCAAAAAATAGAACATATGATACATGCTGGAGATTTTACATCCCCGTTTACTTGGAGGGTTGTTAAGGATTTTAAAGGGGGATTCACAGGTATATTTGGAAATAATGATGGAGAAAGGGTTTTGTTAAAAAGGCTTTATCAGGATCGGATTTATACACAACCTTATAAGTTCAGTCTTCATAACAGAAGGATTGTTGTAATGCATGAACCTGATGTTATTGATGCCCTTGCTGATAGTGGACATTTTGACCTTATAATTTTTGGGCATACCCATGAGCCAATCATCAAGAAGATAAATAACACACTAATTATAAATCCTGGTGAGGCATGTGGATGGCTTTATGGAAAACCAACAGTAGCAATAGTTAATCTTGAGACAATGGAGGCAGAAATAGTATCTATAGTTTAAATATAAAACTCCTCTCCCCTTTGTGGTACATAGGTCTTATATCCAAAGGTCTCTTTTACTATAACAAGCTCATCTGAAGCCATTCTTAACAAGTTTTGGTATTAGTCCTGAATGGTCAATATGGGCATGGGTAAGAAATAGATAATTAATCTTATTTGGTTCAAACTGAAACTGTGATTTATTGATATCTTGGGCATTGGCACCTTGATACATACCACAATCAATGAGCATCTGGATATTATTTGTATTCAGATGAAAACTGATTCCTGTTACGGTCCTGGTGCCGCCTAAAAATCTTATTTTCATTTGTATCTTATTATCAGACAGTTACCCCATCAATCCTTTTTAGTCCTGCCTTTATTGCGAAATTTATAGCATTTGCGTATTCCTTAGTTGTTATCCTTCTATCAAGGGGTGGATATTCAAAGGCCTTGTAACAGGGATAATATTGATCCATTATGTTTATATATGTGTCTTTGGATATCTCATCTGCTATAAATTTAACGACCTGTTCTGTTCCAGCAATGCCATCTGGAAGAACAAGATGTCTTACAAGCAATCCCCTTAGGGCTATGCCTCTCTCATCAATTATGAGATCACCAACCTGCCTATGCATCTCTTTTATAGCAGCTTTTGCCTTTTCAGGATAATCCTTTGCCTTTGAATATTTCAATGCCATTTCTGGATTAGCATACTTAAAGTCAGGCATGTATATATCAATCACCCCATCAAGGATTTTTAATGCCTCTATAGATTCATATCCACCGCAATTATATACTATGGGCAGATTTAATCCTTTTTCTGATGCTATGGCTATAGAGTGAAGTATCATAGGCATCTGGTGTGTAGGTGTTACAAGGTTAATATTATGGCATCCAATATTCTGCAAATCTAACATTATCTGAGCGAGTCTTTCATGGGAAATTTCATTCCCTTCTCCAAGATGGCTTATTGTCCAGTTTTGGCAGAATATGCATCCAAGGTTGCAATAACTGAAAAAAATTGTTCCAGAGCCATACCTTCCAACAAGTGGCCTTTCCTCCCCAAAATGGGGACCCCAACTTGCCACATATGGTTTATCTCCTGTCCTGCAGAAGCCAACCTTTCCCCTTGTTCTATCTACCTTACAATTTCTTGGGCAGAGGGTGCATTCTTTTAATATAGCCTCAGCATGACTGACCTTTCTCCATAATTCATCACGGGACAATTTTAGATAGGAAGGTTTAAAAGACAAAAATGTCCACCTAATTAAAGTAATTTTAAGTCTGAGAGACTATCTTTACAGCTATTTCCTTTGCATGCCAGGCTATATTTTTTATAGCATCCAGCATATTTATGTAAATAGCTGATGCAAAAGGAAGGCATAGTCCTTCAATTAACCTTTCTTCATGTAAGGTAGCATACTCATTTGCATTTTTAACGACCCCTGATTCAGATTCTTGTACATATTTGCTCAGAATTATATTTTTTGCAAGGATTAAGTCTGAAACTGGCTTTAACATATCCATCAATCTCTCAAATAGAAAGGTTATCTCCATTACAGCCTTGTCACTGAATAAAATATCTTCCTTAATCTTTTTATTTATCAGTTCTGATAATTTTTCCATATTTTCACTAATCCTTAAATAATGAACAGGAACAGAGATGTATGGTTTTAAACTTTGATCGGTTCTTGCTAATTCTGTAAGCCTCTTGGTAAGTTCAGGCTCTTTATTTTTTATAATTTCAATTGATTCATAACAGTTATTTAGTGGAGAAACCGAATTATAAATAAATGCAGTTTGTAAATGTAGCATACAATTCTCAGCAAGACTCCCTATCTCATATAATGCCTTTAATAATTCCTTTGCACCCTCTGCCATAAATATTACCTCCGTTTAGTTTATAGAAAAGTTAAATAAATTTTGACTTAGTAGTTTATAGATATAAATAATATCAGATTATCAATTTTTCGGCAAGGAAAAACCGAGTCTGTGTTATAATACCATTTCTAACATAAAAAATGGCTTATGGATTGTTAAGGATTATTTATGGATGATAAAAAATTAGTATTATTTGTATCAGGCGATAGGGGCTTAATTGAAGCAATAAACACCACCCTGAAGGATTTTTACAGGGTTAATATTATTACAGATCTCAGTTCTTCTCAAGATTATATATATAAATTTATGCCTAATATAATTATTATTGATCTGATGCTTGAGGATTATATAACAATAAGTAAACTGAATGAAATTAAAAGTGACCCTGTATTTGGACAGATACCTGTTATTATAGTATTGCCAGAAAAAAATATAGCCCCGATTTGGAATTATATTCCTGCTGATGATTTTCTTTGGAGGACATGCATTAATATAGATTTGTTAGTAAGGATATCCCTCTGTATGAGAAGGGCTGAAAGGATGGTAGAGATAAACCCTCTAACAAGACTTCCTGGCAACATTGCCATAGCAAAGCTTGTCCAGAAAAGGCTTAATGAGAAAGAATCTTTTGCCCTCGGGTATGTTGATATTGATTATTTTAAGCCCTTTAATGATAAGTATGGCTTTAGCCGTGGAGACGATGTCTTAAAATTTCTTGGAAACATAATCCTAAAAAGGGTAAAAGAAGCTCAGCCATCTGGTAGTTTTGTTGGTCATATAGGAGGAGATGATTTTGTATTCATAATGGATATCGACCATATAGAAGATGTCGCAATAGAGATAATATCTGATTTTGATAAGGGGATACCTGCCTTTTATGATGAAGAAGACAGAAACAGAGGATTTATAGAGTCTATTGATAGGGGAGGTATAAAGAGGAGATTTTCAATTATGTGTATTTCTATTGGCATCACCCATACACGGCTGAAACAATTCTCACACTACAGCTACAGCGAGATGGCAGAGGTTGCTTCAGAGATGAAGAGGTATGCTAAAAGCTGTCAGGGAAGCTGTTATAGGATTGACAAAAGGACGTCTAAATGACTAAGGCATTGGGATGTTGTTTGTTGCATTATATTTTCTAGGAAATACCATAAGAGAGATTTAATTTGAATCTAATAGCTGTAATAAAATCTCTGTCTTGTTCTCAAAGGCTTTTATTGAGTTTGAAATAGCAGAATATTCATTTTTTAATTTATGAAGCTCATCAGCGATATTAAGAGCTGTTAAAATAACTGCCTTCAATGGGGTGATGTTTGGTGATATTGAATAGACCTCCTGAAGTTTCTCATTAACAAAATCTGCTATTTTCTTTATATTTTCAGGATTTTCATTGCCTTTTATTATATATTTTTGGCCTAATATGTGGACTTCTACAGTTCCCATAATATTATCATAGTTCCAAAGATTCAAGGTCATTGAGAAGTTTTTCTATCTGTTTCTTGATAGAGTTTTTTTCTGATAGGATATTATCTATTTCCATCTCTTTCGTCTTCACCGTATCCTCAAGCTCTTTAACCCTTTTTTGAAGATTCTCCTTTTCCTCTTTTAATGCCTTAATTTTTTCTATTGCTAAAGCAAGTCTCTCTTCAAAGGTCTTTAATAGTTCCATTTATACCTCCAAACATAGGATAATTACAACCCAAAATAATACACAATTTATTCAGGAAAAATAAAGTTT
>FMJZ01003690.1_pt1 | contig 12142 bp, 12 predicted proteins | sample 1987881 | NCBI WGS metagenome assembly FMJZ01 (sample SAMEA4378227, study PRJEB15110) | soil metagenome | biome: soil; feature: Field; material: Soil | place: India | collected 2015-03-11 | depth 0 m | reverse complement strand
CCCGCCTCGGCCGCGATTTGCGTCGCGGCGATCGTGGCGTTGTGGCGTTTCAAGGTCGGCGTCATCCCGGTCATCGCCGCATGCGCGGCCGCCGGATTCGCGCTGAGTGCGCTTTCGTAAGAGGAATGGCAATAAACGGCAAATAGGCACCGGTTGACGGCGGCGCTCGGCGAGCGTGGACCTTCGCCCAGAGGCTCTGCCCACCCGCAACTTGCCATGCGCAGGCGGCTCCGGTAATGAAGCCCACCGGCTAGGAGAAAACCATGACAGAGAAAGCGAACCAAGAAAGTGCCCTTGGGACCATTATCGGCTGGGGAAGCTTGGGGATTTTTGCCTTGTGGTTTGCCTACCAAGTAGCGGCACCATTACTGATCGGTGAGCAGTGGGCGGAAAAACAAAACGACGCCATTGAGCTGGTCAAGAACAGCAAGCCATTGGGGAACGAGACCCTCTATGACATGATTCGGGCTTACTCTTTGAAGGCAAAGGAAAACGACTTCTTCGTCGGCGAGTTTAGCTGGAGTGCGATCCAGAAGGACGGGCCCGAATACGAGGTAACGCTCCTCTGGACCGAAGGCGACCAGAAAAAAGTGGCGCTCTGGCGTGTGAACTTGGAAAACAAGGAAGTCCGACCCCAAGGCGACGCCGCCAGCCTTCCCCAACGTTTAGCCGCTGGTCCCCCCAAAAAGGGGACAGGAAGTTGACGTTCCCATTCTCGAGCCGCTCCCACGCCTATTAACCGTATTGTCTTCGGCTCCCTGCAAGCGTGTCGGTGCTTAACATCCCGACACCCCTGTGTGTCGTACCACGACCGGTGGGTCGACCTGTTCAAGGAAAGAAGCGCTCTGTCTAGTACGTACCAAGGCGATCCGCTCGCAGTAAAGGCACCAACGACGCACACGGCAACGAGTTCCGTCTGCTGCAGTCCTTAGCGCAGGTCGGCCTTCACTCGAACCGTTTGCCCTGTCTGGGGGCACAGCTCGCCGGCACGCAAGGGCGGTTCTCCCGCGCACACCTTCGCGGGCTACGCCTCCAGCGAACGCGCAATCGTGCGGGATTGCCGTTGGTAACATCGATGCTTTGGAATCCCAGCCGGGTTGGAACGGAACCAAACCCTACATCCAAATTCGAGTGGGTCATTTGGGGACATGAGTCATTCGAGGAATCATATGAGGACACGCACGAATCATTTGAGGAAATCATTTGAGGGAAATCATTTGAGGACACGCACCGATTGAGGCTCGTTTGAGGGAATCATTTGAGGACTCGTTTGAGTTGTTTGAGGACATGCACCAACTCACGATCGATCAATTCGGGGACACGTCAATTCCGGGACACGCACCGATCAAGTGGAACGATCAATCGCCAGCCTATCGATTGCAATTCCTCGGGCTTCGAGCGTCGAAAGGCCCGTCGAAGCTCCGGCGCCACGAGCTGCGCCCCCCTAAGACGACGCGGATTGTAGGGGAAGCAACGCTTCGGTCCCGCCGGGGTCTACGAGCCTTCGCTCTCCGTGCTTACGTGGGGGGCTGGCAGCGATCGAGGTGCACGATGGGCAACTTTGCGCGAATCTTTTCAAGCATGTCGCCAAAGCGATTTAAAGTTCCAGGGGGTGCGACCGCGTAGCAGGCAGTTTTTGGCCCACAGTGTGCGGTCGCTGAGCGTTCGCGCACTGTGCTGCGCCTCCCTACTACTACTCCGATCCCCTGGGTTGATCGCGTAATGAAGTTGTTAAGTTTGGGCAGACCAGGGTTCGTGTGTGTCCAGAAAGAGACCGCGAAGAGTGCCCCGGCCCGGGCGAATGATGCGTGTTCTCAGTTTGAACCTCATTTCGCGGTGCCTCGTGGGGCTAAGCATTCGCATGTGCGTGTCCTGAATGGGCTCTCCTAACTAGGGGCCCGAACTGGGTCCCTGCTTAGAATTTGTGTGTCCTGAATGAGGTGGGGCCAGTTTGTGGATCGACAACTGCGGGTCCCGAATCATCCCAGCAATTGGCCGAGCCGCCAGGCGTCGCGAGGTGCAAAACAGGAAACGGCCTGGCGCTCAGGCTGGGCGACTCGGGTCGATTGACCCATACCGTCTCAGAGTGAACAACACGCTTCTGTTATCGCGCCTCCATTCGGAGGGCCTGCACGACTCCGCGTCGACGGCTTCAATCCCAAAGGAGGTGCCACCGTGCCTGTCGACGTACTCATCAAGAGGAGCCCCTGGGCGCATCAGAGCGAGTACCGGCACGCTGTCCCCCTCACTCAAAGTGAGTGCTGCAACGGCCGCGACCGTTTTCTTGTTAGGCGCCGGTGTCAACGATGAGAGTCCTCACCCGCCTGTAGAAACGACCGAAAATTCATTACTTGCCCGCTCCAAGCTCATCGAGAGTTACCTCAAGCCGGCTCTAATTGAGCCCGCCGCCCTGCAGAGGTGTAGCCTCTCTGGGGAACCAGCAAACAGAAAAGAGGCTGGCGCGAAGATTGCAGGTTACACGGCGCATTCACTGCGCGAAAGGAGGTCGCATTCTATGCAGGCAGACGGAACAGGAACTCCAAAGGACGGTGTGGCGCCGCAAAGCGAACGTGATCAGTTTGGAATTTCGCTGAATGCTTGGTTGGGCCATCTGGAACGGCTCCTCGGGGGTCCCGGCGGAGGTGCTCACCACAGCCCCCTGATGCACTTCGTACGCCCGGACCACGAACACTCGGCGGTGTTCGGAACGTCGGGGGCAGCTTGCTTCATTTCCGGGTTGGCACGTATTCTCAGACAGCCGCCCCTGGATCTTCCGTGGGTCGGCTTTTACGTACGAGAAGGTTCCGTTCTCGTTCTCCACGAAGAAGGGTGTTTACCCGAGGGGTTGGCTCCTCTGCCCCAGAATTTACCGGCCGAGTGGCCCGAGTCGAACAGCGAATCCCGAACATCACCAGAGGGTGAGGAACTTCTCTGGCTTCCCCTCGGGGACTTTGCACAGCAAAGCGCAGTGGGTTCGGTTAGCGATACGATAAGAGCCCTGCCCCTGGTGATCCTTGGGGAGTTATTCGGGTTCGTGTGCGTCCTCGCGAGCGACGCACGTCGCATTGGCGAACTGGGGCTCTTGCCGACGATCGTCTCCCTGAGCTTGCCGCTTGCGACCTCGCTCTACACGCGCCACAAGGTACTGGCGCGCGAATTACATTGGGTTGCGGAGGGAGCGACGGGCCACTTACACAAGGGCGTGCGATCGCTGACGCCTCAAGGCGTGTTAGCCGCCAACCCAATGTTTCCCGATCTCGTTGGGCAAAGTGCACCCTTTTTACACGCTTTGGCCCTCGCACAGCGGTGGGCAGCGGGCCGTGCCCCGGTGCTCATCACGGGCGAGACGGGCACGGGAAAAGAGCTGCTGGCGCGTGCAATCCACGCGTTGAGCGAGCGTCGCAACGGACCGTGGGTGGCAGTAAACTGCCCTGCAATTCCGCGGGAGCTAGCCGAGAGTGAACTGTTTGGCCATGAAAAGGGGGCTTTCACGGGTGCCACTGAAACCCGCCAGGGACGCTTCGAACGGGCTGATGGCGGAGTCCTGTTTCTCGATGAAGTGGGGGATCTGCCTCATTCCATCCAGGCAAAACTGCTCCGCGTCCTTCAGGAGGGCGAAATTGAGCGCGTCGGCTCGGCACGGAGCCGGAAGGTGGACGTACGCATTATCGCAGCAACAAACCGCGACCTTCAGGATGCTGTGCGCAATGGGGATTTTCGACAAGACTTGTACCACCGCTTAGCAGCCCTTCCGATTCACCTTCCACCACTACGCGACCGCACAGGCGACGTCGAGCTGCTAGCCTGGCATTTCCTGCGCAAGAGCTCCGAGCGCTACCACAAGCAGATCGACCTCATTACTCCAAGTGCCATGGAACGATTGCGGGCGTACGATTGGCCGGGAAATGTTCGGGAACTGGAGTACATGATCGAGCGAGCAGTATTATTGGCCGAAGGTCCTGCGGTCGGGCTGGAAGATCTGTCCGAGCTTTCACCCGACCCGAGCCTCCGGTGCACGACCTTACACGCACAACTGCGTGCCGAAAAACGCCGGCGCGTCGAGAACACGCTCCGGGAAACCCTTGGGAACTGCGCTGAAGCTGCACGGTTGCTCGGTATGTCACGCGGCAACTTCTCACGGCTGCTGCGCGCCCTGCGCGTCGACCCCAACAAGTTCCGCCCGAAATGAGCATCGATCGCGATGCCAGCACATCGCTCTACGACCTCCAAGGTAGGCAGGAGTTCTCGAATCGTCCTCAGTCTTCTCATGTGATTGGCCCGTATCAAGAAAAGGCAGAGACAAGGGCTGGAGCGGAGCAGCGGAGCGTGTGGGTAACTTGAGCGAGTCCCGGGGTTTTGTAGTGACCTCGCGGAGACTTGGCAGCGATCCGTTGGCAAGAAGAATCGGTGGGTTTGCGCGAAGCGTGCTGACCGGAAGGCGCCCTTGAGACAGTGAGGAACGCTTAAAAACCCGTGCTCCAACCCATCGACCTGGGGTTTTGGGACAGTATGCCAAACAAGTGCCGGGTCAGGGGCCGGTAACGAGTCGGCTGAGAATCGAGCGAGGCTGCGCAGTCCGGCGAGGGAACGAACATTCTACCCATTATTGCTCGATCTATTGCGTCACCTACCTACCCGGCTTTGCTATGGAGCCGTCGTCCGCTTACTCCCATGACCACAACGCTTCGTGCGGGCTTACTTAGGTTCGTTCAGCCTTCATAACTAGATCCAGCTTCCCCAACCCGCCGCTCGAGAGCGGCGACGGCTCGGAAGCCAGGTGGCAGTCCGGTCAGTACACCCGCCGATCCCTCCCTAAGAACGCTGCAGCCGCAGGTAATTGCGTCGCCCTTTTAACAGGGCAGCGATCGCTGTACGCCGAACCGAGCCACGAACCCAACCTGGACTCCTGATATCGTGCGCGCGTCCGGTCCGCTGCGTTCGTGCCGCTCTTCCTCCGCGGGGCGTCAGGGGTATCCGTTGCATTCAGAACGGGTAGCCCCAGATCGAGGGCCCAGGGTGAAATCCCTCGTTTTGCGCACGCTTTCTAAGCCGGTGCGCAAACCTGCACCCATTGGGATACTCGCCCCATCGTCAACTTCGTGCGTGTCCTCAATTTGCTCAATTCAGAAATTGGCCCTCAATTCGACCGAGTTCCGGATTTGGATTTGGCCAGCTAGCTACGTGCCTGTCCTAAATTTCCAGTAGCGGGCTGGGCGGGCCGAATTGTGCTGTCCATCGTGTTCGGAAGTATGCCCGCACAGATTCGTGCCTGTCCACAAATTCCCAAATTCCTCCACAAATCCTCCGAATTCTGCCTGTCGTCGAATTCGTGCTCAAATTGGGGCCTGTCCCCAAATAGAAAGGTGTCCAGAACCGATCTCGAACTGGTGCGTGTCCAGGATTTGATGTGTCCAGGATTGATCACGCGAGAATCCTGCCTGTCCTGAATTACTCTGAATTACTTCCTTGAATTACTTCCTGAATTACGTCCGGTTCGGATTGGTGCGTGTCCAAAATCGGCGCGCGGATTGGTGCGCGTCCAAAATCGGCCGTTCCGATTGGGGTCCGGTTCCGATTGGGGTCCGATTGGTGTGTGTCCAGAATCGCTGTCCATAATTGGTGCGTGTCCAGAATCGGCCTGTCCAGAATCGGCCGTGTCCAAAATCGCCTCCGATTGGTGCGTGTCCAGAATCGGCCTCCATGATTGGTGCGTGTCCAGAATCGGCCCAGAATCGGCCGCATTCGTGTGCTGTCCTCACGGGTACACCCGTCAAGGGGGAGGAGGCTCTCATGCCTGCTCGCCGAAACTGGGCTCGTGTAGCGGCGGTTCGAAAGCGCCCGGCGGAAGAGGGCGACGCCGCCTAGCCAACCAGGTTTTCGCTCCCGGGAAGCGAAGCCTGGTCCGCCCGCACGCGCTGCCTTCTTGTACGGACCACCGCGCTGGCGTGGCGCTCGATCACTTGGTCCGGACACATCCGGAGGAAACTCCGCCCAACGATACCCAGAAGCACAGCGTCGTCAAGCAAACCAATCACTGGTCGCACGTCCGCTATCACATCGCGCGAGGCGGCCGTGTACACCAAGGCAGCGACGACTAGCACCTTTCCAACCCCTGGCGCCCCCGGGTATCGAAGCAGCCGAACATACACCGCAACGCCTCTTCCCAATTCCTTTGCCGCTGCCCGGATACCCCTGCCCCGCAGCTGCCCCCACACCGCCCGGTCCCACGCTCCGACAAGCACGAGCCAGCCGAAGCCCACCAGTAGCGACGGTAGCCACAACACCCAGCTTCGTAGTGCGTGCGCCACCACCCTGCGGAACCTACGTAACCCTTGCCGCAAATCCTTCCGAACTTCGCGGAGGCGCTCGGGCGAATCCTCTTCCACCGCGTATGCCTGCACCGCCTCTAAACTGGCGAGCGCAACACACTGCGCGCTTGACGAGTCCGTGGCAGCCCCTGCCCATCCTACGGCCAGAAACAGGATGGCCCAAAAGAACGCTAGCGAGTGCGTCCGGCCGCGGCACTCAGCCGTTCTCACTTAAGCACACCTCGCTAGCGCTGGGGTCTTCCGTGCTCCAACAGCCGCTCGAGCTTCTGCCGAACTACCTCCGCATCCGTAATCGGCTTGGCAATGTAATCGTCGCACCCTGCAGCCAGTGCGCGTTGCTCGTCCCCTGCCATGGCCTGCGCGGTCAACGCGATAATCGGAATACTCCGCCCTACTTCCGTTTGGCGAAGACGCCTCGTCGCTTCCCAGCCATCGAGGACCGGCATTTTGAGGTCCATGAAAATCAAGTCGGGAGGTTTTTCCGCCACCAAGCGCAACGCCTCTTCCCCGTTGTTCGCCTCGATAATCTCGTAATCGCCGAAGCGCTTCAGCCGATAAACCAAGATGCGCCGGTTGTCGACATTGTCCTCGGCAACCAGAATTCTCTTCCTGCTCATGGGCCCAAGCTTACTAAGATTCCGTGCCGCATGCCAACCAAAAAAAGGCCGCTGCCCTCGAACAGGCAGCGGCCCCTTGCAACCCAGCGTCAGCGAAGGCGCCTCAGTAAGCGACCGTATCCGCCTGAGCCTTGTCACCGCGCAAATGGATGTTGAACGCGGCGGAACGAACAGCGTTGTTGTTCGGGTTCCGATGAAATTCCTCCACGATCGCGAGGATTCCGCTTCCGGGGTTCCCGTCTCCACTCAGCACCGGCCGGATCACCGTCTGTCCGGCTAGTGTTCCCTGCACACCAACATTGAACACCGAGAACGCCTCTTGTCCCGGCCGGCGGTCCAGCTGCGACAACTGAACCTCTCGGAAACACCGGAACCGTGTGCTCGCGGACATCCTTTGCTCGAACTCGTTAAACACTACGAATTGAAGCGTGTGCACGGCGGGGTTGTCGTCCACCTCTAACCGCTCGCTGCATGGAACCAACGTAATTTCGCTCGTCACCTCTCGCGCCGCGCTCAGGAGCGCATTGTCGAAGAAGTGATCCACGATGACCTGGGCGGAACATCCCGCATACTCACGATTTCCTCCCCCGAGTACCAGCGTTGTGTCATTTTGCGTGCTGCCGTCACTCAACACAGCCTGCACACCCACGGCATTGTACGTTTGCACGTCCACTATTGCATTGTTCACACGGTAGATTGACGCATTCCCAACAAGGTCGTTGCGATTCACCGGAATGTTTGGATCGTTCCCGCTACCTACAACCTGCACACACTTCAGCTCTCCTTGGAAAATTCCCGGTGACAAAGGCGGTACGCGCCCAATGTCCTGATCTTGGCACAGCCCACCACCCGCACAGTCGTTATTGGCGCTGCAGGGAAACCCGGGCGAGGTTCCGCCCACGCAAAATCCGGTAGTCACCACACCCTCGCTCGCCCGCCATCCAACCGGCTGATTCGCGGTCAGATTCAAATCGAAGTTGATCGCCTGGCAACTACTGAGCGTACAAATGCCACCGCCAGCGCAATCATCATTTGTCCGGCAAGCTCCGTCTCCGTCCAAGCCTCGCCCAATCGTACACCGCGGCGTCCCATCTACGTAGAAGCAATGAACAGAGGTGGCGTCGCGGCTGGTGTTTGTAATCCGGATTACGGTGTCCATCGGTACCCCGTTGAGAGCGCCGCTCGGATCTACCACGACCTTTGGAAACACCAGGTAGCCGGCCGCCTCTTCCGTCGATACCTTCTGCCCAACAGCCGTGCTAGCCAGTAGCCCGCACGCAAGCAACGCAACCGGTAATCGAATGGCCATTCTCGCGTTCTTCATATCACCCTCGCTTCGTTTGCACCGCCACATGGCACTCCCTCCCTAAGGCAAGCGAATCGTGGCGGACGTAGCCCCGCCAGTATGGAGGTTACTCGCTGCGCTGCCTGTCACTCCGGCTTGGTCAATGTGGAAGGACTCCGCCACGCCCACCAACCCGGTCGGTAGCCTTAGTTGCGCCTGAGCAAAGATGGTCGCGATCGCTCCACCCGTCAGCAACGTCGACCGAAACTGCCCGGTTGTTTGCGGCGTATTCCCGAGGTCGATTGTCGTCCAGCACTGATGGGGAAATGATCCACTAAAGGGGGATTCAAATTCGTCGTACACGATGTACGACACCGTTCCGTTGCTCCGCACTCCAGCGGCAAGGTCCAGATTGCACGACAACAGCGTCAGGTTCGTCGCGATGAACGAATTCAGATTCGCGTTGCCCAGGTCTTCGATGACCGGGTCCAGCGAGCCACGCGGACTGAAATTTAGGGTCAGCGAGCCTGGGCAGGTCTCGTATTCGCTGCCATCTAATGCCAGCGGGTTGCTGAGGCTCTGCGACACTGCAGCCACGGCGAACGCATTGTATTTGCTCACGTCGCCGGTGTTGTCATCCATGATGGTCACTTCCCCCTTGAGCCGGTTTTGACCCCGGGGATCGCCATTGGCGTCAACTTCTACACACACAAGCGCCCCTTGGAATCCGGGTGGAACAGGCGGAATCAACCCAGGGTCGAAGCCCGCGCCGGCGCTACCAAACGAATCTGTCGGGTCCACCCGGCGGCCTTGCGACACCCTCCATTGCGTAGGCTGCTGCCGAGTGAGCACAAGCTCGAAATCCACCGCGCCACAGTACCCACTGCCGTCTGGGGCCGACAGGTAAAAGCAGTGAACCCAGTTGATGGAGTTCCCGGTATTCGTGATTTGCACGATCGTATCGCGCTGGCCCGTGCGGACGACCTTCGGGAACATCAAGATCGAGCCCGGCCGATCCGTTCCAGATCTCGTCTGCTGCGCCTGGGAGCCGGCAGCGCCCGCGAAGACGCACAGCATTCCGATCCCCAAAAGCCAGCTCCTGTACAGTGCCCTCATGGCTATCCTCCTTGCGGTCCGTCCCCGCATTGTTGACTCCTTTTTAAGTTCGCCTGGCTACTCATCGGCGCTGGCCTACGGCAAGATCATCAAGTCGCTCCGGCCATTCCCCTGCTGATGCAGGTCGTACGCCGCACTGCTCAGCGTCCCAGTGGGGAAATTCGCCTGCGCTACCCCGAGAAGCCCCGATCCGAGAGGCGAAACGCCACCCACCCCGCGGATTCGGGTTTGCCCCCCAAGCGTACCAGCGACGCCAGCACTGAAAATCGAGCGCGCAGGGTTGCGCGTGTCGATGCGCGATAGCTGCGTGGCGTGGAAGAGGCAATCCACAGTGCGGCTCGTCGAGAAGCGCTGCTCGAACTCGTTGAACACCAGAAACTGCGCTACCGAGCGGCCAGGTGTTTGGGTCGAGAAGTCGTTCGAGCACGGAACCAAGGTCAAGTCCGATATGTACTGAATCGCAACATTGTTCGTGATGGGATCTACTGCGCCGTCGAACATGTGGCTGAGAATCAGCACCCCGGGGCAGGATGCATAGTTGCCGCCGTCGGCTAGAACGAGCTGGCCGTTGGAAACGGGATTGCCGGTCGCCTCGAGGCCAACTGCATTATAACGAGCTGGATTTAGACCGGTTAGAATGGTGGCGTCGCCGTAAAGCTTGTCTCGGGTAGCCGTCTGGTCGGGGACACTCTGGCTGCCTCCGGTAAACTGGATGCACACCAACGCACCAATGAACGGATCTTCTGGAACCGGGGGAATCGCGCTGCCCAGGTTGCTTTGACCGGTGTTGCAGCCGACGTTGTTTGGGCATTGCGCATCAGAGAAGCACTGGAGGTTGACAAACGGGGCATTGCACCGAAACGGGCCTTCGAGCGGAAACTGCCCGCGCGCAAGCCCGTCGCTCGCATACCATGCCAGCGGCTGCTCTTGCGTGAGTACAACATCGAAGTCGGTTTCGTTCCAGCTCGGCACGCACTCCCCGCGGCCGCCACAGTCCGTCGCATCGCGGCAACCAGCTCCATCGTTCGAACAGTGGCCGGTAGCGTTGATGTAAAAACAGTGCGCCTGTTTAATACCGCTCGCGTTTGTGCTGCTCAGCATCAGGCGCGTATCCGTCGGCGCTACCAACCAACGAGCGCTTGTGTCTACCACTATTTTGGGCCAAACCACGATGGACGCCGGTCGGTTCGTCGTGCTTCGGGCATTTGCAATACCAGCCATGGCCACCAATGCCACGCCCGCGCCTACTCCCATGCGGGCAGCCGCTTGCCACATCTTCTTCATCGCCGTACTCCTTTCGCTGCTCAACCGAGCTCGCTGCGATCTCGTCCGAATCGTCACCATTTGCGCACCTCCGCCGCTTTTATGGCAACGTGATAATGTCGCCGAATCCCGAACGGCTACCCTCGTGGCGCAAGTTAAAGGCAGCGGTGCCAACCGAACCACCCAAGCTGTAGAATTCTTCCGCCACGCCCAAAACGCCCGAGGCAGGCAGGCAGCCTAGCACAGTGCCCCCAGGGCCGGTCTGCACGTTGGTGCCGCAGTCACTATGCTGGGTGCAGGAACTGCCCCTGTTCGAACCGGAATAACAAACGTTGATGGGACGAGGCGAAATGCGGATCTTCCAGAGGTCCTGGTTGCCGTTCACGAAGACCCCGCCGCCCGAAACCGGGAGGTCGGCGAGTCGGCGATTGAGGAAACAATCGAACGAGAAGGCCTCGATACTGAGCGGCTGCTCGAACTCGTTGTATCCCACGAAACGAACACGCACAGGTGCGGGAAGGTCCTCTTCGATCAGTTCACTACAGGGAACCAACGTGAGCTCCGTGCTAATGGTGGCACCCGTAAACGCGTCTGTGACACCCTCTGCGTTTGCCGTAAATACCAAGCTTGCTGGACAATAATTCAACTCTCCGGCACCCGTGCCGGTCCAGTTGAGCCGCAGCTCTTTATCCGTATTGAGGCCACCGCCTCCTACATCCGCATTCGCGGCTACGGTCAGGGCATTGTACTCGCTAATCTGCGCCGAACTAAGGTCCTCGATTGTCGCAGTGCCCTTCAGAGCATTCCCCGGAAACGGATCACCATCAGAGTTCATTTGGTAGCACTTGAGCTCGCCTACGAACTGGCTCCCCACCGGCGGAACGAAGGACGCCTGGTTCTGCCCAATCAACAGTCCAGGACACACGAGCTGTCCGGACGTGTCCACGGTACATTGGCAGTTCTGACCCGGGCGGCATGGAGCCGAGGGAATGGTTGTGAGCCTCCCAGTGGACACCCGCCATTGCACAGGCTGCTGCGCGGTCAGAGCGAGTTCAAAATTCGTTGCATTGCACACGCGAATGCACTGCTCGTTCGTAGGACAGTCCGCATCGATCTCACAGCTCTCGTCTGTTGTCAGGCTGCAAGTCCCTGAGGCGTTGATGTAAAAACAGTGCACCTGAACGAAAGAGTTTGTCCGGTTGCTCAGTTGGATAAGGGTATCGCGCACCCCATCGGACACTACCTTCGGAAAGATGATCAACGTGCCGGACTCATCCGACGTCACGTCTCCCCGTGCACCTGGCGCCGTCACCAGCCCCGCCAGCAGCACGCCTAGGCCCATCAGCCAAGGACTCCGCTTCACCAATCGCATCGTACGCCTCCTTTCGGTCATTCCAGCGTATGGCAAACGCCAGGATCTTTTCACCGACCCCAGCACAAACGCACGCGATGTATGCCCCAAAGGAGCACAAGAGTCAAGCCGAAATTGAAAATTTGTTCCTTGATGGCGTGGTGCGACGCTCACGGCGAGC
>FMJZ01091919.1_pt1 | contig 12159 bp, 12 predicted proteins | sample 1987881 | NCBI WGS metagenome assembly FMJZ01 (sample SAMEA4378227, study PRJEB15110) | soil metagenome | biome: soil; feature: Field; material: Soil | place: India | collected 2015-03-11 | depth 0 m | reverse complement strand
CAAACTGACATTGGGGGTCATGATGTACCCGGGCACGTCATGTCCGAAAGTCATTTTATCGAAGATTTTAAAAAGTATTACTACCCATCCAAAAAAAAATTCAAAGATGGCTTTGCTCATTACAGGGATTTAACTTGCCCCGATTTTTAACTTGTATCAATCTTGACAACTCAATTTAATCTTATTATAATCTATCATATGATATTGAACGAAATCACAATTGCTAAAGCAATTATTGAAACATATTACAAAGAACTAATTGATAATCTTAAGTGTGATGTTGTAATTGCTGGTGCCGGTCCATCCGGTCTTACTGCGGCGTATTATTTAGCCCAAGCCAACATTAAAACAGTTATCTTTGAACGAACTCTAAGACCGGGAGGAGGCATTGCCGGTGGCGGAATGATGTTCAATAAAATTGTTATCCAGAAATCTTCGCTACCAATATTGAAAGAGTTAAACATCACCGTCAATGAATATCAAAAGAATTATTATGTCGCATCGGCTTTAGAAGCATTAGGACAATTAATGTCACTATCAATTAAACGGGGTGCAAAAATTTATAATCTAATATCAGTTGAAGATGTTATGATTCGCCACGAAAAAATAACCGGTGTGGTCATCAATTGGTCAGCAGTAGAAATGGCAAACTTACATGTAGACCCTTTGATGGTGGAAAGCAAATTTGTCATTGACGCTACCGGACATCCAGCCGAAGTAGTTAAAATTGTTGAAAAGAAACTCGGACCAAAACTATTTACCTCAAATGGCACATTACTGGGCGAAAAATCAATGTGGGCAGAGGTTGCGGAAGAACTAATTTTAGAAAATACTAAAGAAGCGTATCATAATCTCTATGTTTGTGGAATGGCAGCAAATGCAGTTTTTGGCGCACCAAGAATGGGACCGATTTTTGGCGGAATGTTCTTATCCGGTAAAAAAGTGGCGGAGTTAATTATCAAAAGATTATAATTAACCATTTGGTATTCGTTTAGTTAGCAAAACTCTACAAAACTCCCAGATTACACCGAGATGCGAAAGAAAAACCAAGAAATTCACATATTACATGTTGTATCACTTGAGATAATGTTGACTTTGTTAGAGTTCTCTTATTTAATTTATTTGGCTTAAACTTCAACAATTAAAAACTATTTTCTATTGGGATTTAATTTAGGGAATAATTGATTAACTCATAAACCTTTCGGCTTCGACGCTAATTAGCCAAACCTACAATTCACCACAACCGAACATTTAAATAAATTATCATTACATCACTCCTTAAACCTCAAAAGTGTACTTAGAGCATGGGAAAACATTAAATTTAAATTAAAAGAAATTTATTGCCAACTTATGTTAGATACTTTTCGAAAACCGCTATCAGAAGAAATTTATCTTCCCCGGCAAAGGAATCTGTGAAGAGAAAACATTGAAATTGGCTACAGGTGTTTATCGAAATCCTGTAGGTTGAAAGATTTTTACTAAGATAAAGAATAAACCTAAGCCCATAAAGCCTGCTATTGCCAAAGCGATTAAAGAACCCCATAATCCTGAACCGCTTACAGTGTTAACTAAGAACTTATAGATAAAATAACTCAAGAGTCCACTAACGATAGAAAATATTAAAGAAAATTTGGTTGTGCGCAAAGTTTTTTTTGTTCCCAGTGAACCAATCTTTTTTCGCAAGAGAAAAAGAAGCAAGCCCAAATTGATGAATGCGCAAATTGAAGTTGCCAAAGGAAATGTTCTAAAACCAATTACACGCATTAGGGTTACATTAATTAGAAAATTTATAATTACGACGAATAAACCAACAAATGCCGGAGTCTTGGTATTTTTTAATGCATAAAAGCATGCAGCAACACTTCTTACACCGGCAGAAGCAAAAATGCCCGGGGCATATAATCTTAAGGCTTGCGCGGTAAAGATTGTATCTTCCGGAGAAAATTTTCCTCTTTGATAAATCACACGGCAAATTGGTTCTGCTAAAACTAAAAACAACGTGGCAATTGGTATGGTTAATAACGAGACCAATTTTAAGGCGTGTTGCAACTTTGCTTTAAGTTCCAGCATAGAGATTTCGTTGGTAATCTTTTTATTATCACTTTCTTTCACATGCGCTTTGTTTCCATCGGTATTTTTAAGTTCGTCTTCTTTCTTATCTTCTCTATAACTATTTTCCGCAATCCGGGCAGAAAATTCAGTGACCGCAACACTTCCAATGGCAACGCCGAATAATCCTGCAGGTAGATGCATTATGCGATAGGCATAATTGAGCCAAGTAATTGACCGTTCCGCTAAAAATGTGACAAGGAAAGTATTAACTGCGAAATTAATTTGATAAGCAGCAAATCCTAATATCGTGGGGATCCACAAAAAGAATACCCGTTGCAATTGTGTGTCTTTGAGATTAAGATAAAAATGGTATTGAAATCCTTTTTTGATAAGCAAAGGAATCTGAATTAGTAGTTGAAATACTGCACCAACAGAAACACCGATAGCCATTCCCAAAATTGGCTCTACGCCGCGTACCTGAAAGAATTTATATGAGATCACAGGCACGATAATTGAAAAAACATTAAAGAACGCGGGTGCGATTGCTGGTACAAAGAAATGATGAAATGCATTAAGAATACCCATCGTCCAAGCTGCCAAAGCAACAAATAAAAGAAATGGGAACATAATCTGAGTTAAAGTTGTGGTCAACTCTTGTTTCCCTGGAGTATCAGCAAAACCATAAGCAATTATTTTAACTATATAAGGTGCAAAGATAATTCCCAAAATAGTTAACAAGCCGATAAATAATAGCATTGTATTAAACATATTGGAAGCAAACTTCCAAACCTCCTTTCGTTCTTTGTGGGTCAAATTATCAACGAAAGTCGGTACAAACGCTGCGGACATGGCACTTTCGGCAAATAAATCTCTTAACAGGTTAGGAATCCGAAACGCAACTTGATAAGCGTCAGTAGCAAAACCCGCTCCAAAAAGATAAGCAAAAACTGATTCCCGTCCTAATCCAGCAATTCGGCTAATTAAAGTGCCAATTGTAAAATTACTGACTCGTTTCGTAAATTTGTCCAGCATATCTTTAGTTCATTGTAAAAACAAAAAGTAAAATGTAAAGATGTAATATGTTCAACATATACTATACAGTTTATGAAATTTAATTATAATAGTTATCGAAAACAGGTTCTTCAATTAGCAAAAGTTAATTTTAAACACCTATTCGAAAATATGGGCATTATGCAAAATATAGCCCTTATCAATTATAAAGAACTAAGAAAAATTGGTGCCCCCAAAACTCTGCTAAGTGGTCAGATCCCACCGAGACGCGAAAGAAAAAACAAGATACTCATATGTATAATGTATACACTGTATCATTTGAGATAATATTGACTTTTGTCAAAGGTCTTTCGCAAAAACTACCAGACAACCTGTAGTCTAATATCTTAAATCCACTATTGTTAGATAAAGTAGCCGTAGAATTAGGTCCTTGGAAGAGATAAAATTTCTTGGTATCGTATCATCATTATATGCCTCATGTAATTTATATTCTCTATACTTATTTTTAATATAATTGGGTAAAGGATCTCCATTATAAACCAACGGGTCAACAGTTAATTGAAATATGCTTTATGCAATTTATTATGCTCAATTCTTATCATCTATATTTTTAGTACAATTAGTTAAAAGGTATCCATGTAAACCTAATAGTCAATAGTTATTTATTCAATCTGTCTTACTCAGTAATTCTGTGGTTCGGTCTTGCAATTTGTCAGATAATTTATATAATCAAGTCAAATGTATAAGGACTTAATTAACAAAATAAACGATTTGAAAAAGAAAAAGCAAGCAGTAATTTTAGTTCATAACTATCAGCAACCTGAGATCTACGAGATTGCTGATTTTATCGGCGATTCATTAGATTTATCCCAAAAAGCCCAAACAACAAAAGCCCGGATGATTGTCTTTTGCGGAGTTCATTTTATGGCGGAGACCGCCAAAATTCTCAATCCACAAACAAAAGTTGTAATGCCAGATATTAATGCTGGTTGCGAAATGGCAGATATGATTAGCGCACAAGCGCTAAAATTAAGAAAAAAAGAATTAGGCGATATTATTGTAGTTGCCTATGTTAATACACCGGCAGAAGTCAAAGCCGAATCAGATATTTGTTGCACTTCAGCAAATGCAGTCAAAGTCGTATCTTCAATTCCGCAAGAAAAGAAGATTTTATTTGTGCCGGATAAAAACTTAGCCTGGTATGTAGCCAAACAAACTCAAAGAGAAGTAATTCCATGGGAAGGATTTTGTTATGTGCATGCTTTATATTTTCAGGCAGAAGATGTAATTAATGCACGGAAGAATTATCCTAAGGCAAAAATTATTGTCCATCCAGAATGCCTACCTGAAGTCATTGAGCAGGCAGATGTTGTTGCCTCGACCAGTGGTATGATAAGATTAGCAAAAGAATTTGATGAAGTCGTTTTAGGCACAGAAGTCGGTCTGTGTAATCGAATAAAAAAGGAATATCCCCATAAACTTTGTCATCCCTTAAAGAAAACTGCAATCTGTATTAATATGAAAAAGACTACATTAGATAAAGTCTTAGCAGTCTTAGAAACTGAAAATAATGAAATTGTTGTGCCAGAACCGATTGCTCAAAAAGCTCGTCGGGCCTTAGAAAAAATGTTAGCAGTCGTATAGTTATAAAAAGTTAGCGCTTATAAAATTAAATCATCTGAGATAAAATTCAACTTTTCAGGAAAATCCTTTGATTTGCGCGGGTAAAGTTTAACCAAGATATTTTCTGTCTAAGACTTACATTTATGATGAATAGCGACTGAAATGTTCACTATCTGCTTAATTTTACTTCTTTAATTTTTATCTTGAGATCCTTTAAGTCTCTTATAAAAATCTCGGAAAAAGTTTTATTATTTTTCAATAACTTTGACAAAAGATTACAGACCTTCATTGCTATGGATTTGAAAATAACGATTTTTTGGTGCTGTAATACTGAAGCACAAAAAGGATAAAAATTTTAATTCTCCATCTATTTAAGAATAAGAAAGTAAAGGTAAAATGGTCAATTTGTAGCATGAGTGAAGATAGATTTTATAAGGTTGTGGAATACTCTAACTTATTCGGAGGTCTCATTTTATTTTCATTGACATATCTACTATTGGTGCTGAGTGGGTTATCGCGCCGACTGAAATATAGTCAATCCCTGTTTGGGCAATCTTGCGAACATTTCTTAAGTTAACTCCTCCTGATACCTCAAGTTTTGCTTTACCCTTCGCTAATTTCACTGCCTGAGTAATCTGCCTGATATTCATATTATCCAACATAATTACTGGTACCTTTAGCGCTAAAGCTTCACGGACCTCTTTAAGATTTTTTGCCTCGACTTCCATGAGTAATCTCTTCTTATTATTTTTCTGAACCCTTTTTATTGCTTCAGTTATGTTACCGGCTACTTTGATATGATTATCTTTAATCAGAATCATATCATAAAGTCCCATCCGATGATTAGTTCCTCCGCCAACACGAACCGCGTACTTTTCCCAATCGCGTAAAAGTGGAGTCGTTTTTCTGGTGTCAAGAATCTTTGCCTTGGTATCAGAAATCATATCCACAAATTTTCTTGTTAAACTTGCAATGCCTGACAAACGACAGAGAAAATTCAATGCTGTCCGTTCACCACTTAATAATGCGGTCGCTTTACCACTTATTTGAGCAATTACCTGTCCGGAATGAAATCGTTCACCATCTTTGAGATTAAATCTAACCTTTACTTTTGGATCAAGACACTTAAAAACCATCCGAACAATATCACAACCAGCAAGAATACCTTCACTTTTCGCAATAATTTCTGCATTTACAATTTGATCAGACTTGACAACAAGATTGGTTGTAACATCGCCAGAACCAATATCTTCCTTTAATGCTTGTTTAATAATCTTAGATAAATCTACTTTATGAGATTTGATTTTCATCAATGGGTTTGTTTGGTTTATTTGTTATGACTTTGAAATTTATCAATAAATTGATTTAGTTTCGTGGTTGAGAATTGTTATCCTGCGATCTTGTTCAATAAATTCAAGGATGCGTTGAAAATTCCGTTCAATCATTTTCCAATCAGTATTGACAAATACAACTGACAATTCAGTTCTTTGCCAGAGGTCATGATAATTTGTCTCAGCAATCGAGACATTGAAATTCTGCCGAATTTTCTTCGTAATACTTTGAAAGACGCTACGTTTCTCTTTAAGTGAATGGCTATTATTTAACATACAATCCACCACTAAAAGACCAATGGACATTATTTTTTAGTTATTGTGCACTAATCTTTAGTAACAGGTGAACTTTCAATCATTCGAGCAACTTCTTCGATTTTATAGAATTCTAAAATGTCCTCAGGTTGTAAATCCGTGGCGTTTTCAATACCGATACCACATTCATATCCACTTTCTACTTCTTTAACATCATCTTTGAATCGTTTTAATGAACTGATTCGGCTTTTAAGCACTTCTTTACCCTCCCGCATAACTTTAACGACACAGGTTCTGGTTACTTTCCCCTCAGTTACATAGACCCCAGCAATCGGTCCTAAACGAGGTATCATAAATATTTGACGAATGATTGCTTTTCCAATTAGGACTTCTTTTTGCTCGGGTTCTAATAGCCCTAACATTGCTGAACGGATATCATCTAATGCAGAATAAATCACATTATAATATCGGATTTCAATCCCTTCCTGTTCCGCAACTTCTGCGGCATCGGATAAGGCGGTGACATGATAACCGACGATGATTGCTTCGGATGCTTGGGCTAAAAGTACATCCGACGTTGTAATTTGTCCGATGCCCGCATGAATCACGCGAATAACAACTTCTTCAATTGATAATCCTTCTAAAGCATCTTTTAATGCCTCGACTGAGCCAAATGTATCGGCTTTAAGCACAATTTTCATTTCTTTAGTTTTACCTTCAGCGATTTTTTGTTGAAGTTGTTGCAGGGAAACAGGCGTCTTGTGTTTAAGTCGCATATCTCTTTTGGCTAAAGACCGTCGCATTGCGATATCGCGTGCCGTTCGTTCGTCATTTACTACTTCAAATCGGTCACCAGCTTCAGGCAGACCAGAACAACCCAAAACTAAAACCGGGGTTGATGGCGTTGCTTGTTCCATACGCTGAAAATTCTCATTAAGTAAATCTCGCGCCCGGCCGTAAAACTCACCACAGACAAAAGTATCACCTCGCTTTAGAATACCATGTTGAATTAAGACTGTAACCACATTACCCCGGCCTTTGTCAACCCGACTTTCAATCACCACGCCTGAGGCATTTCCTTCATACCTTGCTTTTAATTTTAATTCTTCACTTAACAGCAGAATCGCTTCTAATAAATCTTCAATACCCATTCCGGTTCGGACTGAAGTCAAAACGCACATCGTATCGCCACCATACTCCTCAACCCGCACACCTTGTTGAGATAATTGGGTTTTTACCACTTCGGGATTAATATTAGGTAAATCACATTTAGTAATAGCGACAATGATTGGAATCCCTGCGGCTCGAGCATGATTTAAAGCTTCAATTGTTTGGGGCATAACACCATCATCTGCGGCAACGACCAATACCGCAATATCAGTTATTTGCGCTCCCCGTGCTCGCATTGCAGTAAAAGCAACATGACCTGGCGTATCTAAGAAGGTTATTCTTTTATTATTATAATGAACAACATAAGCACCAGTATGCTGCGTAATTTTGCCTGGCTCTTTTTCTGCTACTTTAGTTTTACGGATATAATCGAGTAATGATGTTTTACCATGGTCAACATGTCCCATCACAACCACCACTGGTGGCCGCTCAATAAGTTCTCCTTTGATTTCAATCGGTTGGATTGTTTCCTCTTCTATTTCTACATTGATATTAAACTCGTCGGCAAGCAAAGTAATTGTTTCTGGGTCTAATCGGTGATTAACTGTTGCTAATACTCCAAAACTAATACATTTCTTTATTACTTCATTGACCGGAACATCAAATAAATGAGATAATTCGGCCACCGTGATGTAGGGAACAACTTTAATTTTTGTTTTCTGCGGTTCAGCTGTTGTGGAGGTTGTCTTGGAAATGTGCCGTTTGGGTTTTGCTTTCCGATGTTCAATTTTGGTTAATGTCTTTTGTACGGCTTTTTTAATTTCAATTTCGTTAACTGTCAATTTTGGCGGATAGGCAGGTTTAACTTCCGATACTGTCTTTTTCTTGAGCGATTCTTTAAAAATTGACTTTTCTTGTTTTACTTTTTCTTTAACTTTAGTAAACTCCTCTGGAGATACCAAAGCAGTGTAACCTCTGGGTGGAAAACCTAATTCTTTAAGAATAGAAACTACCGCTTCGCTTGATAGATTAAGCCGTCGCGCCACTTCATTCACTTTTATACCTTCCGCAGCTCTTTTCTTTTTTTGCGGCGTCGGGCTAATCTTATGAGCATCCTGTGATGATTGTGTCATATTATTTTTGCAATTCTAAATTCTAATTTTCTAAATCTCGATGCGACCTCGTAAATTTTTCCATGAAACCTAATCTAACTTTTATCAAATTACCGAAGTCCAGTTCAATAATTTTGTCTTTAACCAAAATAACATTAAACATTCATCGTTGTAATCTTATTTTAAAGATTAAACATTTTTCTTAACTGCTCTTCTATGGATTTCTTTATTTGTTCAACTTTTTCGGGTTCAAAGTTTGCAGTCATTGCAATATGGTCTATTGAGAGATTTATTACATCAAAAGCAGTAAAAATTTGCGCATCTTGTAATTTTGTTACTTCTTCTTCCGATAAATCTAATTGTTTTAAGGAAACTGTTTTTGCTTTTTCTGCCAGTACACGACTTTGGTATTCGGATTCTTTAAGAACTTCCAGTTTTGTTCCCACTAATGCACTGGCTAAGCCAACATTTTGTCCCCGTTTGCCAATAGCAATTGAAAGCTCATTGTCCGGCACGATGACAAAATAGGTTTCACCTTCTTTAATCACTTCTTTCACTTTCGCCGGTGCCAAAGCCCGCGTGATATAAACATCCATATCTTTGCTATACAAAACAATATCAATCTTTTCTCCAGAAAGCTCTTTAATAATACTTTCAATTCGAGATTTTCGATAACCGACACAGGCACCGACCGGGTCAACTTTTTCATCATTACTGGCGACCGCTACTTTTGCCCTCTGCCCTGGTACACGGGCAATGGCTTTAATTTCCACAATTCCTTCGCGAATTTCGGGAACTTCCTTTAACAGAAGTTTTCGTAAAAAATCATTATGGGTACGGGAAAGATAGATACGCGGCCCAATTGGTGTTTTGTCAACCCGGTAGAGGATTGTCTTAATCGGTGCACCCTGACGATAGTGGTCGGTTTTTAATTGGTCTTTATTTAACAAAATTGCCTCAGTCAAACCAATATTAACAATAATCTCATCTTTACCAATTTTACTAATGGTGCCGGAAATAATTTCACCCCGTTTGCGATTAAATTCATCAAACAATTTATTTCTTTCGGCTTCGCGAAGTTTCACGATTAATTCATCAGAAGCTTTGCGGATGGCACTGCGACCAATCTCCGACAACGGTATTTCAATACGGACGATTGAATTCACTTCGACATTAGGGTTAATTGTCTTGGCTTCTTCTAATGAAATCTCAGTAATCGGATTTTTTACCTTAGCACTTACCTGCTTAACAATAAAAACTTTTAACTCGCCGGATTCCGGAGTTATTTCAGCCTCAATCTGGGAATCTGGACCAAACCGCTTCTTTAAGCCCGCAACAATCGCATTCTTTAAAGTTTCACAGACATAGTTGACATCAACATTACGAATCCGGGCAATCTGAGTAATAATATTAGAAACTTCTTTATTCATCAGCGCCTCCAATATTATGATTATCAACTATTAGTTCCGAGTGATTAAGAGCACATGACTCAGCACAACCATCACAACCTAACCTTTTCATTCGCGATTGGGCGTCTTTGAATAAATCTTCAGTTGAAATCACAAGATGCGCTAATTTTATATCTGCAAACGATATAAATTGCGTTTCACCAACTTTTCCGGCCGACCCTTCAATATTCTGAATCACTAAACCCAATTCCGCAACCGACTGAACCTTACCAATAAACTTACCTGATTTAGTAGTAATTGATACGGTATTTCCGATAACGCTTTGATAATCAGATACATTCCGTAGTTTTCGTTCAATGCCCGGAGAAGAGACTTCTAAATAATATCGAGTCGGAATAAGATTTTCCGTATCTAATTTTTGTGATAGTTTATCTGACACATAAGCACACTCGTCTAATGAGATACCTTCGGGTTTAGTAATTGACACACGCAATATTTTACCTTTGAACTCAACATCGTAAAGTTCGACACCGCATGCACTAATCGTATCTTTAATAACATTCATCAATTTATCTGATAGTTTCATATTGATATTATAGGAGTTTTACAAATTAAGTCAAGGACATTATTCATGCGATTCTGAAGAAAGCCGTTGTCTCTCCAGTTTTGTTTGGAAGTTTCAATCCATAATTTATAGCCCCCCAAAAAGTGATTTTTATCTCGCTGAATTGGCAATTTGTTCAGAATGGAATATATATAGAGAGAATCCGTTTTGAAAGTCAAGCATAATGTATCTTTGTTTTCATAGTACACCACTCAGGATCAAACCGGTCTTATTATTTAACACACCAATCGCAAAGTAAGAAGTTTTCTCATCGCCGCGACAATTACTACCTTTTTAAGCTTAGCTTTGGCTAAAAGCCTTTGATAAAACGCCATAATTGTTGGATTAGTCAGAGTCGCGACCATTGCCGGAAAATATAAACATCTCCGCAGTCTTGAATTTGCGGGTTTTACATTTACTCGATTTCTTCTTGATACTTATCCCAGATTGCCTGTGTCTTGGAGCAAATCCAGCGTGAGCAACCTGTGCTTTGGTGGTTATCTTACCTTGCCCATCTTCAAAATGAAGTTCGCATATTAAAATCGTCGCAGTGGACTCTCCAATGCCAGGTATTGTTTTTAATAACTCGATACGCTCTTTAAATTCAGGATTATGGTCTAAATATTCTTTTATCAACTTCTGGAGTTTTTCAATCTGTTTGTCATAGTGATTGATAATATCTTTTATTGATTTGGTTATTACTTTATTGCTGGCTGATTCTAAATGAGTCTTTTCTTGGGTTCGACGAGTAATCAAATAATCAAGATGTCGAATTAAAGTCCTCAGTTCTTTAATTTCTTTTGGTGTTGGAGGTGTTATCGCAGGTTTTACCGCTGCCACATACCGCGCTAATAATCCGGCATCAACCTTGTCAGTTTTAGTCCTTAACAATATCGTGCTACCATAAGCTTTAGCTTGGGCTGGGTTAATGACACTTACCATAAATGGAGTATTTTCTTGTAAATAATCGATTATCCCATTGCTATAAATACCGGTTGACTCAATACAGCAATGTGCCTTTTCACACTGATACCTTTGAGTATATTTTATAATTAAGCGCTCAGTTAATTTGAAACCATATTTGTTATTGCTTATTTTCATGCTGGCAATAATGGTATTTCCATCGATAGTAAGCGCAAAACTAAAGAAAAAATGATATATCGAAACCAACAAAAAAGTTTAGGAAACCATAAAAAGATACTTCCAGAATAAGATAAGTGGATACCGATATAACACAACAAAAAATATCCATGTCAAAGCTGGATACGTCCCTTAGAAACCGTCCAACTTAAAAGATGATGCGCGGCGAACTAACTGAAAAACATGCTCAAAGCCCTGCGCTTTTCTCGTTTTTCTCCATTCAGATTCTTTAACACTTTTCTCTAAAATTTTTTTATATTTTATATTTACCATATCATTAATTTAATACCAATATACAAAGATCTCTGGAAATTCTAATAAAAACAGATAACACTAAATTTGTGCTCTGATAAATTTCAGCAATAAAAATTGTTAGAACCCTATAGAAACCAATAAAAACTTATTAATAGAAAGCAGAAATTTAATAAAAAAAGTCATACATTTTTACACTCAGACAGAAGGCTTGGTTAAATAGGTTATCCAGTATATAATTGAGTTGATACTCTACTTAT
>FMJZ01015112.1_pt1 | contig 12162 bp, 11 predicted proteins | sample 1987881 | NCBI WGS metagenome assembly FMJZ01 (sample SAMEA4378227, study PRJEB15110) | soil metagenome | biome: soil; feature: Field; material: Soil | place: India | collected 2015-03-11 | depth 0 m | reverse complement strand
CCCCAGAGGTGGCAGCAGCGTTGGCAAATGCGTTTGCTGAAGCCTTCGTTGCCCGCCTGAACAGAGAAATCCTTAACGAAACATCCGATGAACGCCGTTTCATTGAAACTCAAATTCAAGTCCTTCGCATTGGACTTCAAAGGATTGACAAGCAAATCGTTGAGGTTGAACAGCAGTTGAGCGGGTTCAATTTACCCAATGAAGCGAGGGCACTGGTCAATTTCGTCAAAATTTTCGCTATGGAGTTAGTGATGGTGGATGCGGAGATTCGTGATGTAGTAAGGATAAGGGAGCAGTCACGACAAATCCCGACTGCCCTTTACCACCGATTTATTGAAGCTGAGCGTCGTCGTGTGGAGTTAGAGGAACGAGGTAGATTTCTTGCCATTTTGCTTCAACAAACTCACCGGCAGTTGAGCCGATTCCCAGAGCAGCAGCAAAGGTTGAGCGATTTGGTGAGGCAATTGCAAGTTTTGGGACAAGCCTATATGAGTTTGCTCTCTCGCTTGCAAGATGTTCAAGCAAAGGAGGCATTAGGGCTCAGTAGCGCAACCATCGTGAACAATGCTGCCGTGCCCGATAAACCCGCAGGTCCTGACTTAGTTTTGCTTCTCTTCCTCGCCCTTTCGGGCAGTTTGGCAGGCGGGATTGGGCTAACTTTCCTGCTTGAGTTCACTAAACCGACTGTGGGGAGTTCAGATGAATTGAAGCAAATTCTCGGTGCCCCTGTCCTTTCAGTTATTCCCGAAGCAAGGTTGAGGCTGGAACCCAAAAATTTGATTTGGCTCATGACATCACGACGCAGCGTCGCTGAAGCCATCCGAAGGCTTCGTGCCAATCTGCGATTTATCATCCTGCATCGTTCGGGCGAGGCGAAGATGAAAACCTTCATCATCACGAGTTCTGTCAAGGGCGAAGGTAAGAGTTTCGTTACCGCAGCACTCGGAATTGCGTTCGCTCAAATTGAAAAAAGGGTCGTTGTTGTAGACGCTAACTTGGTTAATCCTGACCTTCACAAGTTTTTCGGAGTTGATGAAAGGGTTGGATTGGCGGATGTGCTCAAAGGTGCTGCTTCTCTGGAAGATGCGTTGAAAGGGACGAAGATGGCGAACTTGCAACTGTTGCCAGCAGGAACACACCGAAAGGGAAGCACTTCAATAACGCCAACAGAACTTTTCAATTTTGAAGCGATGCGTTACTTGTTGCAGCGGCTAAAGGAGCAATTTGATTTGGTGCTAATTGACACTCCATCTGTGACAGCAGTTGCTGACCCAAGCGTGTTGGCTTCAATGGTGGATGGGGTTTTGCTTGTAGTTGAGTTGGGATATGTAACGAGAAACGCAATTCAAAGTGTCAAGAAGCAACTTGAATTGGCTCAGGCAAACATCCTTGGCGTGATCATCAACAAAGCGTCAAGAAAACGAGGTTATGACTATCATGATGACTATTACCGCTATCTGGGGTATCACGATTGAGATGGTGGTCAAATATTGTGTGGTTGAGACGCAAGATAAGGATTCAGTGGCTTTTCAGAGGGCGCGTCTCCTGAAGCGCCGATGCCAACATCAACTGTAGGAGGGGCTTTAGCCACGAATTTATGTCTCTGCTACTCATCGCGGCTAAAGCTGCTCCTACCACCATTCATCGCGACTGAAGTCACTCCTACAGTGAATTTCGTTTTTCATTTCAATTTTTCGGCGGCTCAGGAGAGCCTCCCTCCGATTCAGCGGCTTGTGTGACTTGACGCAATAAAGTTTTGCGAGGCTGAAGGCGGACTCTCAACATCGTTGCTATCGCTTTCAATCCATCCATCGGGCGAATCTTTTTGCCCTCAGCGATTGTGCGTGGGCGATAGGAAATTGGAACTTCTGCAATATCGTAACCCAACCGCCTTAACGCTGAAGCTAACTCAAAATCAAGGTCAAACCCGCTGCATTTCAAGCGCAGTTGCTTTGCGATGTCAGTGCGGACGAGTTTGTAACAAGTTGCGACATCGGTTGTCTTGGCAGCAAACAACAAGCGAAAAATCAAATTGAGCACCACACGACCTATGTAAAACGCTAACATGCCTTGTGGGTTGCCAGTCAAAAGCCTTGAGCCGAACACAACCTTATTTCCTGTCCGCTCTGCGAACTCAAGTAAACGCAAAATGTCCATCGGCTCATATTCCAGATCAGCGTCTTGAATGATGACCCACTCGCCCTTTGCCATCGCAAACCCCAACTTGACAGAAGTTCCTTTGCCGAGATTCTTTGACTGGAGCACGATGCGAATTTCTTGGTCGTCAACGGTTGCCAAAAGTTCGCGGGTTCCGTCAGTTGAAAGATTGTCAATCACGATGATCTCCTTGCTGACGGGCAGAGCCTTGACTTTTTCAAGCACCGTCATTATCGTTGCCCGTTCGTTGTAGACTGGGATGACAATCGTAAGTTTCGGCTGCATTTTATCGCCCCCCAGTTTTTCTTCAACCTGGTGGGTCGCCCCAATCCGGAATTTTGAGCAACTCACCATCCCGCATTGCTGATTTATGGGCGACCACTCCGGGTACAAAATACCGAACTGCTTCCCAAACATTGATTGCTGGCAACCGATTTTCAACGCATGCTCTAACGAACTCGTGGACAATGTAAGCGTGCGAGCCACCGTGACCACCCAAGTTTGAAGCGAGGGGTTCTGGCAACGGGTTGCGAGCAACTGTCGGGTCAACAAACTCCCAACTGTTCTCGGTGACCCACTTCGTGCCAGAAACATCCCATTCAAAACTCGCCTCTGTGCCGTAAATGCGGAAACCTTCCCGACCGACATGTCCAATTCGGCGAAACTCACAAATACGCGCAATTGCTCCGTTACTCATGCGGAACAGAGCGACTTGGTTGCAAAACGGGTTACGCCAAATTGTGTCAGTGCGATACCAATCATCGTTTGGCAATGCGAAGCCTATCGCTGAAACTTCAACCATCCTCGCTTTCATAACGCTGATTATCCCGCTCGTTGAGTGGGTTGGGTAAAACATCGGTGGGTCTCCAGTTTTGTCCGGACCAAACTCATCACCCCATCGGTTGCGAATGGCTTCGTAAAGCCCGTGCGACATGTCGTGGAAGTATTCACCCTCAGCGTAAACGAACTGCCCAAATGCTCCCTCAGCAGCCTTCTTACGGCAAAACATCGTTTCAGGTCGGTAGTAAGTTGTTTCAGCGAGCATGTAAATTTGACCCGTTCTCTTGACAGTTTCAACTAACTTGTCGCACCACTCTAATGCCTCTTCGGGTGTCCTTCCGTATGCCGGTGGGACGGCGCTCAGGACATGTTTACCTGCTTCCATTGCTTGAATTGCTTGTGGGGCGTGCAACCAATGCTGGGTGAAAATTGCGAGTGCGTCCAAGTCGCTTTTGCAAATTTCGTCAAGGGACGAGTAAGTTTCAGTGATGCCAAACCTTTTGGCGCAATTGCGCAACCTTTCTGGTTTCAGGTCGCAAATTGCAACCCGATCCACATCGGGATGGCTGCGAAAGAGTTGGACAAAATGCTGCCCAAATTGTCCAACCCCTACAATCCCAACGCTGATGCCCATCGCTTCTCACTGCCCTTCAAATGTTTTGGCGGCTAAAACAATGATGGCATGGGGACAGAAAATCCGCTGCATTTTGGCAGTGACAGGTGACTAAAATTTAAGGCGGTGATGGTTGATGCGATTGATTGTTCGCGGGAAGGCGAAATTGAAAGGTGCTTTTTCCGTGCCCGGCGATAAATCTATCTCTCACCGAGCATTGCTCCTCGGTGCAATTGCTGAGGGCGAAACGCTCGTGGAAAATTGTCTCGTCGCTGAAGATGTTTTGAGCACTGCCCATTGTTTGCAAAATCTCGGTGTGAAAATTGAAGGAGTGGGGACAACAAGTGTCAAGGTTCATGGAGTTGGCGGGGCGAATTTCTCCAAACCAAGTTCGCACCTTGATTGTGGCAATTCAGGCACGACGATGAGGCTTTTAATGGGCATCTTGGCTGCTCACCAGTTTGAAAGTTGGTTGACAGGTGATGCGTCTTTGCAGAAGCGACCTATGGAAAGGGTCGCAATCCCGCTGCAGCGGATGGGAGCAAAAATTGAGGGGCGAACGGAAAAGTTTTTGCCTCCCATCAAAATGCACGGCGCAAATTTGAGACCTATTGAGTGGGCTTTACCTGTCGCAAGCGCTCAAGCGAAATCGGCGATTTTACTTGCAGGTTTGTTTGCTAACGGAACAACAATTGTGCACGAACCTGCTCCATCGCGAGACCACACAGAACGAATGCTTCAAGCCCTCGGTGCAAAGGTAACCGTGCGCGACTTGACAGTTGCTGTTGTCGGTCCGGCAAAATTGCGGGGCTCAGGTTTCGTTATCCCCAACGATCCTTCCTCCGCTGCGTTCTTTTTATGCGCTGCCGCTGCGATGCCTGATGCGGAAGTAACGGCATCGGGCATAAGTGTCAACCCGACCCGAATAGGCTACATTGACATCCTTCAACGAATGGGCACAACAGTGATCATGCACAATGAACGGTCGCAAGCAGGTGAACCTGTGGCTGATGTTACGGTGCGAGGGGGCAAATTAAAAGGTGTGACCATTGCTGGCGAACTCATCGCAAGAACCATTGACGAATTGCCCGTTCTGGCTTCAATCGCAACAATTGTTGATGGCACGACAATTATTCGTGACGCACAAGAGTTGAGGGTGAAAGAGAGTGACCGCATCGCCGCGATGGTGAACGAACTGCGAAAATTGGGTGCTCAAGTTGAGGAGTTACCTGATGGCATGGTTGTTCATGGTAACAGCAAATTGAGGGGTGCTGAAGTTGAAAGTCACGGTGACCACAGAATTGCAATGGCGCTGGCAATTGCTGGGTTGTTCGCCGAAGGAGAAACGGTCATTCACAATGCCGATTGCGTTGCAATTTCCTTCCCGCAGTTTCCACAAGTTTTGGCATCGCTCGGCGCCGAGGTGGAAATGGCATGAAGCGACCCGACGGTATCGTTGTTGCTATTGACGGACCTGCAGGTTCGGGAAAAAGCACTGTCTCTAAACTCGTCGCAAAAAGGCTTGGTTACCTTTATGTGGACACAGGTGCGATGTATCGCGCTGCCGCATTGAAAGCGTTGAGGCTGGGTATGGATGTCTACGATGAAGCGATGATGAACCATCTCGCACAAATCACCAACATCACTTTGCAACAGCAATCTGACGGTAGCGTTCGGGTTTTGGTGGATGGTGAAGATGTCACTGAAGCGATACGGACGCCCGAAGTTTCCGAAGCATCGTCCATTATCAGCGCTCATTTAGGTGTGCGGGAGGCGTTGACAATGAAGCAAAAACTATTGGCGGAGCGAGGCGGAGTCGTAATGGAAGGGCGTGATGTCCAAACGGTCGTTGCCCCTGACGCCGAGGTCAAAGTCTTTCTGACCGCAAGTTTAGAAGAACGAGCAAAGCGGCGCTGGATTGAAATGCGGCAGCGGGGTATTGACATCACTTACCAACAAGTCCTACAAGATGTGCTTGAGCGGGATGAGCGTGATAGCACCAGATCAGTTGCACCGCTCCGCAAAGCCCCCGACGCCATTGAAATTGACACGACGAACATGACGATTGACGAAGTAGTTGATAAGATTGTTGAACTGGTGAGGCAAAAACAATCTTGCGAAAAGGAGTGAAGGATTAATGAGATGGCTTGTGGCAGTTTTAGCCTTGCTTTTCGTTATGCTCATTGCTGCCGCAATTTGGCAATACACCCCTGAAGCCAGAGAGCGCGCTGAGATCCGAAAGGTTGTCAAAGATTACCTTGCCCAGCAGTTCTACAGAAACCCGCAAATTCTGGACATCAAAATTCACCGCAGTTACGCACTGGCAATCGCTTACGACCTTGAAACTTTGGTGCTGTTCCTGCAAAAGCGGAAAGGCAAGTGGGAGGTCGTCATTCATGGCAACTTGCTGACCCGTGAGACGATCCGAACGAAAGCGAAAGGCGTGCCCGATAGCGTTTTTGATGTTCTGAAAATTCCGAAGGCAGGTACGATAGGTGGAGCGACGATAAAATGATCAAGTTCGCTTTGGTCACTTTTGACTGTTATGGCACGCTCATTGATTGGGACACAGGTATCCTCAATTTTCTGCGCGATTTGCTCGCCCGCAAAAGCGCTTCCGTTGACCTTGACAATTTGCACGGGCGTTGGGAAGAAATTCAGTTTGAACTCATCCAGCGGGAGCATCGTCCCTACAAAGACATTTTGCGAGCAAGTTTGGAGGCAACGCTGAAGGAGTTCGGAGTTCCTTACTTGCCTGAAGATGGTGACGCTTTTGCGGCGTCCATGCCCACTTGGCAACCCTTCCCTGATGTCCCATCATCGTTGACTGAACTTAAGCGTCACGCCCGCATCGCTATCATAAGCAACACTGACAACGACATTTTGCGCGAAAGTGTCAAGTTAATGGGTGTGGATTTTGACGCGCTCATCACTGCTGAAGATGCCAAAATCTACAAGCCAAGCCCACGAATTTTTGAATTTGCCTTGAAGCGGTTGAATGAATCGCCTGAACGCATCTTGCATGTCGCCTTTGGCTTCAAATACGACCTCGCACCTGCAAAGCAAGTTGGCATGACAACTTGTTGGCTTAACCGAAGCGGCGAACCGAAACCTGAAGGTGTTGAACCCGATTTCGTCGCTTCAACGATGAACGATGTCGTTAAAATCGTGACATCACTCAAATAATGGGTGATTGAGACGGGGGAAGAGAGGATGTTGGGGAAACTGTCAAGCACGGTGGACAAATTTTTGGAACAGTTGAAAGTGGTCAGGAAAGTGTCAGCGCACACAATTCGCGCCTATGCTAGAGACCTCTCAGATTTCGTTGCCTTTTTGGAAGCGGAAGGCGTGACCGAATGGGAGCAAGTGACGACACTTACCTTGCGACAGTATCTCAATTGGCTTTTCGCTCAAGGTTACGAACGCCGTTCTATTGCCCGAAAACTTTCTTCCGTTCGCTCCTTTTTCCGTTTCCTCGCTCGCATGGGGCACATACCTGTCAACCCAGCCCTTGATTTGAGGCAGCCGAGGTTGCCACAAAAGTTGCCAGCGGTTTTGGAAGTTTCCGAAGTTGAGCAATTGCTTGCCTCCCCGAAAACTTCAATGCCTCGTGGATTGAGGGACAAAGCGATTTTGGAGTTGCTTTACGCAACGGGGCTTAGAGTTTCAGAGGTTGCAAACTTGCGAATCAGTGATGTTGACTTTGATGAAAAGTTGGTGAGGGTCAAAGGCAAGGGTGGTAAGGAACGGTTTGCATTGCTGCACGATGAAGCGTTAAATTGGCTCGAACGATATTTGACAGAAAGCAGACCAGTTTTATTGCGACGAGGCAAACAAATTACCGACTTCGTTTTCGTGAGCCAAAAGGGGACACCATTGACAGTTCGTCAAATTCACCGCATTGTTGACGGTTACGCAAGAAAAGTTTTGGGGCGAAGAGTTTCACCGCACGCTATCCGCCACAGTTTCGCTACTCATTTGCTTGAAGGCGGTGCGGATTTACGCGCCATTCAAGAATTGCTCGGTCATTCATCTCTCGCAGCAACTCAAATTTACACTCGCTTATCACGGACACACTTGAAGCGAGTTTACGAAAAGGCTCACCCCCGTTCTTAACCTAAGGTTGCAGGCAGTATCGGAGGGGGCTTCTCCGAAGCGCCGAATTTTCCTTGCGGGCAGTGAGATTTTAACGACCGTCGGGTGACAAGCCCCAACGCTACCGAGAATTGACAAATTTATGGTAGCGTCGCCACTTGTAGGCAACGACCGTTTTTAACAGCCGTCAGAGACAAGCCCTAATGCTACCGATTTGCCGACCTGCCGACTTGCCGAACTGACGAAATCAAAACAACTCTGGGCATGGGTTGCCGTTCTCGTCATACCAACCGTATTTGTCTCGGATCTCCAACATCAACAGGTATCGCTCGAGGGGCAAGCCTTTAAAGGCTACATTCGTCGTCGCATAAACAAAGCCGCCGCCAGGCATTCCGTGTTTGAGCACATACTTGCAGTGCTCAATGATTTGCTCCTCTGTGCCAGTTTGGAGCAAGCTGCATTGGACGCCACCAAGCAAACAAACTTTGTCGCCTGCGAGTTGCTTGACTACGGCGATGTCCATATCGCTGGCTTGACAATCCAGAGCGTGCAACCCATGAGGCTTACACTCAAGCAACTGGTCAAGGATTGGCATAATGTTGCCGTCAGTGTGCTTGATGACATATGCGCCCATTTCTTTGTAGCCAGCGACCAAATCTTTCAGGTAAGGCGTGATGAATTCGCAGAACATTTTCGGCGACCAAAAAGGTCCCGTGTTAAAGCAGTAATCGGAGCAAAGGGCAAAACCGTCAATACCGCACTCTTCCCTCAACCGTTTGCCTCGCTTCAATGCCCATTGGACTCGTTCTTTTGCAATTTGATGCATTTCGTCTGGGCGTTCAAAGAAAGCAGCAGCAAACTCCGCCATGTCGCTACCCGTCGGAATTGCAAAAGTTGCATCACCGTGGCAAATGAGCAAATACCGGTCGCCGACAAGTTGGCGGATGTAGTTGGTCATGAAGACGATAGCGTTATCGTCGGGGACGCCGTATGAGAGCATCAGAATGCAATAGTCAAGTCTTTCGGCGGCTTCCAAGTAAATTTCGGCGTTCTCTTTGAGCATCCTTTCTCGCTCGTTCGCTGTCGCTTTGCTCCAGCCTGTCAAGTGCATTGGTTTTCCAAGAAGTTCCTCGGTGAGTTGAAATTCCAGTTCAAAAGTTGGCACTTTTCCAGGAAAGGGTTGTCGTAACTCCAGTGCTGCAACAGCCTTATCGCGAGGCTTAGGCTCAGGACGCATTTCTTCCTCTCCTCCTCACAAGTTAGAAGTTCAAACTTCGGGTGGGGCAGGGATATAACCCGCTGCCATCAAAGTATGCGTGATTTCTCTCGCTGTTTTAATGGTTTCGTAAACTTTCGCCCTCAATTCTACCTCGTCTACCTCGCTCATAACCTTTCTTGCCAAACCTTGCTCTATGGCTTTCATGCCGACAGCCACAGCCTCGTCAACATAAACTTCCCATTCATCCATCGTTGGGATGATGTAGTCCTCGCTCAACCCTTTTCGCTCCGCAAAGTTTGCCAATGCTGTCGCTGCAGCGATGCACATTTCATCGGTGATCGTTTTCGCTCGGACATCCAATGCCCCTCTGAAGATGCTGGGGAAGCCTAACGAATTGTTCACTTGGTTTTTGAAGTCACTCCGACCAGTGGCGACAATTCTCGCCCCTGCTTCTTCAGCTTCGTGTGGGAAGATTTCTGGGGTCGGGTTGGCACAAGCGAAAACGATTGGGTCGTCTGCCATCCGTTTGATCCACTCTGGGGCAATTATAGGTGGCTCTCCACTTTTCCTTGAACGGGACATAGCGATGCAAACATCTGTCCCTTCCATCGCTTCAGGGATGCCACCTTTTCTACGTTCAGCGTTCGTTATCAAACACATTTCCCATTTTTCCGGCTCGCTTTCCTTTAGGTCAGTTATGTCTGGGTGCAAAATTCCTTTGCTGTCCACCATGATGATGTTATCAGGCTTCACTCCAGCAGCGATGAGCAACCTTGCGATATAAATGTTTGCTGCTCCAGCACCGAGCATGGAAACTTTCATATTGCTGATTTCTTTGCCGACAACTTTGAGTGCCCCCATTACTCCAGCCAGAGTAACCGTTGCTGTTCCCTGTTGGTCATCGTGCCAGACAGGAATTTCCATCTCTTCCCTGAGTCGTTTTAGAATGCGGAAGCATTTTGGCTTTTCTATGTCTTCCAAGTTGATGCCGCCGAAGGAAGGTTCAAGCCATTTGACAGCAGTGACTAATTCGTCTTCCTGTTTTGTGGCGAGACAAATTGGGAAAGCGTCCACTCCGCCAAGATACTTGAAAAGAATTGCCTTCCCCTCCATCACTGGTAATGCCGCTTTAGGACCAATGTCGCCTAACCCAAGGACACGAGTTCCGTCAGAAACAACGGCAACCATGTTCGCCCGATTTGTCAACTCATAGACTTGCTCTGGGTCTCTCACGATTTCGCGGCACGGTTGAGCGACACCTGGAGTGTAGTAAATGGCAAAATCGTCGTAAGATGTAATGGCGCACTTGGGAATGACCTGAACTTTGCCCACGAAGTGGCGATGATACACGGTAGCAACTTTCTCTGCCCGAGACTCCATCTCTTTCCCCTCCGTAAGGAATTGATTCCTCTCTGCCAAACTCAAAATCAGCACCATCATTAGTGTAGCGAATCTTCGCCCCACTATTAACTTGCCAATCCACCTATCTGTCAACCTGACCCTCACCGTCGCACTTTCCATTTGCGATGGCATATTTGCAATGGTGGTTTGAATGGTTCGGGTTTTCTTTTCGGTTGGGGATGTTTCAGGTGATATGTATGCAGCGGAAGTAGCAAGGGCACTGAAGCGAATTTGCCCGAATTGGAAACTTGAGGGAATTGGCGGGAGCGAGATGTTGAGGGTTGGCGTCAAATTACTGAGATACACGACGCCTTTTAGCGCTTTTGGGTTTTGGTCTTCGGTTCAAAATGCCGTTCGCTTTTGGCTCTTGACAGCAAAGCGAATTCGCTCACTTTTACTTCGCAATCCGCCCGATTTATTCGTGCCCGTTGATTTAGGTGCATTCAACCGCCCTTTACTCCTGCCTTTAGCCCAAAGAGGTGTCCGAATCTTTTACTTTGTGCCACCGAGTTTTTGGGGTGTCCCTGCAGAAAGGTTGAAGAAATACGCCCATCCAAACATCGTGTTCGCACCGATTTATGACTGGCAACGAGAGAAGTTGCAGCAAGCAGGTGCAAATGTAATTGAGTTCGGTCATCCCCTCGTTGACATTTTGCAACCCCACCTTGAAACCTCTCCGTTAGACGCTCGCACCCAACTGAGGTTACCTCTCGACAAACCTATCATAGGTTTGTTCCCTGGAAGTCGCTTGACAACTGTCCGTGAAAATTTACCGCTGCTTTTGCAGACCGCTAAACTGTTGAAACGCTCTCAACCTGATGCTCACTTTGTCACTGGTTTGCCAGAAGGATGGCAACTCAAGTGGGTCAGAAATCTGATTGAACGGCGTGGACGAAACTTGCCCCTGTCTTTGACTTTCGGTCATTCTCGGATTTTGCTTAAGGCTTGTGATGTTGCAATTCTGGTTGCGGGCACAGTGACTTTGGAAGCAGCGATTCTGGGAATTCCTTCTATTTCCGTTTTTTGGATGGGCATGCTAAACCGCCTTCAAGTTCACTGGTTGAGGTGGAACGGAATTAATGTTTTGCAACTCGGTCCGTTCGCTTTGCCCAACCGTATTCTCGGCGAAATTGTTATGCCTGAATTCATCGGTTGGATGGCGAAACCCGAACTAATTGCTTTTGAAGTGGAGTCATTGCTTCGGGATTCAGATAGGCGTGAACAAATGAGACAACGATTGCTTAAAGTCCGTGAGAAACTCGGTGACTTCAATGCTTCAGAAAGGGTTGCCCGATTTCTCGTCCGATGGATTATGGAAAGTTAGACTGGCGTAAGTTTTTCGCTGCGACGAAAATGGCGGTGAAGTTTGCTGCTGACTTTGCAACTCCACAATTAAGGGAGTGGAAAGGCAGGTGTTAGAATGCACGAATCAGATGAATTGAAAGCGTTGGGAACGGAGGAGAGAACATACCAGTTGACCTCGCTCTCCAAGCGAGCAGTTTTGGTCGGCATTTTGCTTATTCCCATCATTTGCTTTTGAGTCATAGAAGCCGAAATTGTTGTGGCTACGATTCATGCAACGGTGCTCTCTTTCCCCTTTGCAGCGGCGACGCTGTTGGTTTTGCTCGCCGCTTTAAACTCCTTGCTGCATCGCTGGTTCGCTCACTTCTCCTTCACTTCATCGGTGTTGCTGACTGTCTATTCCACGATTGCCGTCGCCGTGACCTTATTAAGCATTGACACGATGACGCTTCTGGTATCGATGATGAGTTACACTTTCTGGTTTGCCTCACCCGAAAACCGACGGGCGGAACTATTTCATTGTTATCTGCCACTATGGTTGGTCGTTCGTGACAAGGAGGTTTTGCAGGGCTATTACTACGGCGATGCTTCTTTT
>FMJZ01034434.1_pt1 | contig 12168 bp, 9 predicted proteins | sample 1987881 | NCBI WGS metagenome assembly FMJZ01 (sample SAMEA4378227, study PRJEB15110) | soil metagenome | biome: soil; feature: Field; material: Soil | place: India | collected 2015-03-11 | depth 0 m | reverse complement strand
TCGTGCGCATCACTGAAGTTCAAGGGGATGTCGTGCTCGTAGAGACTGTGTAACCGAAGGAGGGAACGAACTATGTTCGGGTTCACGACGCTGCCGTTCTTGTTGGTGCTGATCGCGTTGATCGTGCTCGTGGTCGTGATGACCGCGGTGCGCAATTATATTAAAGTGCCGCCGAACAAAGTCGCTGTGTTTTACGGGCGCAAGCACCGCACGCCCGACGGGAAGGTCATCGGGTTTCGGCTGGTGACCGGTGGTGCTGCCCTCAAATGGCCTGTCGTCGAGAACGTCACGTACTTGGATTTGACGATCTTCCCCATTGATCTTGAAGTGCGGGACATGCCTAACAAAGACGGGGTCTTAGTGAGCGCCCAGGCGGTAGCCAACGTCAAGATTCGCAACGACGAGCAGTCTCTCATTGCGGCCGCGGAGCGTTTCTTGGGACGCAGCTTGGAGGAGGTCAAGCAGATCGCGTATAAGAACCTAGAGGGCCATCTGCGCTCGATCATCGGGCGGCTGACAGTAGAGGAGATCGTGCGGGATCGGGCCAAGTTCAATCAAGAAGTCTTGATGGAAGCTGCAGCGGACTTAGCCAAGATCGGCCTTGGGGTCGACGTCTTAACGATTCAAAAGATCTGGGACTCCGAAGGCTATATCGAAGCGTTGGGCAAGAAGCGCACAGCTGAAGTGAAGCGCGATGCCCGCATCGGCGAGGCCGAAGCCGAGCGCGAAGCGATTATTAAGTCGAGCACAGCCCTGCGCGAAGCAAAAGAGCGCGAGAACGAGAATCTGGCGCTCATCGCCCAAGCTGAGAAGGAGCGTGACGTCAAGAAAGCTCAGTATGAGGCTGAAGTCCAAGCGCAGCAAGCGCGTGCACGCCAAGCTGGCCCCCTCGCTGAAGCCGTGGCGCGCCAGCAGGTCGTTGAGCAGGAGGTCCAAGTCGATCTCGTGCGTACAAAGAAGCAGACAGAAGTTGCCGAGGCCGAAGCTATTCGTCGAGAGCGTCAACTGCTCGCTGAAGTCATTAAGCCTGCCGAAGCTCAGAGGCAGCAAATTATTCTCCAAGCCGAAGCCACCAAGCAGAAAGAGATTTTAGAAGCCGAAGGCCGCAAGACGGCGATTATCGTCATCGCTGACGCCGAGAAACAGCGATTAGCGATGGAGGGCATCGGCGAGGCCGACGCGATGCGCGCCAAGCTCTTAGCGGAAGCCGAGGGCACCAAAGCCAAGCTCTTGGCCGAGGCCGAGGGGACGAAAGCGAAACTCCTCGCCGAAGCTGATGGCGTCAAGGCCAAGTTGCTCGCTGAAGCCGAAGGCGCGCTCAAGAAGGCCGAGGCATTTGCCAAGCTCGACGAATCTGCCAAGACGATGCTCATCTTAGAGCGGCTGCCTGATGTCATCAAAGCCTTTGCACCGGTGGCCGGAGCGGTGGCTGCCCCATTGGGCAATATCGATAAGCTCGTGATGCTCGACAGTGGCTCTCCTGATGGGGCCAATACCCTCAATCGTCTTGCGAACACTGTCCCGACAATGATGTTCAACGTGATGCAAGCGGCCCAGGCCCTCGGATTAGATATTAGTGGGCTGTTGGGCAAGCTGGGCATCAAGTCTGAAGAGGAGAAGAAGGGCGAAAAGAAAGTCTGAATCCGGAAGGCACAGCAGGAGCGCTGATGTCAGAATCCATCTACACGACGCAGACGCCGTTCGCTGAGCAGGAGAGCGCCGTCTTGGTGATCTGCTGCTCGAGCCATGTCTTCTTGCCCTACACCCAAGAGTTCGTAGAGAAGGGCTTAGGGCTGTCGTCAGGGCAGTATGATCTCTTGGCGGTGCCTGGTGGGCCGCAGTTCTTATTACTGACTGAGTACTTGCCCAAGTTCGCCTGGGTGGGACATAAGTGGGTGAAATTTCTTGTCGAGCGCCACCGACTCAAGAGGGTGATCGCGATCTCGCACGAAGACTGTGCGTGGTACAGCGAAGAGCGCTTTGTGCCGCAGTTCTTGCAGAAGTTTGGGGTGGGAAGATCGCTCAAGGAGCGCCAGCGTGAAGATCTGCGCGAGATCGTGCAAGCCCTGCGTAATCTGGGATTGCCGATCTTGATTGAGGCCTATTACGCTGAGAAGAGCCAAGAGGGTAGAGTGCGGTTTGTGCGGGAAGGGTGAAGGCCCTCTCCCCCAGCCCCTCTCCCGTAGGGGCGCACGGCCATGCACCCCTACGGGCGGGGTGAGGGCCACCGGCGCGGCTACGGCTTCAGGTTATAGAACGTCAAGAGCAGAATAATCTGCTTCTGTGAGAGCAGATTTTTCCCTCGGCTGTTCTTCAGCCCTACAAGCTTGCTCACCGTCTCGATGGGCGCGGCCTTCTTGAGCGCTGTGACCGTGCCCTCCCCAAAGTCCGGGAAGTACGCGATGCGCTGCTCGATCTCGGCAACGGTGATGCTCGCAGGCCGATTGCCGATCTTATAGTACGCGACCAAGGCGCTCGCGATATCCGCGGGGTTTGTCGGCTGTTGCGCCGTCCCCACCATGACCGTCCCCAGCACCCCAAGGGCCAGAACCGCCACGACCGTCCGCACGACTGTCATTTTGACGAACATCTTCGATCAACCTCCTTTATTAAGCTTGTGTTGATGTTCGACGGCTGGAGTCTAGCACCCCCTTGCAAAGTGTGCGCAAAGTGAGGACTTTGCAGACTTGTCTAGAGAGACGAGCACGGCTATAATCGAAGCCCTCACCCCGCCCTATCGGGCACCCCTCTCCCGTCCGTGCAGACGGGAGAGGGATCGGGGATGAGGACTGCTATGGGGTAAAAATCTTCTGCTTTGGGAGATTTGCTGTCTATCGCGACGAGGAGCTGCTTGGGCCCCAGCTCTGGAAGAATGCTAAGACCCAAGCACTATTCAAAATTCTCGCGAGCGAGCGCGGCCGGGTCTTCTCTGCTGATGAGCTGATTGAGTACTTATGGCCCGAAGAGAGTAATCTCCGCAGCGCTGCATCGAACCTGCGCAATCGTGTCGCAGAGCTGAGAAAGATCTTAGAGCCCCAGCTTGAGCGTGGGGAGCAGTCCCAGTATATTCTTACACGACGCGGGGGCTATGTGTTGGGTGCCGAGAGCGACTGCTGGATAGATACTGAAGAGTTCTCTCAATGTGAAGAGCGTGGGCGCCGCGCCTACCGCGAAGGGAAATTTGACGAAGCGAGCGCTGCGTTTGAGAGCGCTGTGGCGCTCTATCGTGGGGAGTACTTGACAGAAGATCGCTATGAGGAGTGGGCGTTGCCGGTGCGAGAGCGCTTCCGGGAGCGCTTTGTTGAAGTCTTAAGTTTGTTAGCGGACTCCCTGGCGCGGCGTGGGCAGTATCGCGCAGCGCTGAGCTATCTCGAACGCGCTGTGGTCGAATCCCCCCTGGACGAGAAGCTCTATCGCCAGATGATGGTCTATGCGTCCTGTGCCGGGGAGCGGGCCGTGGCGCATCGGGCGTATGAGCGCTGTCGTACAGCATTGGACCGGGAGCTGGGGGAGCGCCCGTCGTCCCAGACGGAAGAGATTTTTAGGCAGATCCAATCTGAGAGGGTTTGCGATTGGGAGCGATTCTACCCCAAGGGTGTGCCTGAGGGGATTGCGCTCCCTATGAAGATCCAGCGCCCGCCGTTTGTGGGGCGGACTCGCGAATGGGAGCAACTCTCTTCGGCTTTGAGCAAAGCTCGTTCCGGCGCAGGGCACCTCGTGCTCATTCTGGGCGAGGCAGGTATGGGCAAGACGCGTCTTGGAGAGGAATTTTTGCGCTGGGCGCACGAGCACGCGGGAGCACAAGCTCTCTATGGACGCTGTTATGAGCTGCAGAACCCGATGCCGTTGCATCTGTGGGTCGAGGTCTTGCGCCAGGGGGTTTCGCAATTGACCCGCGCTGATCTTGCCGAGGTGCCGCCCGCATGGGTGGCGGAACTCTCGGAACTTTTGCCGGAGCTCACTCCCTTGATCCCCGATCTGCCTCAGATGGCGCTCCCGCGTGAGCATCGCCAGTACCGGCTCTTCGAGACGCTCTGGCGCATTCTCAAAGCGTTGGCTCTGCGCCATCTCCCGCTCTTGCTCTTTGTGGACGATCTCCAGTGGGCTGATAGCAACTCGCTCGATTTTCTCTGCTATCTTATGGAGCGATTCACCAATGAGCCTCTCTTAATTGTGGGAGCAGCGCGATCCGAAGAGCTGAGTACCCAGCTGGAGCGGGTTCGCCATCAGGGGGTGCGCATGGGGCGGCTCAGTGAGATCGTTCTCCAGCGTTTGAGCGAGCACGAGATTCACGATCTCGTCAAGGGTCTCGCTGACGAACTCGAGACAACAGCAGATTTTGGGGGACGGCTCCATCGCGAGAGCGCGGGCAATCCGCTCTTTGCCACGGCTGTGCTGCAGGCCCTCTTTGAGAACGGCGCGTGTGTGCGGGAAGGGACTCGCTGGCGGGTGACCGACCCATCGCGGGTCGTGCTGGCCCCATCAGCGGTCCAGCTTCTGGAGCGCCGGGCGAAGAGGGTGAGCGCGGCAGCGCAGAGGGTCTTACAGGTGATTGCGTGTGCAGTGCAGATCGAGTTGGGGGTGTTAGAAGCTGTATGGGAAGGGACTCCCGAGGAGCTGTTTGTGCATCTTGCCGAATTGACAGCGCAGGGATTGCTGGTGGAGCGTGAGGGGCGGTACGAGTTCATGCACGACAAATTCCGGGAGGTCGTGTACAAGTCTCTTGAGGGGCCGCGGCGGACTTGGCTGCATCGGCGTCTTGCGCACGCGATCGAGCGGGTCTATGCCGATCCGGCTGCAGTAGGGTTGGCGGGACAGTTAGCGCAGCACTATGAGCAGGGTGGGCAGCTGAGACGCTCATTAGAATGGGTGCTTAAAGCGATCAGCGAGTGTGGAAAGCACTATCACATAGAGGAGGGCCTGCAGTATGTCGCGCGTGGATTGCTCTTACTCCAGAGGCTTAAGGGGCAGCTGAACGAACGGGAGCGCACGGAGCAAGAGTTCTCTCTCATACTGGAGCGCCTCGACTTCCAATTGCGGAGTGGGCAAGCCGAGGCCGCTCAAGAGAGTTGCGAGAGATTGCTCCTGCTTGCCGAAAAGCTCGATCTCAATAAGAAAGCTCAGGCACTTCATTGGAAAGGCCAATGGCTTGTGCGCACAGCGCGCTATGAGGAAGCTCTGCGCTATGCCCAGCGGGCGTTGGAGTTAGACCCTCCGGATTTGCTTGTGAGGGCAAATCTTTTTAGCCAGATAGGACTGATCTCGTTCTATCGAGGTGAATATCAAGAAGCGTTGCACTACTATCGTCAAGCCCTAGAAATCTTTCGCCCTCGCGACCCGCTCAAAGCCGCTTATACGTGGAACGACTGCGCAAACGCCTTGATGAAGCTCGGGGATTATCAGCAGGCACTCACACACTATGAGATGGCATTACGACTCTATCAAGAGCTTCAGGACCTGCAGAAAGCCGGTGCAGTCTTAAATAATATAGGAGCTACCCTCCGATATCTTGGGAGATACGAGCGTGCTCGCGAGTATCTTGAGCAAGCTTGCGCTCTCGATAAAACCCATGGCGATCGCCACGGCTTGGGATACAGTCTGTGCAACCTCGCTCAAACATACCGACTGCTCGGCCTTCCTGCCAAGGCCCTCGAACTTAGTATGGAAGCCTATAAGATCTTTTTTGAATTAGAAGATCCCTTCGGCCAATGCATGATGCAGCGATGGATCGGGGTCGTCTATCGGGACCTCGGCCAGCATGAACATGCTCTCAGGCACGTGCATAAGGCTTTAGAGCAGGCACGGTCCATACACGCCCACGCAGAAGAGGGAGCATGCCTTGTGGAACTTGCCCACACCTTGCTGGATATGGGGCAAGACACGCACGCCGCCCTCGAGGTAATTCAGCACGCCCTAGCACTAATTAAGCAGCACGGTTGGGGTGGTGAGCTCACGATCCGTGCCCATTATCTACGCTACCGTGCCCTGGCTGCGCTTCATGATCCAAATGCCTTTGAAGCGTTGCGCCAAGCTTACGAAGAGTTACAGAAGATCGCGCACCAAATTACCGACCCCTCCCTGCGCCAAAGCTTCTTAGCAATCCCCTTGCATCGTCAAATCCTCTCTGAGGCCTACAGTTGACAGCTCGCCCTGACCTTGCTACGATGAGCATCAGTGAGGAGATCTATGCAACCCCTCTACGAAGGCAAAGCCAAACAGCTCTTCCCCGGCCCCCAGCCCGATACCGTCATCGTCTTCTTCAAAGACTCCGTCACCGCTGGCGACGGCAAAAAACGAGCGACGATCTCCGGCAAGGGCGAGCTCGCTGCCCAAATCTCTATAAAGCTCTTCGAGCTACTCAAAGAGACGGTCCCGTCACACTATATGAAACAGCTCGATGTGCGCAGCTTCCTCGCAAAACGAGTCGAGATCGTCCCCCTCGAAGTCGTGGTGAGAAATCTCGCAGCGGGCTCCATCGTGAAGCGATTGGGGCTCTCCCGCGGCCAGCCCTTCCAGCCCCCTCTCGTCGAGTTCTTCTATAAATCTGATCCCTTGGGCGATCCCCTCATATGCCCCACCCATATTCGGGCCATGGGGATCGCCACCGATGAAGAGATCTCTCAGATGGCTGACTGTGCCCTGCGGGCCAACGCCCTCTTGCGCGAGTACTTTGCAGGGCTGGGCTTGGTATTGGTAGACATGAAGTTTGAGTTCGGACGCACTCCCCTGGGGGAGCTCCTCTTGGCTGATGAGATCAGTCCCGACACGATGAGGCTCTGGGACGCCCGGACGAACGAGAGTTTAGATAAAGACGTGTTCCGTGAAGACAAGGGCGATCTGCTTATAACGTATCGCGAAGTGGCGCGGAGAATGGGGCTATGAAAGAGTTTCTCGTGCGGGTGCTCGTCGAACCCAAAGCGGAGCTCTTAGACCCCCAAGGGCAAGCGGTTGAGCGCGCCCTCATCGAGCTGGGTCTGAAGAACATCGCGCAGACACGCGTGGGCAAAGTGATAAAATTTAAGCTGAAGGCGCTGAACGCCCAGCAGGCCCGCGAAAGGGTCGCGGAAGTCGCCCAGAAATTCTTAGCCAACCCCGTCATCGAAAAGTACTCTATCGAGCTGGAGGAGCTCTGATGCGCGCTGCTGTCGTCGTCTTCCCTGGCTCCAACTGCGATCACGATACGTACTATGTCTTAAGAGATCTCTTGGGGATCGAGACGGAGTTCTTATGGTATCGCGAGACGGATCTAGAGAGATACGATCTGATCGTGCTGCCAGGGGGCTTTTCTTACGGGGACTATTTGCGAGCCGGGGCGATTGCCAGGTTTGCTCCGGTCGTCCAAGCCCTGGCAGGGTATAGGGAGAAGCAACGCGGGATCGTGCTGGGGATCTGCAATGGCTTTCAGATTCTCACTGAAGCGGGCTTACTCCCCGGGGCTCTCACGAAGAATCTCTCTCAGAGATTTATCTGCAAGGCCGTGAAGCTGCGCGTCGAGAACCACGCCACCCCGCTCACACATCTTTTTGAGTACGGGCAGATTATCGAGTTGCCCATCGCGCACGGGGAGGGGCGCTACGTTGCCCCTCCAGAAACGATCGAGAGAATGAAGAGAAACCGTCAGATTCTGTTGACGTATTATGGAGAGAATCCCAACGGCTCGGTCGAAAACATCGCCGCGATTATGGACGAGACGGGGACGATCTTCGGGATGATGCCCCATCCGGAGCGCAACAGTGAAAAGATCTTTGGATCTGGGGACGGGCTGAAGATCTTTCAGGGGTTGGTGCAAGCCCTCACCCCAGTTGTAGGGGTGAACCGGGATGTTCGCTCTAGGCAGATACATAGATCTGCCCCTACAGAGGGCGGGGGTGAGGGCCTATGACCAAGCTGGAGCTGGCTTTGCAGCACGGGCTCTCGCAGAGTGAATACGAAGCGATCTGTGCTCTTTTGAAGCGTGAGCCCAACGAACTGGAGTTGGGGCTGTTTTCGCTCAATTGGTCTGAGCACTGCAGCTATAAGAGCTCGAAGAGATTCTTAAAGCTTCTGCCCACGGCGGGCAAGAGGGTCTTGCAGGGGCCGGGGGAGAACGCCGGGGTCGTAGAATTAGAGAATAACTGGTGTGTGGCGTTCAAGGTCGAGAGTCATAATCACCCCTCGGCCGTCGAGCCATTTAACGGGGCAGCAACGGGTATTGGCGGGATTATCAGAGATATTTTGAGCATGGGGGCGCGGCCCATCGCGCTGTTAGATTCTTTACGGTTTGGGGAATTTGCTGACCCCAAGTCCCAGCGGCTCTTTGCGGGCGTCGTCTCGGGGATCAGCCACTATGGGAATTGCGTGGGCGTGCCCACCGTCGGGGGCGATGTCTACTTTGAGGACGCTTATATTGATAACTGTCTCGTCAACGTGATGTGTGTGGGGGTGCTCCAGCGATCCCAGCTCAAGCGCGCTGTGGCCCAGGGGGTGGGCAACAGGATTCTCTTAGTTGGAGCGCGCACAGGGCGCGATGGGATCCACGGGGCCACGTTCGCTTCAGAAGATCTCGTGGGCGAGACCGAAGCGAAGCGCCCCAACGTCCAAGTGGGCGATCCCTTCACCGCCAAGTCTTTGATCGAAGCAACGCTGGAGGTCTGTCAATTCCCAGAGCTGATCGGGCTGCAAGATCTGGGTGCCGGGGGGCTCTCTACAGCCCCGGCGGAGATGGCCTCACGCGGTGGAGTCGGCATAGCTGTCGACATCGAAGAGATCCCGTTGCGTGACCCCACCATGTCCCCCTATGAGATTCTCTTATCAGAATCGCAAGAGCGCATGGTGCTCTGCGTCAAGAGTGGCTCGGAACAGAAATTTATACGGATCTATCGCAAGTGGGGATTGGAAGCTGCAGTTATTGGAGAAGTGATCGCCGAAAGGGTCTACAGAATTCGTCATGAGGGGCGAACGATCGCCGAGATTCCCATCAGCGTCTTAGTCGGCGGGGCGCCGGAGCCGGACCTTACAGTGAAGCCGAGAGGCCCTCACCCCTGGCCCCTCTCCCGTGGCTCACCCACGGGAGAGGGGTGCCCGATAGGGCGGGGTAAGGGCCTTGAACTCCTCAAACAGCTCCTCCACTCCCCGACCATTGGCTCCAAGAGATGGGTCTACGAGCAGTACGATCACATGGTGCAGACGAACACCGTCGTTGGGCCGGGAGCCCATGACGCGGCGCTGCTGCGTGTCAAGGGCGAGCGCTTCGCCCTAGCTGTGACGATGGGCGGCAACAGCCGCTACTGTTACTTAGACCCCTACCAAGGGGGCATACGCGCCGTCTGCGAAGCTGTTCATAATCTCGTCAGCGTCGGGGCTGAACCCATAGGGATCACGGACTGTCTGAACTTTGCCAACCCGACTGATCCCGAAGTCTTGTGGTCGTTCGAGCAGACGATCCGTGGGATGGCTGACGCTGCGAAGACTTTTGAGCTGCCATTTGTCTCGGGCAACGTCAGCTTCTACAATCAGTCTGAGACCCGAAAGATCTATCCCACGCCCATCGTAGGGATGGTGGGATTTCTCAAAGATATAGAGCATCGAGTCCCTATGGGATTCCAACGCGAGGGCGATCTTATCTATCTGATGGGGAAGCTTTCGGGGAAGGTTGGGGGCAGCGAATATCTGAAAGTCTTAGGGCCCTCACCCCTCTCCCTCGGAGGGCGGGGTGAGGGCCTGAACGAGCTAGAAAAGACCGACTTGGAGCTGGAGCGTCGCTTGGTGCAGGCGATGCTTAAGTTAATCGAGCGTCGATGGCTTGCGAGCGCCCATGACGTCTCTGAGGGCGGGTTGTTAGTCGCTCTTGCCGAGATGAGCTTTGCTCGTGGGCTGGGAGCACACTTGGCGCTTGAAGATCTTTCGGAGGAGGCGCTCTTTGGGGAATGGCCGTCGCGGTTTGCCATCACCGTGGCGCCGGAGCATGAAAGCGCCTTCAGAGAGCTGCTCGAGGGTGCGGGGGTGCCCTATCAGAAACTGGGCACGGTTGCAGGGGATGCGCTAGAATTGAAGGGCGAGCGCGTCTCCGTTGCAGAGCTGCGTCACGCGTACGAGACGGCGATAGAGCTATGAAGCTCAAGGAAGAGTGCGGGATCTTTGCGGTCTATAGTCAGTCTACAGAGATCGCCGACGCATTACAGATGGGGCTGTTTGCCCTGCAGCACCGCGGGCAAGAGGCCGCGGGGTTTGCGATCTCCGACGGAAGAGAGCTACGCTGCTATAAAGACTTGGGACTGGTCCAAGACGTCTTCGCCCAGGGGCGTGTGGCGCTCTTGCGCGGGCATATCGGGATCGCCCATACGCGATATTCAACTCAAGGGGAGAGCGCTCGCCCAGAGAACGCCCAGCCCTTTGTGCTCAAGCGCGAAGGACGCTGGATCGCCATGGCTCATAATGGGAATCTTTCTAATGCCGCGCAGCTGCGCGAAGAACTCGTAGCTGAAGGCGTCTATTTCAATAGCACCTCAGATACGGAGAGCTTATTGCATCTGTATGCTCGTGCTCGGGACTCCAGCCCCCCCGAGCGGTTTGCCGCTTTAACAGCAAAAGTCTTAGGGGCGTACTCGGTCGTGATGATCGATGGGGACAAGTTGGTTGCAGCACGCGATCCCTTCGGATTCCGTCCCTTAGTGTTAGGACGGCGAGGCGATGATTTCTGTATCGCTTCTGAGACAGCAGCGTTCGATATTCTCGGTGCAGAATTTGTTCGAGAGGTCGAGCCCGGCGAAGTCTTAGTTATAGATCGTGCTGGGCTGCACTCGGCACGCTTTGGCCCCAAGCAGCCGCGCCGCCAGTGCGTCTTTGAGCTCATTTACTTTGCCCGGCCCGATAGCCGACTCTTCGGTCATAACGTCTATGAGTTCCGAAAGCTCTGCGGCGTCCGCTTGGCTGAGAAGGAGACTCATAAGATAGACATCGTCGTGCCCGTGCCCGACTCAGGGCTGCCTGCAGCGCTAGGTTACTCGCGCAAGCTCAATAAGCCCTTAGAGTTTGGACTGATCCGCAGCCACTACGTCGGGAGAAGCTTCATCGAGCCGTATCAAGAGTCGCGGGTGCACAAAGTCCGCATGAAGCTTCTCCCCTTGCGGGATGTCTTACAAGGCTGTCGCATAGCCTTGGTGGATGACTCGATCGTGCGGGGGACGACGTCGCGGGCGATCGTGCATGTGTTAAGGGAATTTGGTGCCAAGGAGGTCCATCTGCGTATTGCTTCGCCGCCCTTGATTGCGCCATGCTACTTTGGGATCGACATGCCCACACGAGAAGAGCTCGTCGCATCGAGCCGGACGATCCCCCAGATCACGCAGTTTATGAACGCGGACTCGGTCGTCTATCTCTCTGTAGAAGAGTTGCAGCAGTGTGTCGGTGATGCTGAGAACTTCTGCACGTCATGCTTTACGGCGCGCTATCCGGAGGGGAGTCTCCCTGCCGAGCATCCGGCGTTAGAGTATCTGCTGCCGAAGTGAGCTTTTTATGCGTTACCGCGATGCGGGGGTCGACATAAACCAAGCTGACAAGCTCGTCGAGCTTATCAGAAAGCTTAATCCCAAGGGCAGCTCTCAAATCGGCCCCTTCGCCGGGCTTTTCGACCTCACAAAGATTCTGAAAGACTATCGCGACCCGGTGCTCGTCGGCTCCACCGACGGCATCGGCACCAAGACGCGCATTGCGCTCGACTACAAAAAATTTGACGGCTTGGGACAAGATCTCGTCGCGATGAACGTCAACGATCTTGTGTGCCTTGGAGCGCAGCCCCTCTTCTTCTTGGATTACTACGCGACGGCTCAGCTCGATTTAGAAGTGAGCCAAGAGATCTTCGCGTCTTTGGTGCGGGCGTGCGATGCAGCGGGCTGTCTCTTGATCGGCGGGGAGACGGCGCAGTTGCGCGATCTCTTTGTGCGAGCGGATGACTTTGAGCTGGTAGGCTTTGTGGTAGGGATCGTGGAGCGTTCACAAATTCCCAACCCAGAGCGGGTTGAGCCGGGGGATGTGCTGATTGGGCTCGCTGCGAGCGGGCCGCACTGCAACGGCTTTTCGCTCATCAGAAGGATCATCGAGAAAGCACAGCTCGATCTGAGCAAGACTTATACTGAAGCTGGGGAGCGTCCCTTGGGAGAGCTCTTATTAGAGCCGATGCCGATCTACTCC
>FMJZ01018672.1_pt1 | contig 12187 bp, 12 predicted proteins | sample 1987881 | NCBI WGS metagenome assembly FMJZ01 (sample SAMEA4378227, study PRJEB15110) | soil metagenome | biome: soil; feature: Field; material: Soil | place: India | collected 2015-03-11 | depth 0 m | reverse complement strand
TTATAAAATTATTATTATAATTCTTTTAGTCTCTCTGCCTGATAGTGTGCTATAAGATTGTCTATTATCTCATCAAGGTCACCCTCAAGTACTTTTTCAAGCTTATAAAGCGTCAAACCAATCCTATGGTCTGTTACCCTATTTTGAGGATAATTATATGTTCTTATCCTCTCGCTTCTGTCACCGGTTCCAACCTGTGTCTTTCTGTCAAGTGCTCTTTCCCTTTCCTTTTTTTCTGTCTCTATCTCAAGGAGTTTTGACCTCAATACCTTCATTGCCTTTTCCTTATTTTTTATTTGTGACCTTTCGTCTTGGCACTGCACAACTATATTTGTAGGCAAATGGGTTATTCTTACAGCAGAGTAAGTGGTATTAACACCCTGGCCTCCAGGTCCGGATGCACAAAATGTATCAATTCTAAGGTCTTTTTCATCAATTTTTATATCAACCTCTTCTGCTTCTGGCAGTACTGCTACAGTAGCTGCAGAGGTATGAATCCTTCCAGAGGCTTCAGTGACTGGAACCCTCTGCACCCTATGAACGCCGCTTTCATACTTTAGTCTGCTGTATGCCCCTTTTCCAGAGATACTCGCTATTATCTCTTTTAATCCTCCGAGACCTGTTGGACTGGAATCAATAACCTCTATCTTCCATTTTTTTGTTTCAGCATATCTTGCATACATCCTGAACAAGGCAGCGCCAAAAAGTGCTGCCTCTTCACCGCCTGTGCCAGCCCTAATCTCAAGGATGACATTTTTTTCATCCCTCGGGTCTTTAGGTAAGAGCATTATCTTCAGTTCCTTTTCAACAAGGGGTTTCCTTATTTTAAGTTTTTCAAGTTCCTCCTGTGCAAGTTCCCTGAGGTCTCCGTCTCCACTTTTAATTATATCTTCTGCCTCTTTAATACCTGTAAGTATTTTTTTATATTCCTTGATTTTTTCTACGATCGTCTCAAGCTCTGACCTTTCTTTAGAATATTTTTGATATAGCTGGGCATTAGATAGGACTTCCTGTTTTGAAAGTGCCTCGGTAAGTTCTTCATATTTTTCTTCAATAATCAATAGCTTATCTAACATTCTTTACAGACCCCTTTATCTCCGAGCTTGAGAACCTCTTCAAGCGCCCTTATAGCCACCTCTATCTGGTTTTCATTAGGTTCTCTGACAGTTATTCTTTGCAAGAGAAGACCAGGAAGGACTAATAGTCCTATTATTGAATTGTTTTTCATCCTTGCTGAAAACCTGAGAGCTTCATATGAAATACCTGCAATTAAGGGAATAAGCAAAAGTCTTGATAATAGTTTCTCTATAAAAGACCAGCTTTGAGGGATGAACATAAATGTAAGAATACTTATAACCATTACTATCAAGAGGAAACTTGTGCCACATCTGGGATGATAGGGTTTATATTTTTTTATGTTTTCCAGAGTGAGTTTTTCTCCTGCCTCATAAGCATGAATTACCTTATGTTCAGCTCCGTGATATTCATATATCCTCTTCATTTCTTTCCATAAACCTATTGAGATTAAATAAAGAAAGAATATCCCTACCCTGAACAAACCGTCAATGAGATTAAAAAACAAAGGACTTTCTGAAATAATATTAGTCTGACTTGATAATAATGAAGTCAAAAATAGAGGCATAAACTTGAAAAGACCGATAGCAATTATAAAGGCAGTAATAATTGAAATTCCTATACTGAGTTTGCTCATTTGTTTATCTTCCTCTTTTTCCTGAAGGGCTATGTTACCTGAGAATTCAATTGCCTTTATGCCAATAGTTAAGGCATGTGCCAATCCAAATATACCCCTTATAATAGGTAGTCTCACAATAGCCATAGGTTTTTTTGTTTTAATAGACTTGATAGTAATGTCGCCTTTTGGACTCCTTACTGCTACAGCCCAGCCATTAGGTGACTTCATCATCACACCTTCTATAACAGCTTGTCCGCCAATATTTTTCATTAAAATATCACCTCTAAAATAAAAAAAAGGGTTAGAGTTTATATTAATACAAGTTAAGTCCTCTAACCCTGTCTCTTGCTACTTCTTTGAATATTTTTTCTTAAACTTTTCTACCCTTCCTTCTGCATCTACAATTTTCTGCTTGCCAGTAAAAAAGGGATGGCATTTTGAGCATATGTCAACATGAATAGTTGGCTTAGTAGATTTAGTAATAAAGGTATCCCCGCATGCGCATACGACTTTAGCCTCTTTATAATCTGGATGGATTTTTTCTTTCAATTTATGACCTCCTCTGATTCTATAATAATTTATAATTCTACAAGATAAATATGACCTTTGGCAAGATAGGCCTTTCTCAAAAAATAATCTCGCTGAAAAGGTATTGTTTACACAAAATTGACAACAGGGTCAACCATCCATTTGTCTCTTTTTATAATTTTATAAATATACGGTTGAGCAGATGCAAATGGAATGGTGCTAATATGAATTTTTATCTTTATTCTACATATATAAAAATTCTATACTATGACATATGACAGTCAGACATATCTGGTAAAAAATAGAAGGATGTATCAATAATGAAAAATCCTGATTTATCAAACCTTGACCTTAATGAGCAATTTCTATATGCCCTTCATGTAATGGAGGAGACGAATAAAAATGTCTTCATCACTGGCAAGGCAGGCACTGGCAAGTCAACACTTCTTCAGTATTTTAGAAATACTACAAAGAAAAATATAGCAGTCCTTGCGCCAACAGGGGTTGCTGCTGTGAATGTAAAGGGCCAGACAATCCATTCTTTTTTTGGATTCAAGCCTGACATTACACCTGATATTGTTAAAGAAATAAAACCTATAGATAAAACAATTTATAAAAGAATAGATGCTATAGTGATTGATGAAATCTCTATGGTGAGAGCAGATCTCTTAGATTGTATAGATGTGTTCCTGAGATTGTACGGAAAAAAGAAATCCCTGCCTTTTGGGGGGATTCAGATGATATTTATAGGAGACCTTTATCAATTGCCTCCGGTTGTTACCTCACGGGAAAAACATTTTTTTATAGGGCATTATAAAAGCCCATATTTCTTTGATGCAATTGCTATAGAGGCAGGTTTTGAGATGGAGTTTATAGAGCTTTCAAAGGTCTATCGCCAGCGGGACGAAGGTTTTTTAAGGCTTCTTAATGCTATCAGAAACAATACTGCCTCAGACATTGATCTTGAAGATATAAACAGCAGGTATATCCCTGATTTTAAAGAGGCTGACAGTGATTTTTATATATACTTAACTACAACAAATGACATAGCCTCTGCTATTAATAATGAAAGGCTTTCAATGATAAACGGGAAGGTATATTCTTATAACGGTTCTCTAAAGGGAGACTTTGACATAAAATCTCTTCCAACTAGTATGGAAATAAGCTTTAAAATAGGTGCACAGGTTATGCTTTTAAACAACGACTCCATGGGGCGTTGGATAAATGGAACAATAGGCAGGGTTTTAGATATTGAAAAAGGCATTAAAGGGGAGCCAGATATTATCTGGGTAGAGCTTCCTGATGGTGAAAAGGTTGATGTCATGCCATACAGATGGGAAATGTATGAATTTCATTATGATAAAAAATCAGGTATTGTCATATCAGATGTAGTTGGCACATTCACCCAATATCCCCTTAAACTCGCATGGGCAGTTACAATCCATAAAAGTCAGGGCATGACCTTTGACAGGGTAATTATTGATATAGGGAGAGGCACATTTTCACATGGACAGTTGTATGTAGCGCTTTCACGATGCACAACCCTTAATGGCATAGTGCTCAAAAGGCCTATTGCCAAAAAACATATTTTTATGGATAGACGTGTAGTGGATTTTGTCACAAAATATCAGTATAAACAGGCTCAAAAAAGTATGCCTTCAGATGAAAGACTTGCAATAATTGAGAAGGCGATAAAGGATAAAAAAATGCTTGAAATTGTTTATCTTAAGACAAAAGACGAGAAGTCAAGAAGGACAATACTGCCGTCTTTTGTAGGAGAAATTCAGTACAATGGAAGAAAATTTACTGGTGTAAAGGCATACTGCACGTCCAGAAGGGATGAGAGGGTTTTTCATATAGACAGGATACTTGAGATAAGGGAGGTTTGAAAAAATTAATGTTTTTGAAAAGACCTTTATAAAAATGTAAAATAGATTAGTTATCAATGAGGTTCTCTTCAAAAATTAAAATATTGAATTCACCTATCTATTTGGCTTAGAGGTAAAAGGAGTGGCTGGAAATAGAAATGACAGTTAGAATTGCAGTGTGTCTTGATAAAGACCCCAAAAGCTTCCGATGGGGATAGCCTTACGCAAAGAGGATTTTGAAACTAAAAATGGAATTTTTTTATGGATAAACAAAGACTTCTTTCATCATTGCCCTCTGTTGATGAGATTTTAAAATCAGATAAGGGATTAGAGTGGCAGGAGTTATTCCCAAGGAGGTATGTGCTTAAGGCGATTCGGGAAATTATAGATGAATATAGACAGGCTATTTTAAGGGATGAGGCAAAAGAAATCTCATATGAATTAATGCGTATTGATATTCAAAAGAGGATTGAGAAGCTTTCTTCATTCAGTCTCAAACCTGTTATTAATGCAACAGGTATTGTAATCCATACAAACTTAGGTCGTTCTGTATTGTCAGAAGAGATATTGGAGAATGTTAAAAGAGTGGCCTGTCAATACTCTAATCTTGAGTATGACCTTGAAAAAGGCGAAAGGGGAAAAAGATATTCACATATTCAAAGGGTATTAAATGATATTATAGGCGCTGAGAGCAGTCTGATTGTAAATAACAATGCCGCAGCAGTCTTTGTATGCCTGACAGCACTCGCAAAAGGAAAAGAGGTAATAGTCTCAAGAGGAGAGCTTGTAGAGATAGGGGGATCTTTCAGGGTGCCAGATGTAATGAGTGCAAGTGGTGCAATTTTAAGAGAGGTAGGAACAACCAATAAGACCCACCTGCATGATTATGAAAAGGCTATAAATGAAAATACCGCATTGTTATTGAAGGTGCATCAATCAAACTTTAGAACAATTGGCTTTACAAAACAGATTGAAATTGAGGAACTTGTAGCCCTTGGAAGGAAATATAACATACCAGTTATGTTTGACCTTGGAAGTGGCTGTCTTATAGACTTGAAACCCTATGGTATTTTTATAGAACCAACTGTTCAGGACATTGTAAAGAAAGGATGCGATATTGTTACATTCAGCGGAGACAAGCTTCTTGGAGGGCCTCAAGGAGGGGTAATAGTTGGAAAGACAGAGTTGATTGAAAGGATAGCAAAAAATCCGCTTATGAGGGCAGTGAGGATTGATAAGCTTACGCTTTCGGCATTTGAGGCTGTGCTTATGCATTATTTAGATGAAGAAAAGGCTATAAAAGAGATCCCCACATTGAAAATGTTGTTACAGGATGAAAATGAGATAAAGGCGAGGGCAAAAAGGATAGCAATAAGATTAAAAAGAAGGATAGATCAAGATTTTGCTGATATAGATGTTATCTCTGATTTTTCCCAATCAGGAGGCGGGGCATTGCCAGAGGTCGAATTTAGATCATTTGTGGTAGCAATTAAGCCAAAGAAGATAGGTGTTAATAGATTAGAAGAAAGGTTGAGGAAGGGCATACCGCCAGTAATTGCAAGGATAAAGGATGATTCATTAATTATTGATGCAAGAACCGTAATGAATAGAGATATAGATACGCTAACAAAGCTTATAATTCAGTCTATAATTTAGCTATAATAATATATTAAAATGTAGATATTTGAAAAGTGGAAGAATCTTTTGATAATATAAAAAATCCCCAACAAGCAAGCCATAAGGCAAGCCTGCTTCTTAGGGTAATTGCTAAGACCATTGATTTTATAATCATAGCTACTGCAATAAAATTAGTCCCTCAGGTTGGATATCTTGCAGGGGTTGTTTACTTTCTTATATCCGATGGCCTTTTTGAGGGAAGGAGCATTGGGAAAAAGGTAATGAGATTAAGGGTAATCTCATTAAAGGATGATGGATCAGCTTCATTTAGGGAATCTATAATAAGAAATTCAACCATAACTTTAGGGCTTTTGTTATTTAAGATCCCATTATTTGGGTGGTTGTTAGCACCGATAATTTTCATATTTGAATTTCTCTTAATATTAGGTAACAAAGATGGTATGAGATTGGGAGATGACCTTGCAAATACAAAGGTTATAGAGGGTTAAGGTTTTAAATTCTATAAGGAGGATAAAAGGTGTTTTTGAATAAATTATTAGGTATGTTTTCAAATGATCTCGCAATAGACCTTGGTACAGCAAATACCCTTGTATATGTTAAGGGTAAGGGAATTATATGCAATGAACCTTCTGTAGTTGTCCTAAGGCGTGATAATAAAAAACCTGTGGCAGTAGGTGCAGAGGCTAAAGAAATGCTCGGAAAGACTCCTGCAAATATAGTGCCTATAAGACCTATGAAAGACGGAGTAATAGCTGATTTTGATGCCACAGAGGAGATGCTTAAATATTTTATTACAAAGGCACATAATAGAAAAAGTTTTGTATCTCCAAGGGTAGTTATTGGTGTGCCCTCTGGAATAACGCAGGTAGAACAGAGGGCTGTTAAAGATGCTGCCCATGCATCTGGAGCAAGGGAGGTATATCTTGTTGAGGAGCCAATGGCAGCAGCTGTTGGTGTTGGCCTGCCAGTTGGAGAGCCTATAGGGAATATGATAGTTGATATTGGTGGAGGTACAACAGATGTAGCAGTCATATCCCTTGAGGGGATAGTCTACAGCAAGGCTGTTCGTGTAGGTGGCGACAAAATGGATGATGCAATAATGGCTTATATCAAAAGAAAATATAATCTAATGATAGGAGATAGAACTGCTGAACTTATAAAGATAACAATAGGTTCAGCCTGTCCAACAACAAAATTGGAGCCAATAGAGGTAAAGGGTAGGGACCTTATTTCAGGCATACCAAAGACCATTCATATTACAGAAGAAGAGGTAAGAGAAGCCCTTCAAGAAAGCGTTGCTGTCATACTTGATACAATCAAGGTAACACTTGAAAATACCCCTCCAGAACTCGCATCAGATATTATTGATAAAGGAATTGTCCTTGCCGGAGGAGGAGCCTTATTAAGGGGTCTCGATATCTTAATAAGGGAGCATACAGGGGTTCCAGTCTATGTTCCTGATGATCCACTTACTGCTGTTGTCAGGGGATGTGGGGCAATGCTTGATAAACTTGACCTACTAAGAAAAGTAGCCCTGTCTTCTAATTAATGTCAAAGGGAACAAAAAGGTTATTGTTGCTCATCTCCTTTTTTCTTTTAACCTTTATATTGCTTAATTATCAATATAAAGGTCATACTGCCTCATCTAATTTATTGAAAATTTTTACTTATCCCTATAATAGGGTCAATAATTTTTCATCATCCCTATTTAGAAAAATAGGGGATTATCATGCTGCAGTTGAAGAGAATCGCAGGCTTAAGCAGGAAATATCTAATTTAATGATAGAGAGACAGCAATTTAATGAGATATTACATGAAAACAAAAGGCTAAGGGAGTTGCTTGATATAAAAGGGCATAATGCAAATTATGTAGCAAGTGCCAGGGTAATAGGCAGGGGATATGATAGAATGCTTCATACATTAATTATAGATAAGGGATCTTTACAGGGGATTAAGAAGGATATGGCAGTAATCACCCCAAAAGGTCTTGCAGGTAAGATTTATTCAGTAAGAGAACATTATTCTGAATTTCTTGTATTAACTGACCCAAATTTTTCTGTTGCGGTCAGGCTCCAAAATAGCAGACATGAGGGAATTTTGTCAGGTATTGGCGAGAAATATTGCATTTTAAAATATATACCTCCTGAATTAGCTGTTGAAAAAAATGAATCTGTTGTAACTTCTGGACTGGATGGAATTATGCCTATTGGCATTCCTGTAGGTACTGTTAACTATTTAGAAAAGGAAGGGACAGGATTCTTCCAATATATACAGGTTATTCCTTTTGCCTCTCCACAAGAAATTGAAGAGGTAATAATCTTAAAAAGGTAAAATGTTTATATTAAAGTGGTTTTTCTTAATCTTCTTGACATTTCTTATCCAAACCCAGATTAATCCCTTTGGAAGGCCATTGAATATCTCTGTAGTTTTAGTCTATTTTTTTATATTAAGAACAAATATACAACAGGCAAGGACTCGTGTATTTAGTATTGTACCAGAGGCAAAAGGTGTTCTCTTTGGGGCCTGTGTGGGTTTTTTGGAAGATGTAATATCAGGGTCAATAATTGGACCTGCTTTATTTAGCAAGGGATTAATAGGAATTATAACAACTATTATATTTTCTGATGTAATTTTTAAATGGACATATCTATCAGGCATCATAGTGCTTATTATAATGACAGTTATGGATGGGATATTGGTCTTTTGGATAAGGACATTATTCGAAAACCTATATATAAACAAAGAAGGCTTTGCAATAAATATTATTTTTCAGGCAATAATTAATATCCCCTTTGGTATAATTATAAGACCAAAAAATTTATAATAAATAACCAAAATGGCATTAATTCATAAAACTTTCTATTAATTAGTATTACCTTTTTATATGTTTTCAAAAAAAATACAGATAAGTTTTTACATAATTGTTGGACTTTCTTTGATACTTTTTTTTAGAGTCTGGCAACTTCAGATACTGGAGGGACAGAATTATAGGGAGTTAGCTGAAAACAATAGGCTTAGGATATTAAAGATACCAGCTCCAAGAGGGATTATCTACGATAGAAACGGAATCCCCCTTGTCAAGAATATCCCCTCCTTCAGTGTTTATCTATCAACACAAAACCTAAACAGGATTGATATAAACTCATTATCAGAGTTGCTTGGTTTAAAAAAAGAGGATTTAGAAGAAAAACTCAACAGACATGAAAATAAATTCATCCCTGTAAAGCTAAAATATAATCTAACCTTTGAAGAGGTAGCTAAAATTGAGGCAAAAAGGTCTGATTTCCCAGGTCTATTTATTGAGACAGAGGGAGGAAGGGAATATCCCTTTGGGAAATTGGCAGCACATGTTGTGGGATACCTTGGAAGGGTAACATCATCACAGTTAAATAACCCCTCTTTAAGACATTTTCCCCCGGATGCCTTAGTAGGGCAATGGGGGGCAGAGGCCCTTTTTGATGAAGAATTAAGGGGCATTCCTGGAGAAAGGGTAATAGAGGTTGATGCCCTTGGAAGGGAATTAAGGCTTTTAAGGGAAAAGCAGCCAGTAAAGGGAAAGGATATTGAATTAAGCATTGATATAAATGTAAGTAAGGCTGTTGCTAATGCATTTGGTGACAGGGTGGGAGCCTTTGTAGCCATAAAACCAGATACAGGAGAGATCTTAGCCCTTGAAAGCCTTCCATCCTTTGACCCAAATGTCTTCTCAAAGGGATTGAAGAAGGATGAATGGAAATCCATTGTGGAAGACAAAAGAAATCCCATGCTTAACAGAGCAGTGCAGAGTCAGTACCCTCCAGGATCTATATTTAAGATAGTAACTGCCTTAGCTGCATTAGAAGAGGGCATAATAGATCCTAATACCAAAATCAATTGTACAGGTGGTATAAATTATGGGAAATGGAGATTTGGATGTTGGAAAAAGGAAGGACATGGGCCTGTTGATCTTTATAAGGCAATAGTAGTTTCCTGCGATGTATATTTTTATGAAATTGGAAAGAGATTGGGAATAGACAAAATTCATAAATATGCAGTTGACATGGGGCTTGGAAATGAGACTGGAATAGAGTTAATGCCTATAAAGGAGAAGAAGGGACTGATACCAACAGTGGAGTGGAAAAAAACAAAGAAGAATCAGCCATGGTACCTTGGAGATACCTTTATTTCTGCTATTGGTCAAGGATTTGTTACAATAACACCGATTCAGGCTGCCCTTATGACATCTACATTTTCTAATGGGGGACATATACATAAGCCGACTATATTAAAAAATGGGTTTAAGGAGAAAGAAGGAGCGCTAAATTCCCAAACAATAGAAATTAAACAGGAACATGTAAGATTTATTAAAAAGGCGCTCTTTGATGTTGTTAATTCTGTAGATGGCACTGCAAAAACTGCTAAATCCAATATTATTAGTATTGCTGGGAAAACAGGGACTGCTCAGGTTGTTGGCAAAAAAAAGGGACTAATAGGTGGCAGATTTTCTGATCATGCATGGTTCGTAGCATTTGCACCAGTTGATAAACCAGAGATTGCCTTATCTGTCTTTGTTGAGCATGGAGGAAGTGGAGGTGGTGCTGCTGCCCCTATAGCAAAACAGGCAATAGAGGCATATGTAATAAGCAAAAAATCTCAATCATCTATTGCCAAAATAAATTGATGGGAAAACAGGGATTTTTTATGGACCTTAAACTTCTATTTAACCTAAATTATGTATAAACTTTATGTGGAAAGATGCTTAAATTTGATAGAAGGTTGATAAAAAATTTTGATTGGATAACACTCCTTACTGTTATTTTTATTGCTGTAATAGGAATTATGACGATTTACAGCGCTACCCGTCCTTCTTTAGAAACAGGAACCCACCCTGATTTTTACTTAAAACAGATGTTATGGCTTTTTCTAAGCATAATTGCTCTTTTTGTCGTAATATCAATAGATTACATATGGTTTTACAGGCTTTCGTATTTAATGTATGGCATAGGTATTATTTTATTGATTATTACATCTTTATTTGGAAGCACAAATATGGGCGCTCAGAGATGGATAAACTTAGGGTTTATATCCTTTCAGCCATCTGAATTTTTCAGATTAATATTTTTGCTTGCATTCTCATCCTATCTTGTAAGTCTTGGGAAAAATAAAAAATCCAATATATCAATAGGTGGAATCTTTGTTTTTGCTATAGTGCCTATGATTTTGATAATCAGCCAGCCTGATCTTGGTACAGGCATTCTTATTCTATCTTTATTTTGTGTACTTTTAATATCAAAGGGTATTAGCAGAAAGATCATAATTATCACTGTTCTTATAGGTGTAATCTCTATTCCTTTTCTTGGTCATATAGTATGGAATGGTTTAAAGGATTACCAAAAAAATCGTTTAATAGCCTTTATTAATTCTGATATAGATCCCAAAGGCATTGGCTATCATATTACACAATCAAAAATAACAATTGGTTCTGGTGGTTTTTTTGGTAAAGGATATTTAAAAGGGACTCAGGGTCCACTAAGGTTTTTGCCAGAAAAACATACTGACTTTATATTTTCTGTCTTTGCTGAAGAAAGGGGTCTTATAGGAAGCTTTTTCTTGCTTCTTATTTATTTAATATTTTTCATAAGGGGTCTTGATACAGCTAATAAGGCAAAGGACGAATTTGGCAGGCTTGTTGCCCTCGGAATAACGATTATGTTTTTTATATATTTCTTTGTTAATATAGGCATGACTGTTGGTATAATGCCTGTTGTTGGTGTACCGCTTCCCTTTATGAGTTATGGTGGTACAGCGCTTTTAAGTAATTTTATTGCAGTGGGCATTCTAATAAATATAAGAATGAGAAGGTTTGAGTTATTTTATCCATAGGACTCAAGTATAGATCTATTAACAAAAGGTGCGAGAAAAAAATTATAGACATATGCCCTACAGCTTTATTGTAGGGCATATGCTTGAAGTTAGATTAAGAAACCTCTATTTTTATCTCCTTTGGTCTTGCCTCCTCTTTTTTTGGAAGTATTACCTCAAGGACCCCATTTTTATATGAGGCTTTAGCATTTTCACTGTCTACTTCCATAGGCAGGGATATTGTTCTTGTAAAACTTCCGCAACTTCTCTCGTTGGCATAATAATCCTCTTCTTTTACATCTTCATCTCTCTTTATTTCCCCTTTTAAGGTAATGGTATCCTTAGTTATGGATAGATCTATATCCTCTTTTTTCACACCAGGTAGATCTACCTTTAACACTATCTCCCCTTTTCTGTCATAAAGATCAATGTTTGGAACTATGACACCTGTCTCAGGCTTAATCCATCTCCTGCGTCTGGGAATAGTGGTAAAAAACTCTTCAAATAATCTATCCATCTCTTTTCTCATCTCCTCAAGTTCTTTTAGGGGACTCCATTTTACAATAGACATGCCTTATACCTCCTTAATTTTAAAATTGAATAATCTTATACGTACTTA
>FMJZ01016745.1_pt1 | contig 12191 bp, 11 predicted proteins | sample 1987881 | NCBI WGS metagenome assembly FMJZ01 (sample SAMEA4378227, study PRJEB15110) | soil metagenome | biome: soil; feature: Field; material: Soil | place: India | collected 2015-03-11 | depth 0 m | reverse complement strand
CCATCATTTTTGTCAACCATCAATCTTTGTAGCGTCGGGGTTTTAGCCCTGACGGTCGTCTTACTGTCAAGGACAAAATTTCCCCTCCGACTGATATTCAACATAGCGCAACTCATCGGTTGATGTCGCGGTGAAGGACGGAGCAATTGTAACCTCGCTCCCTTACGATTTCAGCAATCGCTTCCGCCATGGTGACGGAACGGTGTCGCCCACCTGTGCAACCCACAGCAATTGTCAAGTATGATTTGCCTTCACGCCGATGGAGGGGCAACGCGAACTCCAACAATGCTTTCAGGCGACTTAAAAACTCTCGCGCTTCATGGTGCTTTAAAACAAACTCCTTCACCCGTTCGTCCTGTCCAGTCAAGTGCCTCAGTTCGGGTTCGTAGTTTGGGTTTTGAAGGAAACGGACATCAAGGACCAAATCGGCATCAACAGGCACACCGTATTTGAACCCGAAAGAGACGATTTTGACTTGCATGACCGCCCCGTCTCCCAATTGAAGCCTTCGCAAGATTTCGTCCCTGAACTGTTGGGGTGTCAAGCCCGAAGTATCAATGACTTCGTTGGCGATTGAGCGAATTTCCGCCAACTGCTCTCGTTCTGCTTGAATTGCTTGCAACAAATCTCGCCCGTTGTCGGACAGAGGATGACGGCGTCTGGTCTCTTTGTATCTCTGCACCAAAACATCGTCGTTGGCTTCCAAAAAGAAAATTCGGACATCGTAGCCTTCGTTGCGCAATCGGTTGATAGATTCTGTCAAGTCATGAAAAAACTCACCACCTCGGACATCGGCAACCAAAGCAACCCTTGCGATTGGTTGCCTTGAATGGGCGCAAAGGTCAACTAAAATTGGAAGGAGTCTTGGTGGAAGGTTGTCAACGCAAAAATAGCCAGCATCTTCCAATGCATGCAAGGCAAGGGTTTTGCCTGCCCCCGACATGCCTGTGATGACTAGCAGTTCTGGTTTACTCACTTGAGTTCACCTCCCTTTCAATTTCAGGAAAATTTCGCCCTCTCCCTTGTTCGTTATCCTTCGTTGCCCTTTCCCTTCGCGAACATACTTCAAATAGCCGAGCAAAGCATTTATGTCCGTTGCAACTATGTCAGCGCCCTGCTCAAGGAAGAAACTGCGATTTTTCTCACCGTTCGGTCCAGTCAAAGTCATGCAAACCCAAATTGTCGGGTCGCTCAAGTTGGTCCTTTCCTTGTAATCGTTGACCATTTTCAAGTCATCAATGGTATCGCCGACATAGATGGCGCAATTTGCTCCCAACTTTTCCATCAAAATTGTCAATGCTTTTGGGTCAGGTTTTCGGATTGGGTCATCGTCAGTGACCCAAAATTCCTCGGGGATGATATGCGTCAAACCCATTCGTTCCAGTGCCAACATCGTCTCCCGTTTCGCCCTTCCCGTCAAAATTCCCAGTTTCATGTCTTTAGGGAGCAAAGAAAGTTCAATCAAGGTTCGCTCCCGCTCCAATAAGCCAAATTCAATGTCAACATACTGAGGTTCAAATCCGAATAAACGAGGGCACCATTTGCGACCTGCATAAAACTCTTGAGCCAATTGGACGAGCAAGCGTCGTTTCCACAATCGTGCTAAGTCGCGGCGCTGCCTCAATTCAAGTCTGCCAATAACAAATTTTTCCGCATTGGACAACCCTCCACCTTCCGCTGAAACTTCAGCGAGAAACTCTTCCAGTGAAGGGCGAAGCCTTTTGAGCAAGCTAACTTGCTTGACACCATGCTTGAGACTTTTGAAAAGCAAAAACAGAGCAGCTGCTTGTGTCAGATCCCAATCGTTGTTGAAGCCACCAGCCTTTTTGAACGCATCTACTTCTTCGGGCGTTAATGGTGGAGCATCAACAATCCAGTTAAGTTCATTTTGGACAAAAAAGCGGACAGCCTCGCAAACGGCTAACCTGTAACTTTCCGAAGCGTCAACGAGCACACCGTCAACGTCAAAAATCATCGCCTCAACTTTCGGCAAAAAATCCAGCAACTCTTGCCTAACCATCAATGTCCCTTCCATTTGAGTTGCAAATGTAGAATCCATTGTCAGACACCCTCCACAATTGCCTTCAACAAGATGACGCAGTGATAAGGAAAACGCAAGGAAGTTGTTTTTTAAATTCGCAAATTCCAGGATGCGGCTTTTGCACCACGATGCCGAAAGGCTCAATGTAGCCTTCACTTTTTCCGACGGGCTTTCAACGCTTTAGCGTGAGCGGGCAAACCTTCGGCTTCAGCCAACGCTGCTGCAATATCCGCCAACAATTTCGCTTGCTCTTTTGAAATTCCCACCATAGACGACCTGACCATGAAATCCATAACGCTTAAACCCGATGAGAACCGAGCAGTTCCTGCTGTAGGCAAGACATGGCTTGGACCAGCAAGGTAATCTCCAAACGCAACTGTAGTTTGAGTTCCCAAAAAGATTGCACCACCATAGCGTAACTTGCCAACCCGTTGCATTGGTTCAGCCACCATCAAAGAAACATGTTCGTAGGCAAGTTCATTCACCAACATGATGGCTTCATCCATGTTTCTTGTCAGAACCAGAGCGCCGTGATTTTTCAATGCTGTTTCAAGGAACTTCCGTCGCTGCGATGTTTTGAGAAAGTGGGCGAGATTTTCGGCAGTGTCTTTCAGCAACTTTTCCGAAGGCGTAAATAAAACTGCGACTGAATCTGGACCGTGTTCGGCTTGAGCGAGCAACTCAAGAGCGACCCAATCTGGTGGCGCAGTTTCATCAGCGATGACAGCGACTTCGCTCGGTCCAGGCAGCAAGTCAATTCCAACAATTCCGTAAAGAAGCCTTTTTGCAACCACAGGGTAAACTCCACTCGGACCAGCAATTTTGTCAACCTTTGGAATCGTTTCGGTCCCAAACGCGAGAGCAGCGATTGCGTGAGCACCGCCGACACGAAAGACAGCACTTGAGCCAACCAATTGTGCTGCAGCCAAAACCAAAGGGTGAATTTTACCACTCTTGTCTGGCGGCGTGACGATATACAACTCCTTGACACCTGCAACTTTCGCTGGGACAGCAACATGCAAGACTGTTGACGGGTAAGCAGCCAAACCGCCGGGGACATAAATGCCAACCCGCTCAATTGGGTGAAAAACTTCTCCAAAAATTGAACCGTTTTCTTGGATGAACCACGAACGCGGCAGTTGATGCCAATGAAACTTTTCAAGTCGGCCATGAGCAAGGCATAACGCTTCAAGGAGCGATGTTGGGACTGATGCGTAGGCTGCATCCATTTCCTCTTTGGCAACTCTAAGTCTCTCAACTGAACACTCTTTCCAACCAATTTTCCGTTCAATTTCAACGAGGGCTTCATCTCCTCTTTCTCTGACGGCAGCGATAATCTCTCGTACCTTCTCTTCAATCTCTGCCATTGCAACGGGGTCAAAGGTCACTCGTTTCAGTTTTTGACGAATGAAATCCAATCCATGCTTTCGGGTTGACAAAATTGCGATTTCGGTTTCAACGGTCTTGCGCTTCGCCATTTAAAATCACCTCGCTACAAACTCAAAAGTCACTTCGGTTCGCCATAAAAGTTTGCGGTGAATTGAAAGCTTATGATGAAGTTCGGCAGGAGCCTCACACTCTCAAATGGGTCATGGGACGCAAGACAGGGGGACGCAGATGTCAAGTCTCACCAGTCTTCAAACCGAATCCCTAAACCGCTTGCCAATTTGCCGAACCTCCGACCTGCCGATTTGCTTACTGCCGAACTGCCGACTTGCCGATTTACCGGCCTGCCGGAATCCGTCTCGCGCCCCGCGTCCCTCGTCACGTTCTCAGAAATTGGGTTCGGCGGAAGCCTCACTCTCCCATCTCCTATTTGGTGAATTGAAGGCAAATCATCTCCTATTTGGTGAATTGAAGGCAAATGGTGCTAAAATGTTTTTGCCCCGTTCGCATCACTGTGTTCAAGGAGGGATTTGATGAGATGCCGTCAGATAATGGTCGCAAGCAAAATCACCGATTGCACACTCTTTCGGTTCTTGTTGAGAACCGACCCGGAGTTTTGGCTCGAGTTGCTGGCTTGTTTGCAAGAAGGGGCTTCAACATTGAAAGCCTCGCTGTCAACATTACCGATGATCCAAGGACATCAAGGATGACGATTGTCGTTGGCGGTGATGACGACACCATTGAGCAAATCACCAAGCAACTCAACAAACTGGTTGATGTCATTAAAGTTCAAGACCACACAGGCGAGGATGTCGTTGAGCGTGAATTGGCTCTCATCAAAGTTGATTGTGAACTTGAGCAGCGACCCCATGTCATCCAACTCGTTGAAATTTTCCGAGCATCAATTGTTGATGTCGGCGCCGATACCATGACCGTTGAAATCACTGGGAGTTCCGACAAGATTGATGCCTTGATTGAATTGCTCCGTCCCTTTGGAATTCGGGAGGTCGTCCGAACAGGCAAAATCATCTTAGAACGGGGCAGCAAAAGTTTGTGATTTGTGAGGGGGTTTAGCCGTCTCGGAAGTAGGAAGCACTACAGGATGGGGTCTTTTTCGCTCCTTGACTTTGACCTGTCACTTGCAAATTTTGCAAGACCACTCCAAAGACCTTGCGTTCGCAAGGGATTCTGGGTCGTTAAACTAACGGCTAAAATTTGCACGGAGGAAGCAAAACTGCAGGAAGCCCTGAGCCGCTTTAGGACAGAGGGGAGAGGAAGATGGAAAAGGTAGCATTTGGTGTCGCAGTGTTGCTGTTGCTTTTCTTCACTCAAGTAACGCCCGAGCAAGTTGAAAGGGAACTTGAGAAAGCGCTCCGCCAATCGATGGCAGCGAAAAGCGTTGATGTTGAACTTGAAGGTTCACCGGGTTTCCCAACCTTGCAAGGTAAGTTCAAGAAGATGATTGTCAAGATTGAGGGTTTGGCTTTTTCTGGTGGCGAGTTGCTTGAAATGCTGCCCATCCGCTTCGTGGACAAGGCTGAGAAAGAAGGTAAAGTGGGAGAAGTCCTCTTGCTGCTGCGCGATGCAAATTACGAAGGTTTGGCGATTTCCGAACTTCAGGCAACAGCACAAACCGTTCGTTTTGACCTGAAAAGGTCACTCCGAGAAAGGCGGCTCGTCCTTGTTTCAGCGGCTTCTGGGGAACTTTCTGGTTTCATTGATGCCAGTTCAATTCAGCGTTACCTTGCCGAACATGCAAGCAAGTATGGGGTTGAAAATGTAAGGGTTTGGTTGAAGAGAGGGAGCGTTGAAGTTGAGGGCAGGTGGCGGGTTGAATTGGCAAATTTCCCCGTCGCTCGTATCCCTTTTGACGCCACTGCAGAATTGTTCCCTGTCAACAGCGAAATTCACTGGAGACTTGTCCAAGTGACCGTTGGCGAAATCTTGCCTTTGCCTGCGGGTTGGTTACAGGAGCGTTTCAAGGAACTCAATCCCCTCATCCGTTTTGACCTCGCCCCACTTCAAGTTCAATTGCAAACAATCACCGTCGCCCCAAAGGGAGTTCATGTCACAGCGAAATTTGCCCTTGCTCCTTTCACTGGTGAACGGGCTGGTGAGTTGTTTTTTCGCTGACTCCAAGTTTCCGTCCAACCAATTTCCGTAGCCACTCCCCCACTTGCTCGTAAATGCCATTGGCGTCCAGTTTCAGAAGAGCCTTCAGTTCTTTTACGCTCCCGTGCTCAACGAAGTGGTCACGGATGCCAATTCGCAGAACTGGCGCATGGTTTAAGCCCAAATCGCTCAGCTCTTCCAAGACGGCGCTTCCGAACCCGCCACACAGTGTATGCTCTTCAACAGTGACTATCTTGCCCGCCCGCTCCACTGCATCGGCAAGTAATTCTTTGTCAATGGGCTTGACAAACCTTGCATTTATGACCCCGACGGAGAAGCCGTCCTGTTCCAATTTCTGGGATGCTTCCAGCGCTTCGTAAACGATTGGACCGACACCGATGATGACTGCGTCAGTGCCGTCGCGCAACCACTCTCCCTTGCCTATGGGCAGTTCCTTCAATTCCTCGTCCATTGGGACACCGATGCCCGCACCTCTTGGGTAGCGAATTGCAATTGGTCCATGCTCGTATTTCAATGCCGTGAAGAGCATGTGCTGTAATTCGTTTTCGTCCTTAGGCATCATCAAAACAATGTTGGGCATCAATCGCAAATATGAGATGTCAAAGATGCCATGATGAGTGTGACCGTCTTGACCGACCAAACTGGCGCGGTCAATAGCGAAAATGACAGGCGCGTTTTGAAGGCAAACATCGTGGATGACTTGGTCAAAAGCCCGTTGAAGGAAAGTGGAGTATATGGCGCAGACTGGGCGCAAACCAGAAAACGCCAATGCAGCAGCGAAGCCCACTGCATGTTGCTCCGCCATGCCGACATCGTAGAACCTGCTCGGAAACCGCTCCGCAAATTTGTCAAGTCCCGTTCCGTCGGGCATTGCAGCAGTTATTGCTACGATGCGGTTATCCTGTTCGGCGAGTTTGATGAGGGTTTTTGAAAAGAAATTAGTGTAACTTGGTGCGGGTTCTTTAGCCGCCAAAATTTCCCCTGTCTCTGGGTCAAAGGGGAACAGAGGGGTGTGATACTTCCAAGGGTCTTTTTCGGCGTATAAGACACCTTTACCCTTTTTCGTAACGGCGTGGATGATAACGGGACCGCCGATTCTCAGTGCCTCTTGAATGCACTCAACCAACTCCTCAATATCATGACCTTCAACGGGACCAAGGTATGTGAAGCCGAGTTCTTCAAAGATCATGCCTGGTGGAATGAGCCATTCCTTGATGTTGTTTTTGATGTGCCGAATGATTTCAAGGGTTACTTCCCCTGTCGTGCCCATTTTTGACAAGGCTTCTTCCACCATCCGCTTGAGTTGCAAGTAATGTGGCTCAGAGCGAAGTTTACGGAACCAATCCGCTGGTAAGCGTCGGTGTTTCCGCAGGTAGTTTTCAATTGCACCGACGGAAGGCGCTATTGACATTCCGTTGTCGTTGAGGATAATCACCAAATCGGGTTTGTGGTGACCGATGTTGTGAAGGGCTTCCCATGCCATCCCTTCTTCCAAAGCAGCGTCGCCTATCACGCAGACAACTCGGTAGTTGACGCGGGGATCATCTGGTGGGGCGCCTGCTTCCAGCAAATGTTTGCGAGCCATCGCAAACCCTATCGCTGCTGACAGACCCGTTCCACCGTGACCTACGCCCCAACAGTCATGTTCGCTCTCATTTCGCTTTGGGAAGCCTGATATACCGCCAAGTCGGCGCAAGGTGTGAAAGACAGGATAGCGACCTGTCAATAACTTGTGAGGGTAACCTTGATGACCAGTGTCCAAAACGATTTTGTCTTTGGGACTCTCAAAGACGGAGTGAACAGCGATGAAGATTTCAACTGACCCCAAACCCGACGCCAGATGTCCACCATTCTTGCAAACGGTTCGGACAATTGTCTCTCTGATTTCTTGCGCCAGTTGCTTTTTCTCTTCAATTGTCAAGCGCTTTAAGTCCTGCGGAAGGTTCAAAGTCTCCAGCAACTTTGCCATGACTTTCGCCTCCATTGCTTTAAGACAGGTTCAGCCCCAAGCTTTGAGTTGGAGAACCATTTTTCTCTACGCTTAAGCCGGACACACTGATTTTTTGGTTCGGTCTGCTGGCAAAGGAAATTGTAGCGGAAATCAAATCGCTTTGACACTGTCAAACTCACTTCGTGTTTGCATCCACAACTTTCCACAACCTCTTTCGTGCGTCTAAAGGTTTGACAAGTTAGGACACAAAGGACGGTGGGAAAAATGCTGTCCAATTGGTCCATTTTCAGCACAAGCACTTTTTTGCCCTTCCTTCAACGCAAAACGAAAACGGCCATCAAAATCCTTCGCAACGGTGGCTTCCTCAAATTCCTGCAAACTTGTTGGCTCAAACTCCGCCAACCCATGCCCAAGTGGCGTGAGGAATGGGAATGGATCCAAATTGAAGGCTGCGATTATGTCATGGTTCCGAATGTCAACGGCTTTACAATGCTCGTCAGCGGAACCGATGAAGGCATCGGACGAGAATTGGAGTTTTACAAAGTCCACGAACCGACGGTGACGAAACTTTTGCCAGGTTTTGTCAAGCCGGGAGATACGGTTTTGGACATTGGCGCGAATATCGGCTATTACACCTTATTGCTTTCGCAGTTGGTTGGCGAAGATGGTTTGGTTGTCGCCATTGAACCGTATCCCGACAATGTGCACCTCCTTGAACTGAACCTCAGGCTCAACAGGGTAACAAATGTCAAGGTCATGTCTGTGGCTGTCAGCGACGAAGTCGGAACGGCTCAAATGTTCGTTTCAGAAGGTTCAAATTGGCACTCCTTGCGTCCAACTGAACGAACAGGCCAAAAAACAATTTCAGTGCCCACGGTTACCATTGACACAATTGTCGCACAACTTGAGCGACCCATTGACCTCATCCGAATGGACATTGAAGGTTGGGAAACCAAAGCCCTTAGCGGTGCTGAAGGAACTTTGAAGCGTTACTGCCCAACGCTCATCACGGAAGTCCATCCTAACTACATGCAGGAAGGTGAAGTCCAGCAGTTTCTGTCATGGCTGCAATCTTTTGGCTACGAAAAAGGTTTCATAGTGCTAAGGCGAGATGATTTCCCTTGGGTCAAACGACCAAGACGAGTCTGGGAACGAACGCTTTCAGCACTCATCAACGACGAAGAATTGATTAGCGGCAAGGAATGCCTCACGCTGCTTCTGGAACGCTCACGAAGTTAAAAAGCTGCTGCGTTGAATAATGGCTGTTGATTAGAGGACTGCACTCCTGAGCAGCCAAAAGGCGGTATTTACAATCCACCACTCTTGCGCTATCATTTTAACAGCTCAAGCAATGGGGCTTGAGCCAAGTGGCGGGCAATGAAGCCCTTTGACCCGTGTCCTGTCTTTGACGCGATGCGAGGTCAAAGGGCTTTTTGAATTTTAGGGATGCGTAAGTGCATGGGCATTTTAGACTCGCAGGCGTTCAAAAAGGCGAAAGCGATTTGAGGAAAAGTAAAGAGGTGTTTGCTGATGGAGTTACTTTCGCTTTTCGCTTTAGGCGCTATCTTGGTTGAAGCAGGAATGGGACGAGCAAAGGGAGCATTGCATAGCTTCGTCAAGGGACTAACAGCGTTAGCTGTTGGAACTTTCATAGGCTTTGTGGGGAGAGATTGGGGCGATGCCGTCTTGTGCGGGGTCGTGGCTCTCCTTGCTACCTTAGGCTTAGGTGACCGAATTACTCTCTCGGCGGCAGCCCTTATCGCTGCAGCAGTAGGCATTGCCCACAGGCTATTGACAATTTTTGATCAACTGTTTAGCACTTCAATTGATGCCATGACCCCTTCATTCCTTCTCGCTTTTAAGCCTGTTTTAGTTTGGCTTTCAAGTCATTGGCAACCTGACCATGCTTTCATCTGGTCAGCTCACACCTTAGCAGGCGGTGCAGCATTGGGTGCTTTAGTAGCAGCAGGACCGAGGGTAGGTCGCTATAACCGCAATGGTTTTCCGGCTGCAATGCCTGCGCACAATCTGACCCTCGCTGCCATCGGTGTTTTTCTAATTTGGTTTGGCTCCCGAGCGTTCTCGCAATCACTTTGGGAACTAACCACTCTAAGCGGTTTCGTCGCCATGATGACTTCACTCGCTTGGACGAAATGGCGCTTCGGTAAAGTTGATCCTTCGTTTGCGATAACTGCCTTTTGGACTGGTTTGATTGGTGGTTTCTTGCTCGGCGAAAGTGCTCCTGTTGTGTTAGCACTTTCAGGAATTTTCAGTGGCGTAGTCTCCGTCTCCGTTTCGCTCCTCCTTGACAAAAACTTTATTGACGACCAAGTCGGCATCGTGCCGGCGGAGGGATTTGCTCCATTGATTGGGTTGACAATTTTGTGGATTTTTGGGGGTGCTCCTTTGGGCATAGGTTTCGTCAATTGGACTATCGCCTTCGTCATCGGCTTCGTGGCAACTTGGCTCGTTTGTAGCGTGTTGGCGTCTTTAAACTCACTTCGCCTTCACCCGATGGACGAACTTGAGGGCGCAGACCTGCGCCTTTACGGAATAGCAGCATACCCAGAGTTTGAAATGCGTGAAGCGTGAAACTAACAAAGGAGGGATCGTCGTGGCACGACACAATGTTAGATCACCGCAAGATGTCATCCGCATGGCAAGGGACGCTGGAGTGCAAATCGTGGACTTAAGGTTCACAGATTTGCCCGGCACTTGGCAACATTTCAGCATCCCTGCAAGGGAACTGACCGAGGAGTTGTTTGAAGAAGGCATCGGATTTGACGGCTCGTCCATTCGCGGTTTTCAGGAAATTCACGAAAGCGACATGATTCTCATCCCCGACCCGGACACGGCGTTTATTGACCCAGTTCTGGAAGTGCCGACGCTGGTTTTAACCTGCGATGTCTTTGACCCAGTAACAAGGGAACCTTACAGCCGTGACCCGCGCTACATTGCCAAGAAAGCGGAGCAGTTTCTCGTTGCATCGGGCATCGCTGACAAAAGTTACTGGGGACCTGAAGCGGAGTTTTTCCTGTTCAACGATGTCCGCTACGATTATAAGGCTAACGAAGGGTTCTTCAGGGTTGACAGTCGCGAAGGAATTTGGAACAGCGGCAGCGATGAACAACCCAACTTGGGCTACAAAATTCGTCACAAAGAGGGCTACTTTCCCGTTCCGCCAACAGATAGTCTTCAAGATGTGCGGTCAAAAATCCTTTTGGCTTTGGAAAGAGCGGGTGTCACTGTTGAGGTTCATCACCACGAGGTAGCGACAGGGGGACAGGGCGAAATTGACCTTCGCTACGATACTTTGGTTCGCATGGCGGACAAACTGCAGGTCTACAAATACATCGTCAAGGTAATCGCCCGGCAGCATGGTTTAGTTGCTACTTTTATGCCCAAGCCCCTTTTTGGCGACAATGGTTCGGGAATGCACACCCACCAAAGCCTTTGGAAGGGCGAAACAAACTTGTTCTACGACGAACGCGGTTACGCCCAACTCTCCGAAATTGCCCGATATTACGTTGGCGGTCTCTTGCGCCATGCCCCTGCGCTGCTGGCATTGTGCGCGCCCACAACCAATTCCTATCGGCGGTTAGTTCCAGGTTACGAAGCGCCAGTCAATATTGCCTACTCACAACGCAACCGCTCCGCTTGCGTTCGCATCCCTGTTTACTCGAGAAGCCCGAAGGCTAAGCGGATAGAGTTCCGACCACCCGACCCATCTTGCAACCCATATTTGGCTTTTGCCGCAATGTTGATGGCTGGTCTTGACGGAATTATCAACCGAATTGACCCAGGAGAGCCGATGGACAAGAACCTTTATGACTTGCCGCCGGAGGAAAGGAAAGCAATTAAGTCGCTTCCTGGTTCGCTTCATGCTGTTTTGGACGCTTTGGAGCAAGACCACCAATTTTTGCTTCGTGGCGATGTCTTCACCAGAGATGCGCTTGAGGTTTGGATTTCGCTGAAGCGAAAGGAAGCCAATGAAGTCAACATTCGCCCTCACCCCTACGAGTTCTACCTTTACTTTGACTCTTGACAGCGACTGATAATGACGCGCCGCACAGTGTCGAGATTAGGGCATGCGGGACAACGGCGTCCCGACGGATTGACCGCAGTGGCGGCGGTCTGTCGGGGCGCCGTTTCGTTTCTGTAACTGCCTAGTAGCGTCGTTCCTTGCGGGCGACGGTCGTTGAAGAACGAAAAAATCGTCGGGGACGAGCCCCGACGCTACAAATGGGTTGACACGGAGGTGATTGCTGTGAAGATGGTAATGGCGGTTATAAGACCGCACAAACTCGCTGAAGTTCGCAACGCCTTGGCGCAAATTGGAGTCGTTGGCATGACAGTTTCGGAAGTTCGCGGGCATGGACGACAACGAGGTCAAGTAGAGCGGTATCGTGGCGCTGAATATGTGGTGGATTTGTTACCGAAAGTCAAGTTAGAAATCGCCGTGCCTGACGAGCAGGTTGATGAAGTGGTCGCTGCTGTCGTCCAATCTGCGCGCACAGGCGAAATTGGCGATGGCAAGGTTTTCGTTTTATCACTTGACGATTGCATTCGCGTCCGCACAGGCGACCGAGGTGAAGACGCATTGTGATGATGCAATTGTATGGGCGCAAAGCAAAGGCGCTTTGCGCATATAGGGCAAGGACGCCCCTCCAAGCAAAAAAA
>FMJZ01081538.1_pt1 | contig 12200 bp, 2 predicted proteins | sample 1987881 | NCBI WGS metagenome assembly FMJZ01 (sample SAMEA4378227, study PRJEB15110) | soil metagenome | biome: soil; feature: Field; material: Soil | place: India | collected 2015-03-11 | depth 0 m | reverse complement strand
TGAAGTCCCAGGATTCTGGGTCTGCGTCGTATCTATCGCAAACCACGAATAAATCGGTGCCTGCTGATAAGGACCGCCCGACCAGTAAACATAATAATAACCCGTATCCGAAGGCATTGGACGACCAACGGTCAAACTGAAAGTCCTTGTCCAAGAAGTTTCAGCACAAACGATATAAAGTTGAAAGTTAATGGTATGCCCAATCGGACAGTTGGATGCGACAGAAACACGAAACGGATCCGCACTGTTGTTTGCAGAATCACCCGCTGGAATAATTCCATATGTGGTAGTAGAATCAAGCAGCGTGATATAAATATCGTTTTCGCGTAATCTTGCCGTGGTATTTGTCGCCTGCAACCCACCTGCATTCCTGACATAACACACAATCCCTGCATTCTCACCCGGGTCAAGTCTGCCATTGTTATTATTATCATCAACAACCGCAGTGCGATTGAGTAAAACATTGGGACGATTCGACACATAAGGTTGTATCAGAACGCATAGCGCCGCGATCTCTGCCTTTATCACCTCTGTAGCAAAGGCATTGTTGTTGTATCCTGCACCAATTGTATCACTGGTTCTGTGATAATGGGGATTTGTTGGCCAATAATCTTCTATATTACATAAACCATGATACCCATTATCATAAAAAGGCTGGATATCTGAAGGAATGGATGATACAGTCTGTTTTACAGTGAGTAAATTCGTATATGTATCTGCGCAGGCAACGAAGAAATTAGCAAAAGGCACATTGGCACTGTTGGTGAGAACATTACAATCTTCAGGCGCAGCATCAACATAGCCAATCATATCGCCGTTTAGAACACCAAGTATGCTATCACCCTGCTGGCGGGCATTATTTGCATAATATTCGCTGCCATAAAGTCCTTGTTCTTCACCACTGAAGGCAATGAATCTTGCTGAATATTCAAATTGATAGTTCTTCATTACCCTTGCTGCTTCAAGCGCGGCAACTGTTCCACTTGCATTGTCATCTGCACCCGGGGCTATGCTCGGCGCCTGATTTGATGTCGCATCAAAATGCCCATCAATTACCGCATAAATATTGGGGTAGACAATTCCTCTTTTTATACCAATCACATTGGGGGCATATCCAGAAGTATGATACTGAAAATATACCGAATCACATCCATATTCAATAAATTTGTTTCTTATCCAATTGGCTGCAGCAAAACAGGAATCATGCGTTGAATACCTGGTTCTGAATTGCTGTAATCTTCTCACAAAACTCAGAACAGTATCTGGATTTACTCTGTTTACAATTTCCTGTATAATTGGGTGCCTGCGCACTTTTGGCAAAGTTGGACCATTGGATCTTAATATCGGTCTGAACGATAACCGCACTATCTCAACAGGCTCTCTGTTTAAAGACAAAAGTAAATCGGGTTTTAGCTTCAATAAAAAGACATTATTATCTTCTGTCAATACAATCCCAAATGTATCAAGCTCAACTCTGGTATTGAACTGATAAACTAAATAGTAATCCCCTTCCTGTGGATTCTTGGCAAGAATTTGATAATCAAAATCACTTAGTTTTGAAATTTCTTTATCATCAACTATTACAATTGCACAATTATCTAATTCCTTTATTACATCAATTTCTTTTTCAAAAAGTGGCGTGAGCCTTTCCCTTCCAAGTTCAATACGCACCAAATTGCTCGATGCATTTGCTAAGCAGAACACAACAAAAAATGAGAAAAAAAACATTGATTTTCTTACCATCTTCATTTTTATCTACCTTGCTTTGTTCAAATAAATAGGGAGGAGATGTTATAAAACCCATCCCCTCCCTATTACTATCTTATTTCAGTAGAACTGTCTTCTTTGTAGCAACGAAGTTATCGGATGTCATTTCGTAGAAGTATATGCCTGCAGAAAGATTTCTGCCCACATCATCTTTGCCATCCCAGATTATTGTGTAAACACCTGGTTTCTGTTCTCCATCTACAAGCGTCCGCACCACCTGTCCGAGACAGTTGTAGACCTTGAGTATCACTTTAGATGTCTTGGGAACCGCATAATTAATATGAACTGTTCCTTTTGTCGGATTGGGCATTGGGCTTGATAGATTGTAAACCAATGGTGAAACACTTACCTCTTCTAAACCAACATTAGGACGAATATCACCGTTAATAAGGGTAAATGTCCGGTGATACCACGCACCCCAGTTCTGTGCCCTGAATGTAGCATTGTCGCGACCACGCACAAAGAGTGAACAAACACGCACTGTGCCCGGCGTATATAATAGCCTTATTGAACCATTTACATCTTCAACAATTTCGTCCCAGGAACCATCAGCGACCTGCATTGGAACTTCACCACTGGAATTTCCACTTGGACTCTTAGCAATATAACTTGCGGCGCCAATCGTGCTCAAACCGGTTTCGGAATCACTGACCACCGCGGTAAAAGTCAAAATTGTATCAGTTGATGTTATGAATTTCGGATTATTCGCAACGATGATTGAATTCGGAATCACCTTGGGACCAAGGTCATCATTACCCGGGATATTGATCCGGAAATTACCAGTCTCTGCAAAGCCTTTCAGTGATGGATAGACATTCCTATCGTTCACCGTCACCCGTACACGATATCTGGTGCCATTCTGTAGTGCAGCAACATTCCAGGAATATGGAGAAGTCATATTGGTTCCAGAAACAATTGTATACCAGGTCTGACCTGCATCTGGTGAATATTCAATCCAGGTCGTATCAATCACTGTACCCCCATAAGAAGTAGCAGTCCAGGAGATAGTAATTGGACTTGAAGTATAGGTCTGGCCACCAACCGGTGAAGAAATCGTCACATCGGGATGGTCATGGCCAATGAGCCAAATGAACATATTATTTAGAATATCGGTTCGGGTAGGACTGTTGGGATTGGCTGTATCAATCTGGGTAATCTCAAAACCGTTGAATACAACCCTTGTTCTTTGACCACCCCAGACACCGTCACCCGGCGTTCCCATATTATTCGTTGATTCCCATTTTATACCGCAGGAATCATTTGCGGCATTACCATGCCAGACATAGGTTCCAGTGCCTGGAGCACCAGTGTCGGAAAGCCTAATTGAATCACCCGCGGCACCAGAACGGAATGGCTGATAAGTAACACCTGCAGTATAATTACCCGAGATTGGATCGCCAGCAATACCCCTGAGCGATGTCCAGGTAGTCGCTACGATATCGCCTATGTAACGGAAATGGAGATAATTCTTACAGAAGATAGAATCAACACGGGAATACAACCAGTTATCCCAGCCAACATCATGACCTGTGAAGGCAAATCTTGCACCATTATCATGGTATGTCTTAATAGTTTCCTTTTGAGCTGCTGTGAAGACAGGATAGTTCTCCTGTGCAACCTGGAAATAGACTGCCTTATACCATTTTAAGTCGCTCCGTTTGAACTGTCCATTGGGTATCGTCTTCCACCAGTTATAGGTCCAGCCACCAACCTGTAATGCCCTTTCCATAAAATCGGGATGCGCAAACTCTTGACCCTGGTTATTGTTATTGAGTACTACAACCAGGACATCAGTTCCTTCTTGGGCTTTGGTTTTGAATGTATAATGGAGACCACCATTATTATCACGGACCGCATTGCCACGGAAGTCCTTTGATTCTACATTGTAATAATAGATGGTATTGGGTGTTAATCCTGTGAGTGTTACACGGTGTGGTATACAGAAAGGTGTATCTACCTGAGCGACGAGATTTAAATTGCTCGGATTTGTTCCATAATAGACCTTTGCATTTGCACCTTCATTGGTTGTCCAACACACATCCGCGGTAGCAGCCTGGATATTCTCACACCGGACATTAGAAATTGTAAAATACCACGCATCTACCGCAGCCCAGGTAGTGGAGATATAAGAAGGATTGTTATCTCTATAAGAAACATAGATTGTATCACCCTGACAGACCGATAATCTCCCATCACCATGGGTCGCACCCCGGAAGAGCAATGGAAATTCACCCCGAAACACATAAGAACTTTCAGCAAGCTCAACACACCTCAAGGTCTCAGGCTGGGTTTCAATATATTTGCCAGTAAGGACAACAAGGACTGTATCACGAACTCCAACCGTGCCATAATTTTCATCTTCCACCCTGATTCTAACAGTATCAATGATAAAATCATTCGCACGATAGACAGGTTTATTCGTAGATACAACCCCAGCAACAGACGCTGCGGTGTAGGTTATTACCAGTGCAAAAGGTTGTGGACCATAAGGCACATTTCTGCCTTCAATTCTAACAAGCCAGTCACCAGCAGTCGGTGAATTTACCCTTACACACTCTTCAACATTTAATGAATCCCTGGCAGACGGATTTGCCACTGATTGACCACCAGAATACTGATTACCACGGTAAAAGGTAGAACCAATCTGACAGAATAAATCTAAATCATTAACAATCTGTCTATTTACTGCTGGATTACCAGGGTAATCGGTCCAGACCAGTGTAATCTTTAGATTGGCTGCCCCTGAAGGAACATTAAAACGATAATCCTTTCTTTCACCTGTAAGAACACCTATCGTATCATCAAGGAGGAGTGTCTTCCTTGTGTCTCCCGCAAAATAAAGCGTGGAATCAAGGTTAACACGACCCCAGCCGATATTATTATCCGGAACAGTGAAGCCAGTGATATTCGGGTCCGCACAGTTTATCAAAATTGCCTTTATCATCGCGGCACTGATATAACTCCAGGCATTGCCTGTAACCTTTTTACCAGATGGATACCAACCTTCGCGCAGATACTGCCTTACCAGCGCACCTGAACCACACGCATTTGGAGAAGACATACTCGTCCCTTGCATAGAGTTGTAAGTCGCAGTACCACTTGTAGCTGAATTAACACTTGCACCCGGAGTGCAAACCGTAGGTTTTATGCGATTATCATCAGTAGGTCCCCTGCTTGACCATGACTGAAGGGCATTTGATGATGTTGAATTTCCAACAGCGCCTACTGAGACACAGTTCTTTGCAGTCGCTGGAGAACCTACAGTGTTTGCGCCAGAACCAGAATTGCCATTGGAGAAAAATAATAGAAAGTCCTTGTATCTCCACATAAACTGGTCAACATTTAGATCCATACTTGTATATGCACCGCCAGTAGCCGCACCCCAGGAGTTCGTACTCATATATGCCCTTATCCCATGGCTTGCATAGTATTTGGAATAAGGTCGGATATAGAGGTCATTGAGGTCACCGAACACATAAATACTGGAGCTTGTATTATCACCACAATCATTGTGATAGAGCCGCGCCATCTTCGCAACACCATCATTGTAGCTTGTTCCAAGGACTGTATCATTGCCAGCAGCTGTGCAACCGGTATGGGTCCCATGCCAGGAAGCACCAGCACCATCACCGAACACAATCATCGACGGTGCCCCAGAATCATAAGCAACGATTTTATTGTGATCTGGATAGACACCCCAGGTCGTAATCTGGGGACTGTTAGCACGATGCTGATAATGAGCGGTATTTATCCCTGAATCGCAGTGGTTGATTATCTCGTCCTGACCAAAAATACCCATACCCCACATTCTTCGTGCAGTATTATCCGTAGCAGGTGGTGCTGTTGAACGCCAGCCAGTCATATCAACCCACTGAACATTGACATTCAATGTATGGGGTTGAATATATGGTTCAATCCAGTAAGCTTCTTTAATGTTTGCAAGTCTGCTCAAGTCTTTCTTGTTTGCACTAACCCACAACATCTTGTTTATACCGTTGTCAGAAATAACTATATCATTTTTACCGGTAATCTCCTTTATCTGTGCCACTGCTGAATTCATATCAGCATCTTCAAAGAGTATAATCGTCACCTTATGTTCAGCACCAACCCTGTCAAATAAACCCGAGATTTTGTAGGCTGGTTGATAATTACCCATCCAGTTTACTGATGGATTAGCAAGAATTGCATCTTTCTGTAATTTATTTTTTAAGGAAACGACAAAACCATAGTGGGGGATATAGAAATGAATCTTTGCCCCCTGTGACTCAAGCCAATCTTTCTCTAATCCATAGATTGGTCCTGAGAACTGAACGATATAGTATCCAGGTTCATCATCCCGATACTGGGTCTTTAAATCAGCAGGCAAATCTGGTTCACCATTCTTGCCAAGCAGTTTTGTATCAAAAGAGATTCCATTTGAGAAAATAATCTTCGTCGCATCTCCATAGACCACGGGTATAAAATGCGATTTTGTCTGACTGGAGAATGTTGGAATTATGTCTGAACGATTGACATCTCCTTCACTCTCCTTTTGCGCTTCTATTTTTACCGGTTGAACCGGTATTTGCACCTGGGTCCCCGGTTTGGTAGCACCCAGAGCACATAGCGCTATTATCATTATAAGCATTATTTTCCTCATCTTCACTCCTTTCTATACCTATATTCATTCAATAGCAGCCCATATAGTTTCTATTTTTTTTATTCATCACCTCCTTTCGTATAAATTGGTGTCAAATATCAATTTCATTTATTTCAAAAGAACCGTCTTCCTCACTTCTTTGAAATGTGGAGATTCAAATTTAACGAAATAAACGCCTGCTGGAACTTTCCTGCCCAAATCATCTTTACCATCCCAAACAATCTGGTTAACCGAACAATCGGTTAAATTAAATGACTTAACAATCCTACCCATTGGGTCATAAATCCTTAAAGTTGTTTGGGATTTGAAATCTGGTATTTGGAATTTTATTGTAAGCCGGGTTCTGAACGGATTGGGTGATATTCCAAAGTAAAATGCACCCTTATTCTTTTTTGTGACTGTTTCTTTCATTCCCACCCAATAATAGGCTCTATACCAACCGGAGTTATAAGGATCATAGCGGAATTTAGGCCATTCATAAAAACTCCCATTCAAATCAAATACCCAGAATTTGAAATCATTCGCACCTACCATCAACTCAAGTTTTCCATCATAATCAATGTCGTAAACTGCTGGTGAGTGTTCAATCCTTATACCAAAGTGTATAGGGAAACCACTTATGAGTTGAGCCTTATTATTGTATGCGTATAAATTCCAATCCGCAGCACCACAGGCAATATCCATAATCCCATCTCCATCTATATCCGCGCTAATTGGTAATTTGAAATCATGCCCATATGATGTTGGAAATCCAGAAATTGTATTTCCCAGAGAATCAAGGACCGATAAAAACATTGAGCCCTGATTGCTGCCAATGATTATCTCAGGCCTTTCATTTCCAGTAATGTCAGCAACAACCGGATATGCCTCAACATCTCCAAGTGCAGGTATGGCTTTTTGCCACAATATATGACCACGGGCATCAACAAGATTAACCAGATCCGTAGAATCTGTATAAAAACATATCTCAAGGTCTGCATCACCTGCGATATTTCCTAAAACCGGTGAATAAATCATTTTCTTTGCTACAGCAATTGGAAACGGGTTAAGATAATTGCCATTGTGACCCCACACAAATAGCGAATCAGAATTTGCCCCTCCACAGGCAACAATCTCAAGATATCCATCATTATTTAAATCGCCAACCGCCGGAGAACCCCCATGCCATCCGTATAAATTTTTTAGCAGTCCATCAGGTGAATATAACCCTGTGCCATCATGATGGAATGCATATAATTTACCATCTTCACTTATAACAAAAATTTCAAGGTCTCCATCTCCATCAATATCAGCAAGTGCGGGCGAGCTAAGGACGCTACCACCCAATGTTTTGGGCCATCCTGTCATTGGTATCCAGGTTGTATCAGTCTTTGTTAAAACATAAAAATTATTCCACCATCGCCTTATCCCAAAACAGAGTTCTAAAGTTCCATTATTGTCAACATCACCAACCGCAGGTGAAGACCAGATTTCTTGGTTACAAGTAAAAATCCTTCCGTAAAGGTCATTATTCACCGGAGTTCCATCATAATGCCACATATGAACATCGCCATTTCTTGAACAAACGACGATTTCCAGACCTGGATAAAATGGGTCAAGGTCACCAAAATTTGGTGAAGAAAAGAGATAACCGAATACCGTCCTTGGCCAGCCTTGGGCAACCATAGGATTGGCCCTTGTCATTATTGTATCCGATGGCAAACCTTCGTTCATTGAAGAATCCACCGCGATAATATAATAGTAATAATTTCTATTCTTTTCAACATTTAAATCTTCAAAATAGGAAATAGGGGATAACGGGTTTTTAATATACTCAAAATTGCCATTTGGACTCGTTGCCCGATAAATCCTGTAACCAATCGCATTCATCACCATAATCCAGTTAAGGATTACTGAATTCTGTGTTCCAAATGACCATAATGAATCAATCCTTGATGGAGCGCCGAGCGTGACCTTTTTTTCCAGAACTCGTAGATTTTTAGTATATAAAGAAAAATTATAAGAAACATTGCCGGGATATACTTTTAAAACTTTTAAAGTGTCTTTAGCAGAAACGACCTCACCAGGTCTGATATCATCAAATTTTGCAACACTATCAAGGACAATAACCGTATCCGAAAGGCTCGTAATTGTTGCATAGACAGATTCTGCAATACAATGCCCCTTGTTTTCAATAAACGGCAGGATTTTATATACACTCCCGTTTGTAGTAAATCGCTGGGTAAAAAGATAAAGCACCGGAGATTGAATGACAAACTGACAGGTATCATAAATCAATTCTGAACCACAATGGATTTCTAAATAAAGTAGCGGGCTATAACCATCAGGAGCCATAGGGTCAATGTTTATTATAATAGGTGTGAGATTTTCTTTTAGTTCATCAGGTGGTATATTAGGATAATGGGCAGTATCGCAAACAATATCAATCAAAGTATCCAGGCTACTAATTCTTAAAAATATTGAATCAGATGTGTGATTGCCATTGTTTACCAAACTTAGATACATTTCAATGAGCTCGCCCGGATTTGGAATTCCATTATTATTACCCATTGTATCAACCATTCGCGCATGCTGATATACAACATAAGGAGCACCAGATTTCACATATATTGAATCAATATAGCCAATGCTTTTTTCACTGATTATCGTATACTTAAGATAGCCCGCTGATTTTGTTCTTACCGGAGTCAATGCTATACCGCCAAAACCAGAATCTTTTACAAATACTTCATTTTCTTTATATAAGATAACCAGAAATTTATCGATAGCGGGAAAAACACTTAGTAAAACTGTATCAGCCCCAACCTGAAGCGTATCTTTCATTGTTATAACAGAATCTATGTTACGGGGAACATTTGACCACATTCTGATTGTAGGGTCACCGAGTAGATTCAATGAATACTGAAAAACCCGATGCCAGTTGTCAAATTGAGAATAGGGTATCAAGGGAATTTTAGAAAGCCCATTGGCAGAACCCAACGAGGTCAAGAATAGATATGGGATTAATACTCTCACATAATCAAGGTGATTGTATGCTGCACTGGAACTCGTCGGACCGATATAACCAATTCCCCCACCCTGTGGATTCATTACCCAGTGTTCGCCAATACAATCTTCCTGGAAGGGTCCTGTATAACAAGAAATAACCACGAGTAGTGGATAAATGTTATTGGTCAATGAATCAAAAGAAAAATTCGTCACATATTCACGCGGAGTGGTTCGCACGCGCAACATATTTACATCACCGTGAGCAAGCCAGGTGACTAAATTATAACCTTCATCCATTCTATTTAAAACCACCTGTTTAGATTCCTCGTTAAAATAATACTTACTGAAACACTCAGGGAGAAGAACACTTAATTGATTTCTCGCAATATAATAAGAATCATTCGGAAACCAGAACATACTCGTGACAAATAACGCCTTTTTGTACCAGGGCTCAAGTGAATTGGGGGGATTGACTCGCTTAAATAAATAGGATAATACCTTACTCAAATATATATATACATCATCAGGATTGTGTGCGGGAATCCGCCCTACCAAAACATCTGGATATAAATCAATAGAATCAGCAACTTCACCGAATCGGTTATCACCATCAAAGTTCCAGTTTTCATCAAGGTCTGAAAAATAGAGGTCGGTGGTTACATCAGCAGGATGATTTCCCATCACATATTCAACCCAGACCCAGCGCGTTGGAATATCAGGAACATCATTCCCTAATATTACAATACTCACACCCCATTTTTCAACGGCATCTTTTATAAATTTTCTAAGTCTTTCTGCATCATCAACTCCTTGATAATTCTGTTTAATATAGGACATTGTTCTTATTGTAGTATTTAATCCAAGCATTTTTTTGTGACGCGCAAATTCCTGATAAGCAGAAATCATTGAATCCGTCGTAATTATCAGAAGATCAACCGGGGGTCCATTAAGCGAAGGCAATTCAGAAGGAATTAAATCTTCTATATTTTCTTCAATATAAAAGGCAGGATGATAAAGTGTGGCTGAGGCATTTGATTTTCCTACTATTGAGTAAACAAATTCCTCAAAAATTGATTTTGAAAATTTCGTCTGGCGGATTGGTTTTATACCAGTTCTTTGATATTCAAGTTCAACATTTAAAATCGCCTTCGTTAAAACTTCAACTTTTTTTAATACCGGGTTATATCTAAAAGGTGAAACCAATATCTGCCCAATACTATATCCCCTCAAATTTCCTGAATGAAAACCTAAAATTATGTTATTGGGATAGTAAAGATTTGCATTATAAATGTTCCCATCCGGCAGGGTAAACTCCATTTGTTCTCCTATTATTGCACCTTTCTGAACCGGATAGATAAAAAATTCACCAGGTATTTCTGACCATACTTCATTTAGTATATTTACTGATTTTATTTTTTCATCGGGGTTTAACAAGATGGTATAAACAAATCCCGGAAGTTCTGGGGTGCCTGAAGTGCCCCAAATTCCGCCGTCCTCAAGAAAAATTCTATGATATCCATCAAAATCAGTTATTTCGTACTTAAGTTTATCAACAGGGATATTAAGCTGTAAAGAAAAACAAAGACTTAAAAAGAGAAAAATGATTATTAAAAATCTCATCATACTCAACATATTGTTTTCTCTTCTCAGAAGGGGCTCTGGTTTTTAAGCCAGAGCCCCTTATAGCAATTATTTAGTCAGAACGAATTTCCGCACCACAGAACCATTGTCAGTCTCAAGATAGCAGAGGTATACACCGCTGGCACATTCCTTATTATCATCAGCAATCCCATTCCAGATGATGGTATTTACACCGGGTTCAACCTCTCCATTCACAAATAGCTTCACAAGCCTTCCTGTAATATCATAGAGTGCAAGTCTTACCTTCATCTTTACAGGAACTGAATAGGTAAATTTCACATTCTTAGTAAATGGCGTTGGCATACCAGGTGAAAGGGAAATCCTTTCCATTGGCGATGGGTTAAGATTCTCATCGATACCAACCCCAGGTATTCCGCGGAAACCAAGAATCTTTACTATCGCACGATTCGGATTCTGAGCAATTGTCAACCAGTAATTTCCATCCCTTGGGTCATATTCAACACCGCGGACATTCCAGCCTGGCAGTGTCACTGAATTGAGAACCGCTCCATCACTCCGGCGCAACTCATAGAGAGCAATTTTTGCCAGAACCGGCGACGCCTCATTAGTAAAATGTGTATAAACAAGTAGTAGTGTCGTATCAGGTCCATAAGGTTCTATTGCCAAACCACGGGCCCCTAAACTGTCCCCCAGAGTAAGATTAATAACCGAAACATTGCCTCCAAGGGTATCACAGCGATGAATCCGGGAGGTCCCGCTGGTAGTTCTACGGTCCGCAGTATACAACCATCTCGATGTTGGAACCCAAGCAAGTCCTGTAGGATAATCATTCGCTGGATTTGCAAACTGTCTCAAAACTGTGCCACTTGTGTTGATCTTATAAATTATCTTGCTCGGTGCAGTAGGATTTGGGTCTGCCGCAACCCAGAAGGTGTTATCATAAGCACAGTATTTGATATCGGTGGGACAGGAATCGGGTGATGGGATAGTACCAAGATAGGTAACATTGCTATCCGAACTATACATCACAATACCGGTTGTCCTTCTATAGAAATTGGTGACATAAAGCCGGTCATTCTGAGGATTATAACCTAAACCGTAAAGGAAGTGTGTATCACCCGGAGCAACCTGGACCGTTTTCGGACCCCATATAATATGGACCTCATTAACACCAACCTCAACACTGAACCCAATATCCTGGACA
>FMJZ01001800.1_pt1 | contig 12209 bp, 14 predicted proteins | sample 1987881 | NCBI WGS metagenome assembly FMJZ01 (sample SAMEA4378227, study PRJEB15110) | soil metagenome | biome: soil; feature: Field; material: Soil | place: India | collected 2015-03-11 | depth 0 m | reverse complement strand
TGCCCGCGAAAGCATGGCTTTCGCACTCCATATCCACCCCCTTGGTAGAGGCGCACGGCAGTGCGCCCGCCGTTTCCATCCGCCAGCCCTATTTCCGCCGTGACGGAAACGTTCCCTCCCGTCGCATGGGTGCACCGCCTGCGGGTGTGTTCCTTGCCGCAGTAGTGATGCCTTGCTACCGTAGGTGCACGGTTTTCAACCTGAAAGGCGGAAATGTGCCATGAAAGAGGGAATTCACCCAAAATACGGGCCAGCGAAAATTGTTTGCGCGTGCGGCAACGTGATCGAGACGCGCTCGACCGTGCCCCAGATCCATGTCGAAATTTGTTCGAACTGCCACCCGTTTTTCACGGGGAAGCAGAAATTCGTCGACACCGCCGGCCGGGTAGAGCGTTATCAAAAGCGCTACGGCAATCGGACCAACGCGGCAGCAGAAAAATCACAATCTTAGCCAGGCAAAGGCGCGCGGTTGGCGCGCCGGAAAAGGGGCGCGGGAGCGTTGTGGTCCCACGCCCCTTTCTTTTACCCTCCGGCGGAAGGATGTTGTTCCCGGGCGTACGCGCCCAGTGACCGAAACGTATGTTGTTTGAAAAGCTCGCCGATGTCGAACGTCGATACGAGGAGCTCGAGCGCCGCTTGTCGGAACCCGAGGTGGCGGCGAACTACCAGGAGTACGCGCGCCTCTCGAAGGAGCGCTCGGGATTGGAGGACATTGTTCAGCACTACCGCGAATGGAAACGTTTACATACCGAGCTGGAGGAATACCGCGAGCTTGCACGGGGAGGAGACCCGGAGCTGCGCGAACTGGCAAAGGCGGAAATTCCAACTCTGGAGCGGCGCTTGGCTGAGCTCGAGGAGGCGCTGCGGCGCCTCCTGCTACCGAAAGACCCGAACGACGAGCGCAACGTCGTGTTGGAGATTCGTGCCGGTGCCGGGGGGAACGAGGCTTCGTTGTTCGCGGAAGAACTGTTCCGCATGTACTCCCGCTACGCCGAACGCCATGGCTGGAAAGTCGAAGTGCTCAGTGCGAGTCGTTCCGAAATCGGTGGGCTCAAAGAGATCGTTGCCCTGGTTCAAGGGCGCGGAGCTTACAGTCGGCTGAAATATGAAGGCGGCGTGCATCGGGTGCAGCGGGTACCGGAGACCGAAGCGGCTGGTCGCATCCACACCTCGACGGTGACCGTGGCAGTGTTGCCGGAAGCGGAAGACGTCGAAGTGGCCATCGACGAATCCAAAGATTTGCGGATCGACGTGTTCCGCGCCTCCGGCCCAGGTGGGCAAAGTGTGAATACGACAGATTCAGCCGTACGCATTACGCACTTGCCTACTGGACTGGTGGTCACCTGCCAAGACGAGAAGTCGCAACACAAGAACAAAGCCAAAGCATTGAAGATTTTGCGGGCTCGCTTACTGGAGCGCGCTCGGCGAGAGCAACAGGCAGCCTTGGCGGAAAACCGCCGCGCTATGGTGGGAACAGGGGAGAGAGCCGAAAAAATTCGCACGTACAACTTTCCCCAAAATCGCGTGACCGACCACCGCATCGGCTTAACGGTGCACGCGCTCGAGCGTGTGCTCGATGGCGAACTCGATCCTATGATTGATGCGCTCTTGGCTCATTACCAAACCGAGGCGCTACGCGAGGGCGCGAGGGCATGAGCGAGCCAGCAATGGAGCTTCCCGATCGGGCACCGACAGTTCCAACGGTGCGGGCTTGGCTCACCGAGGCGACCCGTGTGCTCGCTTCAGCCGGGGTGCGCGATGCGCGCGTGGCGGCGGAATGGCTCGCGCTTTCCGCCCTCGAAATCGATCGTGCCGCTTTGTACGCGCGCCTGGGCGAAGCGTTACCGCCACGCGCGGCCGCGCGACTAGACGCATGGCTGCAACGCTGCGTAGCGCGGGAACCCGTTGCGTACGTCATAGGCCGGCGCGAGTTCTGGTCGCGCGAATTTGTCGTCACCCGAGCTGTGTTGATTCCCCGCCCGGAAACCGAGCACCTGATCGAGGCCGCCCTCGAGTGCTTCCCTGACGGGCATCGTGGACGCCGACTTCAGGTGTGCGATGTGGGAACGGGCAGTGGATGCTTGGGGGTGACCTTGGCCTGCGAATGGCCAGCCGCGGTGGTCTTGGCCACCGACGTGTCCGCGGCTGCGCTGGCCGTGGCCCGCGTTAACGCTCAGCGGCACGGTGTAGCGGCACGCATGCACTGGGTTCGCACCGTTGCTCTCCAAGGATTGGCCGATGAGGGGTTCGATTTGCTCGTGGCCAATCCCCCGTACCTTTCGTGGGCAGAACTGAGAGAGGCCGAGCCCGAACTCGAGTGGGAGCCTCGGGTAGCTTTGGACGGTGGCGAGGACGGCCTCGCGGTGATTCGCTTGCTGGTTGCCGATGCCCCACGAGTGCTTCGGCCGTCCGGCTGGTTTTTGCTCGAGGTGGGTGCCGGGCAAGCTGAGGCAGTTCTCCGCCTGGTGCAGCACGCCGGCGCACGCCAGTGGTTCTTGCGGCAAGATCTGGCAGGCTGGCCACGGGTCGTGGCCGCGCAGTGGTGAGGTATGGACACGATCGTCGTGCGTGGGGGAAGCCGCTTGCGCGGCGAAGTGGCGGTGGAAGGCGCGAAAAATGCCGCGCTACCCATCCTGTTTGCTGCATTGCTGACCGATGAACCCTGCGTCTTTCACAACGTTCCCCAGGTCGTGGACGTGCGCACGGCGCTGCGGCTCCTGGCCGACCTCGGGGCCGAGGTGCAGCAGGAAGGCACCACCGTGTGGGTTCGAGCTCGACACTTGCGCTCTGTTGAAGCTCCGTACGAGCTCGTGAAAACCATGCGTGCTTCCTTCCTCGTGCTCGGCCCGCTGTTGGCCCGCACGGGTCGCGCCCGCGTGAGTACGCCTGGGGGCTGTGCCATTGGAGCTCGGCCGGTGGATCTCCACCTCAAGGGTTTGCAGAAGCTCGGTGCAACCGTAGACGTGGTGCACGGCTACGCGGAGGCCGAAGTGCAGCGTTTGCAGGGAGCGACGATTTACCTAGACGTTCCCTCCGTGGGCGCCACGGAGCACTTGCTCATGGTGGCATGCCTGGCCGAGGGCTCCACTCGCATCGAACAAGCAGCTCGCGAGCCGGAAGTGGTGGACCTGGCACGCGTTCTCATCGGCATGGGCGCACGCATCTCAGGGGCGGGGGAGGACGTGATCACCGTTGAAGGAGTGTCCCGCCTTCACGGAGTGGAGCATACGATAGTTCCCGACCGCATCGAGGCTGGCACTTTCTTGATCGGAGGTGCCATGACGGGCGGGGACGTGTTCGTCCGCGATGCCCGAGCAGATCATCTGCACGCATTGTTGCTCAAGTTAAAAGAGGCGGGCGCAGAAGTTTTGGAAGATGCCGCGGGCATTCGGATTCGTGGCCACACGAGGCCTCGTAGCGTCGATGTCAAGACGATGCCCTATCCAGGGTTTCCCACCGACTTGCAGGCGCAATTCATGGCGGCAATGACCCGGGCTGAGGGTCGAGCAGTGATCACGGAAACGATCTTCGAAAACCGCTTTCTCCACGCCGTGGAGCTGAACCGTTTGGGCGCGGACATCAAAGTTCAGGGTAACGCTGCGGTGGTGCAGGGTGTGGAGAAACTTACCGGTGCGCCCGTGATGGCTACCGACCTGCGGGCGAGCGTGTCGCTGGTGTTGGCGGGACTCGTGGCCGAAGGCGAGACGGTGGTTTCCCGCGTGTACCACCTGGACCGTGGCTACGCGCGGTTGGAGGAAAAACTGCGCGCCTTGGGGGCTTGGGTGGAGCGGCGCCGAGAGTAGGAAGGGAGTGGAGCGCGATGCCGCTGCGAATTTTGGTAACCGAGGAGCCAAACTTTGCACAAAACTTTGCTGCACTGCGCCCGCATGCCGTGCTCGATCCAGCGGTCGAACGCAGCGCGCGGCGCATCGTGGAAATGGTGCGACGCCGTGGGGATGCCGCCGTCATTGAAGTCACAGCGCGCTTCGAGGGTGTGCGGCTTGCAGCACGCGATTTTCTGGTGCCTCCAGCTCGCTTGCGGCGCGCGGTTGATTCGCTGCCCGCTGCCGCAGTGAACGCACTGAAACGAGCGGCCCAGCGCATTCATGCATTCCATCGCCACCAACGGGAACGCTCGTGGCTCTATCGGGATGCCGCCGGCTTTGCCCTGGGGCAGCGGGTGTTGCCGCTCGATCGCGTCGGCGTGTACGTTCCGGGCGGTCATGCCGCCTACCCGTCGTCCGTCCTGATGAATGTGATTCCCGCGCGGGTGGCTGGAGTTCGCGAAGTAGTCATGGTGACGCCTGGGGGACCGCACGGTCCCGCGCCTGCCGTACTCGCGGCTGCGGCAGTTGCTGGTGTCGACCGCGTTTACCGGATTGGTGGCGCGCAAGCGGTTGCTGCCTTGGCGTACGGCACGGAAACCATTCCCAAGGTGGACAAAATTGTGGGCCCAGGGAACGCTTGGGTGCAAGCAGCCAAGCGGTTGGTGTTTGGCGTGGTCGATATCGACGGCATTGCCGGTCCGAGCGAGGTGGTCATCATTGCCGATGAGCACGCGAACCCGGAGTACGTGGCGGCCGACTTGCTCGCGCAAGCCGAGCACGGTAGCGGCGACGAGTGCGCTTTGCTCCTGACCCCTTGTCGGGCGTTGGCCCTGGCCACCCAGGCAGAAGTGGAGCGACAACTGCGCGGACTCTCCCGCCGAAAAGCCATTGCACGGGTGCTATCGCGGCGTGGCGCGGCAGTGGTGGTGCGCGACCTCGACGAAGCGGTGGCCCTTGCCAACGATATTGCTCCGGAACACCTGGAGTTGCTGGTACGGCGGCCGAAACCCTGGCTGGAAAAAATCCGCAATGCCGGCGCAGTGTTTCTTGGTCCTTGGGCACCGGCACCCGTGGGCGACTACGCCGCTGGCCCGAACCACGTCTTGCCTACGGGCGGTACGGCACGGTTTTTCTCCGCCTTGGGCGTTTACGACTTCGTGAAACGGAGCAGTATCGTCCGCGGCAGTCGCCGAGCCCTGGCCAAGTTAGCTCCTGTCGTGACGACGCTTGCCGAGCTAGAAGGATACGACGCGCACGCTAATGCTGTGCGTGCGAGGTTTGCCGAATGCCCGGTGCACGAAAGGAAAACGAGGACGCCTCATGGGCGCTGAAACCAAACGCAAAGGAAGAAGGCTTGGCGTAAGCAATAACGGCCGGGTTGCGCGCGTGGCTCGCAAGACTCGCGAGACCGACATTACCGTGGTCCTGGATTTGGATGGACGTGGAGAGTCGCGGATCGACACCGGCATCCCATTTCTCGACCACATGCTGGAAACGCTCGCCCGCCACTCCTTTATCGATTTGGAGATCCAGGCACGGGGCGACTTGCACGTTGACCAACACCACACCGTAGAAGATGTTGGCCTCGCGCTCGGGCAGGCCCTGCGCGAGGCGTTGGGAGACAAGCGTGGAATCCGCCGTTTCGGCAACGCGCTTTGCCCCCTGGACGAGGCCTTGGTGCAGGCCGCGGTGGATTTGAGCGGCCGGCCGTACTTGGCTTATGGCCTGCAAATTCGCGCCGCTCGTGTAGGCAATTTCGACACCGAGTTAGTGCACGACTTCATGCTGGCCCTGGCGAATCAAGCGGGCATGAATCTGCACTTGCACCAAACCCAAGGACGTAACGCCCACCACATCATCGAAGCCGCTTTCAAGGCGCTGGCCCGCGCGCTGGATATGGCGAAACAAATCGATCCGCGAGTCGCGGGGGTGCCATCAACGAAGGGGACACTGTGACCATTGCCGTCGTCGACTACGGAATGGGCAACCTGCGCTCGGTTCAAAAAGCCCTGGAGCGTGTGGGTGCCGAGGCGGTCGTCACGCGCGAAGCACAAACGATCCGTTCAGCCCGTGGCGTCGTGCTCCCTGGAGTGGGAGCATTTGGGGCTTGCATGGAGAACTTGAGACGTTTCGGTCTAGACGAGGTGGTCCTCGACGTCATTGCGCACGGCACGCCCTTTTTCGGTATTTGCCTCGGGATGCAACTGTTGTTCCAGGAAAGCGAGGAATTCGGTCCCGTGCGGGGGCTCGGAGTGTTACCCGGGCGCGTGGTACGTTTTCCCACCAGTGCCGAGCGGCCGGTGCCGCACATGGGTTGGAACCAAGTGCGCGTCCGGCCCGATGTACCTCACTTCCACAACATTCCCAACGGTTCCTTCATGTACTTCGTGCACTCCTACTACGTGGTGCCGAAAGACCCTGGGCTTGTCGCGGCCACCACGGAATACGGTGTGGAGTTCGCTTCCGCGGTCTACTGGAACAATATCTTCGCCACCCAGTATCACCCGGAGAAAAGCCAGCGCCTGGGCCTGGCGCTGCTCAAGAACTTCGTGGAACTTGTCGCCAGAGGTTCCTGAGCCGTGAGCTTGCACCCAATGCGAATCGTTCCTGCCGTGGACATCAAAGGGGGCCGATGCGTGCGTTTGTTACGGGGCGAGTGGGAGCGGGAAACGGTGTACTCCGATGACCCGCTGGCTACTGCTTGGCTTTGGGTACGCCAAGGAGCCGAGGTGATCCACGTCGTGGACCTGGACGCAGCGGTGGAGGGCACGGCAAGGAACACTCCCATCATCGAGCGGTTGTGCCGCGAGCTGCCGGTGGTGGTGGAAGTGGGAGGAGGCGTACGCTCATTGGAGAGGGCGAGGCAGTTGCTCGAAGCAGGAGCCGGCCGGGTCGTATTTGGCACGTCAGCGTTGGAGCAACCCGAAGTGGTTCGGGAGGCCTGTGCGGAATTTCCTGGACGCATCGTCGTTGGCATCGACGCGCGAGCAGGTCGGGTGGCCGTGCGGGGTTGGAAAGAACAAAGCGATGTCGATGCCCTGGCACTGGCGCGCGACGTGGAAACCTGGGGGGCAGCTCGTATCGTTTACACGGACATCGCGCGCGACGGCACGCTGACCGGGCTCAATGTAGAAGCCACCGTGGCGGTTGCGCACGCCGTAACCATTGCTGTCACGGCCTCGGGCGGTGTGAGCTCGGTGGACGATGTGCGGCGGTTGCGCAGGGTAGCTCCTCGTAACCTCGATGAGGTGATCGTTGGCCGTGCCCTTTACAGCGGGGCGGTGAACTTTTCCGAAGCGGCGCGAGTGGCCACGGAGTAGAGGCGAGCAATGCTGGCGCGGCGGATTATTCCTTGTCTGGACGTGAAAGACGGACGGGTGGTCAAAGGTGTCAATTTCGTCGGACTGCGCGACGCAGGTGATCCGGTCGAGATTGCCCAGCGCTACGACGAGGAGGAAGCCGACGAACTGACCTTCCTCGATATCACGGCTTCCCACGAGCGGCGGAGAATTTTACTCGATGTGGTGGCACGCACGGCAGAAACGGTCTTCATGCCTCTCACCGTGGGTGGCGGCGTGCGCGAAATCCAGGATGTTCGCGACTTGCTTCAGGCTGGCGCAGACAAAGTGTCCATCAACACTGCGGCAGTGCAGAATCCGGACTTTGTTCGAGCTGCGGCCGAAATGTTTGGCAGCCAGTGTATTGTCGTGGCCATCGACGCCAAGCGCGTTCCGCAGAGCGAGCCACCGCGCTGGGAGGTGTACACGCACGGCGGACGGCAAGCGACCGGGCTTGACGCGGTTGAGTGGGCCGTGCGGATGGCGCAAGCGGGCGCAGGGGAAATTTTGCTTACCAGTATGGACCGCGACGGCACCCGCTTGGGTTACGACCTCGAGCTGACCCGTGCCGTTGTTCGCGCTGTGCCCGTTCCCGTGGTTGCCTCTGGTGGCGTGGGAAACCTGGAACACATTTACGAGGGACTCGCCCTTGCCGGTGCTTCGGCTGCATTAGCGGCTTCGATCTTTCACTATCGGGAATTTACTGTGCGGGAGTGCAAACATTACTTGGCGGAGCGCGGTGTGCCGGTACGGTTGTGACGACTCGCGAAGATTTCTTGAGGAAGAGGAGGACGCTCGATGCCAACGAAGGAGGAAACGATCCTTGCCGAACGGCGACAGGCGCTGGAGGAAGAGTTTTTCCGGCGCCGTGAGCAAGCCTTGATTGAAAGGATGCGTCAGGAACAGCAGCGCCGAGAACTCACCGAGGCGTTATCGCAAGCTTCGGGTATCAAAGACCCGGAGGTTCTCCGTAAGCTGGTGGACCTCGGAATTCAGCCGCGCACCCTGGCGCCACTGGCGTTGGTGCCTTTGGTGGAAGTTGCCTGGGCCGATGGTTCGATGGCGCCCAAGGAGCGCGAGGCCATTGTCGCGGCTGCGGAAGCGGCTGGACTCGATCGGGGCAGTGCTGGTTTTGCGTTGCTCGAGAGCTGGCTCGAAGAACGTCCGGAGCCTGCGCTGCGGCAAGTGTGGTTCGAGTATGTGCGTGCCTTGTGCAGTGCTTTGGACGAGGCCGGCCGGGAACGCTTGCGAAGCGAAGTGATGGGGCGCGCACGTGCCGTTGCAGAGGCGGCCGGCGGCATCTTGGGGCTCGGTCGTAAAGTTTCCCAAGCGGAAGAGCAGGTCTTGCGCGAGCTGGACGCCGCTTTTACCAAGGAGTGAGTGCAGGGGGCGCATGGCCACGCAGGGCAGCGACCGGATTCGCGAACTAGCGAAGGAACTAGCGGCTGTAGCCGGAAGCGACTTGGTGAGCCTCGTCTTGTACGGTAGCGGAACTGGCCCGGATTATGTGGAGGGCCTTTCTGACATCAACTTCCTCGTTGTCGTGCGAGCGAGCCCGCTGGCGGTTTTGACGCGTTTGCGCCCTAATTGGAACCGCTGGCGCAAGCAGGGTCTGGCGGTGCCGTTGGTCGTAGAGCGACAGTTTTTGCGCCGAGCTGCTGACGTGTTTCCCATGGAGCTCACCGACTTGCGAGAGCGTCACGAGGTGCTCTTTGGCGAGGATGTCTTGCAGGAGATTGTGATCGATCCCGACCATCTTCGCCGCCAACTCGAGTTCGAATTGCGCAGCAAGTGGCTCAAGCTCGGTAGCATTTATGTGCAGGGGCGCGATCTGGGGCGCTCGCTGGACGGCATTTTGCTGGAGGCCACCAAGTCGTTTTCTATCCTCCTCCGTCATTTGCTGCGCCTTACGGGCAACGTGCCCTCCCCCACGTACCACGAGGTGGCGGAGCAGTCCGAGCGGCACCTGGGTTTGTCCTTGTCGGTGACAAAAACGCTGCTGGAGATTCGTCAGCAGCGCCGGCGTTGGCCCTCGGATCGCGACGGGCTGCTGCGAGATTTTCTCGCGGAGGTAGAACAGGCCGTGCAAGTGGCGGATCGCTTGGTATTGAATCGTGGGTACGCAGGCTAAAGCGCGCTCGTGGGGGCGCGTCCTGTGGGCCGTTGCGGCCGTGTGGATGGGTGCTGGCGCGGTCAGGTTGGGTGCCTCTGTCGAGCCGACCGTGCCGCGCCCCCTCGGCTACGTTTCGGACTACGTTGGGGTATTGGATCCACGAACGCGCGCCCGGCTCGAAGCCTTGATCGGAGAGCTTGACCGTAAGACCGGGGCGCAAATCGCCGTAGTGGTGGTCCGTTCGACGAAGCCCCTGACAGCATTCGACTACGCGATGAAAGTGGCCGAGACGTGGCGTCCCGGAGATCGCCGCAAGGACAACGGCGTGGTATTTCTCGTCGCCGTCGCGGATCGGGAGCTATTCATCCTGACCGGCTATGGCGTCGAGCACATCCTGCCCGACGGCAAGGTGGGCGAGATTCGCGATCGCTTGATCTTGCCGGCCTTCCGACGGGGGGATTACGATCAGGGCATTTGGGCGGGTACGCTCGAGATGGCGCGACTCATCGCGCGCGATGCCGGGGTCGATTTGAGCCAGGCGGAACAGCAAAGCTCGCCCGCGCCGTTGCCCACAAACCCGCCATCGGCGCGCCCTCTGTCGTGGCTGGACCTAGTCGCCGGCCTGCTCGTTTTAGCAGCCTTGCTGGCTGCGGCCTCGAGCGCTGGGCGAGGCCGCAGGCGGCGCCGGTGGTATTACGGGGGATACCGCGGAGGGTTCGGCGGCGGCGGCTTTGGCGGGGGTGGAGGCTTCGGTGGCTTTGGTGGCGGGGGCTTCGGCGGAGGTGGTGCAGGAGGGCGGTGGTGAACAGAGGAAAATCCGTGTAGTGCGTGAAGGGCAGGAGGGCAAATGCAGCAGAGAAAGATTTGGCTAGTGGCGATCGTGGCCACTTGGATGAGTGGGTGCGGGTACAATACGATGGTCGAGTTGCACGAACACGTAGATGCGGCCTGGGCGCAGGTGGAAAACCAACTGCAGCGCCGGAACGACCTGATCCCTAACTTGGTCGAAGTCACCAAAGGTTACGCCAAGCACGAGCAGGAAATTTTCCAGCGTGTGGCGGATGCGCGAGCACGTTTACTTGGGGCCAACACACGCGAGGAAAAAATCGAAGCAGCCAACGAACTGAACTCCGCACTGGCGCGGCTCCTGGCCATTGCCGAGCGGTATCCCGACCTAAAAGCCAACGAGCAATTCGCTCGCTTGTCCGACGAGCTTGCCGGCACGGAAAATCGGATTGCGACCGAACGACGGCGCTACAACGAAGCGGTGCGAGAGTACAACGCTTATATCAAGAAGATTCCCCAGCGTTTCATTGCCGCAGCCTTCGGATTCGAAGAAGAAAAGTATTTCGAGGCGGAGCGAGGGGCAGAAGCGGTGCCCAAAGTGCAGTTCTGATGAGTGGGGTCCGGTTGGGGTTCCTAATGGAACGACACAGAAGGACGGCTCGTCGGATGCTAAACGCGGGGACCGTGAGTTTGGTGCGGCCACCAGTGGCTCGATGGGTGTTAGCCGGGGTATCAGGAACGGTTGCGTTCATGGCTGCGGTTTTCACTGCTTGCGGGGGAGGTGGTGACCTCGTGATCCCCTCGCCGCCGCCCTGCAACCCAAATACAAAAGTGTGCTACGTGGCTCCGTTCGGCAACGACGCCAACTCCGGTGCCGATCCGAGTGTGCCCTTGGCCACAATTCGGCGGGCCGCGCAAATTGCCCTCAGCGATTACACGATCATCGTGGCTCCGGGCACCTATCGGCAGCCGGTGACCACCGCAGAAACGGGGCAAGCACCGAAGCGGCTGACGTTCTTGGCACAAGGTCGGGTCATTGTCGATCTGCGCAACACGGGGGTGGGCCCGGCGTTTAGCTTGGCCAACGTGGACGGGGCGGTGATCGACGGCTTTGCCATCGTGGGTGCGACCGACGGAGGAATCGTTCTGAAAAGCGCCAGTGACGACGCCGTCGTTCGCAACTGCGTGGTCTTTGCCAACAGCGGGGATGGTATCCGGATCCAAGATTCGGCTCGCGTGCTCGTGTTCAACAACCTGATTTATGGCAACGCGGGCATCGGAGTTCGCATCGGTGGTACGACAACGGGCTCGATCGCTGCTCGCGTGCTGCACAATACCATCTTTGGCAATGGAGGCCGTGGAATCGAAATCGGAAACTCCACCAAGGCCTCACCTGGCGCTTGGGTGCTGAATAATATCGTGCAGCAGAACGGTCTTGCAGCACCAGGTCAGGAGAACATCAAGGTGACGACGCAACCGCCGAGCCAAACAGGTTACCGCGGAGACTTCAACTTAGTATTCCCGGCTACGTATTCCCCCTCGGGAGTGCAGGGCATCCGGGGGCTTCACGACGTGAATCGAGACGCGTTGTTTGCCGATGCCGTGAGCGGCGATTTTCGCTTGCTCTCTGCCAGTCCTGCGATCGATGCGGGCGACCCCCTCGACGACTTTGTGGATCTGCGCCGCATCTTGCGCGATCGCACGACTACCGGCCTGACACGGGACTCTGGTCCCTTGGACCTCGGCTACCACTTCCCTCTGTCGTAACGTCACGGCCCCGGCCACGTCGGTGCGCACGGCACACGGATTACCCTCTCCCACGGGGCGAGGGGTACCCTGTAGGGGCGCATGGCAATGCGCCCGTGCTTCCACCAGCACCAACGTGCCCGTGGTGGGCCGTTCCCACTGTGAACGAACGCGTTCGAGATTCTTGTTCTGCCATCCGTTGCCGATGCCCCTGTTTTGGAGTGCGGCAGCCGTGCTGCCGCGCGCGGGCCGTGGGCCCGCAGGACAAGTCCGGGCTAGTGTGCACGACAACAGGCATTGGGACGTTTGGCGGATGGGGATGTCCGCGCTCCCAGGGGGCGGATTACGGCATCGCTAGTGCGATGCCCGCGAAAGCATGGCTTTCGCACTCCATATCCA
>FMJZ01139938.1_pt1 | contig 12230 bp, 13 predicted proteins | sample 1987881 | NCBI WGS metagenome assembly FMJZ01 (sample SAMEA4378227, study PRJEB15110) | soil metagenome | biome: soil; feature: Field; material: Soil | place: India | collected 2015-03-11 | depth 0 m | reverse complement strand
TTTTTTGGAAGAAGGCCCTTCTTCATGGCGAACGGCTTTTTAGGCGCCATTTCAAGCCTCATCTACTATTTTGCCCACACTCCGATGGAGTTTCTCTTCGGAAAAGTTGCGGAGGGAACAAAAGAAGGCGCCATATGGGCTGTAAATAGGGCTTATATCCTAGAAAGAAGCCAAGGGAATTGGAGACTCCTAGTCAATCTAAGAACAGTTGTTTATGTTGCCTACGCCGTTGGCAGCCTTGTAGCGGGATTTCTGGCAGCGCTAATTCTATATGAGGGAACCATGATTTTATGCATCCTTCTGGGCGTTGCGGGCTTTCTCCTCTCCTTTACCTTAATTGACGAGAGGAAGGGAGATTTTACCGTAAGGCAAGCCTTAAGCTTCCTTGATTTCAGAAAGAAGGGGCGAAAATTCAAAATTTTCCTTTTCCTCTTCTTCACGTTGGGTTTGGCCTTCGGCTTCCGCTCCGGATACGTCATACCATACTTTTTGAGTGCTGTTGGTTTTTCCGCAGAGGATGTTGGACTAATTTTTGGCACAATGATTTTAATGGCTGGCTTATCCTCATACATATTCTCAATATGTCATAATGTAAAGAGGCTAGTCCTAATAAGCGGAATAGTTTACTCTACTTTCCTAATTCCTTTAGGATTTTCATTTCCAGCTCTCGCCGCCGCCCTAGTGGTGGCTGTTGGCTTTGCCGAGGGAATGAACAGCGTAGGACAAGAGGATGTGCTATCAAAGATATGTGATGAAGAGTCGTATGGGACTGATATTGGCTTGCTTATGATGGGACTCCACGTGGGCGAATCGGCAAGCCTAGCCCTAAGCGGCCTACTAATCGCCAACTGGGGCTTCCCCGTATCCTTTATACTTGCAGCCACAATATACGCGGTTTTCTATGTTGGCGCTTTCATATTATATGGAGCGAAATAGCCTTGTCAACAAACATAAAAGTGGAAAAGCTTCAAGAAGGACTGAAAACAAGGCTTGTTGGAAAATACATCTTTTTCGCCCATGAAGTTGGCTCGACTAACGACTGGGCTAGGGAGCTAGCAGAACTCGGCGCCCCAGAGGGCACGGTTGCCATAGCTGAAACCCAAACTGCTGGACGTGGTAGACTCGACAGAAAATGGATTTCACCAAAAGGCGGCTTATGGTTCTCAATAATTCTTAGGCCAAAGCTTAAGCCACAAGAAACCGTTAAACTCGTTTTTTTGGCTGGTTTAGCCGTTGCAGAAACCATCCGTGAACTGTACGGTCTGAAGACCGAAACAAAATGGCCTAACGATGTTCTAATTGGTGGCAGAAAAGTTTGCGGCATATTATCTGAGATGAAAACTGTTGGCGAAAAAGTTGATTATGCAATAGTCGGAGTAGGCGTAAACGCAAATCTTGACGTTGAAAAGGATTTTCCAAAAGAGCTTAGAGAAACAGCTACTTCCATCCAAAAAGCCTTAGGTAGGAAGGTTGCCTTGGAAGAGCTTTTTAAGGCTTTGCTAGAGAAAATGGACAACCTTTACCAAGTCTCCCTCAAAGAAGGGTTAACGCCAATTCTACTGAAATGGAAAGGCTTCGCATCTTTTTTAGGCTGCAAAGTGGAGGTCTCCAGTGATGGTGAAAGGCTTAAAGGCATAGCCTCCGACGTTGACAACGTCGGTGCACTGGTTTTAAGGCTTAAAGATGGTTCTGTAAAACATATTTTCGTCGGAGAAGTCTCCATGCAATGTTCAAAACTAAAACCAAACAACCACCAGACTTCAGTTTAATCTCAAAAATCTGATACATTTACTCACAACTTATCCGCCATACTCAACGACTTCCATCTTTGCTAAATGCTCAATTTCCATGCGCATGTTTTTAGCCAACTGATTCAGCTTTCTTTCGATTTTCTCCAGCTTTTTAAGGCCTTTTTTATTGATGGAAATTGTCTCAAGCTCTTTTTCAATGTTGCGGATTTCTTCTGCTATTTCGAGGAATTCGCGTTTATTCTCCTGCTGGTATAGGCTGAAGGCTCTTCCTTCGGGATATCCTAAATATCGGGAGAGAATAACGATCATGCGTTGCAAAAGCTGCTTAGAATTTTCATCTTTCAGTTTATCTTTCCACATCTCCCAGAGTTCAATGGTTGTTGCGCATAGTTCCAGTGAAGTCGCCAAATTTGCGAACAAATCAGCATAATCGTGGCTTAAAGGGTGTAAGCGCGAATCTCTGTAATTTTGACGGCTTTTCCTCCCTTTAAAGAGTTTGCACACGCTTGGGTTTTGTCCTTCTGATTTCCCATTTACATCCCATATATTTTAGAGACGGCCTCCGAAAACATACTTTTGATAGTAAGCGTCCACAATCGAATCATCCCAACCATCCCATTCATCTTTGGGGATAAGTTTTTGCAACTCTTTAATTTTCAGCCCTCTTTTTAGCATCCTATTTTCCCGCAGTGCGCTGGAAAGACCCATAATCATGGCCCTATTTTCCATGAAATACTCATAAGCCCTAAACTTTATAACGGCGTATTCTCCCCATAGTTTTTGAGCAGTTTTTGACCGCATTTCACTCTCCAGCCTCTTCAACTCTTCCTCACTTTCATCTGAAAGACCATAATGAATTAAAAGAGGAATACCTTGGCTTTCAAGGATTCCCTTCTCCTTTAGAAATTGCCTTAACTTTTCAGCAACTTCATAGGGAATGGCAATTTTTAATCGAACCTTCTCGCGGCTTTCAACAGTCATTAAAGCACTTATAAGGTCATTTCGGCGCTTTTGAAGCTCTTCATCGGTCGGAATATTCTTTTTACTCTTCATGCCTCAACCTTCAGGTCTTTTTCCAAAATTTCTCTTAATCGTTTGTTTTCTCTTTGCAACGCATTCAAAAGTTCATTATCCCTCTTGTATTCTTCTAACAATTTCTTCAGTTACATGTAGCTTGTTTTCATTTGTTTAAATTCATGTAACCAATAGTTAGCCATTCCACGCTCCAAAACCTTTACAACCGCGCTACTTTCATCGAGGCAATTTTTAATCATGTAGGCTCTAAACTTTTCGTATGTTTGACTGTCTAAAAATACTTCCAAAGTGGCCGGCTCACCTTTTTCCCAAAAACTAGCTGACTAAACATTCTCTGAGCTCCTTCCCCGTCTTCCAACTATTTTTGGATGCTTCTCGGCAACACATCCTCTACTGCTCTGCGGTCTTTGTTTGAAAACTCGTAACTCTGCCTTCTAATGTATTCCGAAAGCTCTGATTTCAGTCTGCGAAAGCTTTTCTCTTCAACCTCAAAAATGACGTCAATCACATCTTGATTTTGGTTTGTATTGTATCTTCCAATGTTTTAAGCAACGTTATGAAATGCGGAATGCAGAGACCTTTGGAGTCTTTAAGAAGTTTGAGGAATTCTTCGTCGCGTGAAGATAGCAGCTCTAAAATTTTTCTATTGTAAATCTCCATGAGATTAGACATGTGAGCGCATGCTGGGCACTTATGCATCTTCGTTTGAGTGAAGAATTCTTTGCGCTGCTTCTTTTGTTTTTGAAACTCTTGGAGGAGTTTTTCTATGATGCTCTGGGCGATATTGGCTATTCCGTGGCCGTCTGAGCTTTCCGGTTTTGTGGCAGTTATCAGCATTCTGTAAAAGTGGTGGTTGCAAAATCCCATGCTTTAAACAAGTTTCTCCCTTGCTTTGGCGTCCATGACAAATTCAGAAAGATAAGCGTCTATGTATTTCCTTTCAATCTCATCTTCAAGTGCACATAGGAAGCATTCTGTACCGCTTTTGATCATCCTCTCGATGCGGAAGTATGTTACATCAACGCTCATGTAAATCACCATTGTTCCTCAATCGTTTTTAGTACGCTTATAGCGTAGTAGGTGTCCTCAAAAGTGGATATTCCAATGTCTGACCTTGCAAATCCACCGTTTGCGTTTTGGCATTTAAGAACAAGTTCGGCTGTTTGATTTGGATATCTTAGACGCCGCCGAGCAGTTTTAGCGTTGACACTCCATAGTATACGTGTTCCATGTATGGTGTGGAAGCGTTTGGAACAACTGTGAAGCCTCCATAGGGCTTTTCGCAAGCTCTAACATAATCCAGAGTCTCCCTTAATGACTTAACTGGATAACCAAGATTAGAAAGTGAAGCCACAGCGTGGTATGTTGAATTTAGGTTTGAGTGCCTGTAAGCTCCAAATCCGCCATCATTATTTTTGAAGCTCAACAGCCAATCTATAATTTTCTCGCGGTTAACCTCTACACCAACCATGTTAGCAAGCTCAGTTGCCATAAATACCGAGAGAAATTCTGAAGCCACCTCAGCATAAACGTCAACTGTTCCAAAGTCACCCCTAACAACTGGCAAGGAAAGAACAAACTTTTTCAGCACTTTTTCATCGATCTGTTCACCGCAGAGTTTCAAGGCTCTAGCTACATAATAATGCGAGTAAAGATTGTCTGGAACGAAGCTGCGCAGCCAATCAACAGTCTTTTCAACATTTGGAAAAGAGACGCCTAACAAATCCAAGATTGCCAATCCATAGTATGTGTCTTGCGCGTTTGATTCGGTGCCTTGACAGAAAGTGTATCCGCCATCCTCATTCTGTCGACTAACAACATAGTTAATAACACGCTTAACCACCAAGTCTGTAAACTGTCCATTCGCCAAAAGAGCTAACCGCCCCGCTTCGCGCAACCCAATACCCACCTAAACGCGTTTTAACACTGGGTAGAAGCTATCAGCCCTCGCGTATAGAGAAGCGAGGGCGGTTAAAGGCGAGCTTCATCGCCTTGGGAACTGGTAAAAGTCGGGAAATAAATATAAAGGTTTTTCGGTGGGACTTAAAAAGCCTAGAGCATCTTTTTAGTTATATGAAATCCACGTTTTTCCAGCTGTTCTATCAGCACTTTTGGGTCTTGGAACCATTGCCCCCATTTTCTGCATATGTGCTCTGTCCAGCTGTAGTTTTCGTAGGTGTAGGGGTCTGGACGCCCATTTCCAAGCGGTATTTTTGCGTCTAACCGCCTATAATAGTTCTGCGCCAGGTAGCCCTCATCCATAACTCTCATGGCTTCCTTGATCATCTCATCTGTCAGTTCTGGGTATTTGCCCTCAAAAAGTGTAAAATCTAATGGGTATCTTGGTCGTGGCGGAGGATCTTCAGCTGGGTAGCCCATAGCAAGCTGCACAAGCGGGAAAACCCTCTTTGGCAAGTTGTAATCCTCCGCTATTTTGTCTGCTTGGAACATGACGCTTCCGAGGAAGCAGCTTCCCAAGCCTAGGCTTCTGGCAGCGATAACCATGTTTTCCGCCATTAAGGCCGCGTCTTGAATCCCGAAAAACAGCAGCACCAAATCGTTGGTTATCATTTTCCATCCTCGTTTCTCCATAATCCTCTCAAATTTGTAGTAGTCGACGCATATGGTGAAGAGCAAAGGCGCCTTGTAGGGGTGGCGCTCCCTATTCCGCGACAATAGTATGCTGTAGGCCTGCGACGCGAAAGGCGCTTGCTGCCCAGCCCTAACGATTGCACGTATAATGTTTTCCGACGGCGTTTCCGCCTTATACTTGCGGATAGACTTGTGGCTTAACAGAGTCTGAATAACTGGATTTTGCTCCATCACGCATTCACGCTCCCCTCAGCCCTTGCTTAAAACTTCAAGTGAAATATAATTTTTCAAGCAACAATTGCACATATCCTAAATACTGATTGTCCCTACATATTCTAACAATGCAATTGAAGGTGTTCGGTTATGGTGGAGATTAGAGAGCCAACCGTTGAGGATAAGATTAGGCGTTTAAGGGAAATGCGGGAGCAAGCCAAGCTTGGCGGCGGACTTAAAAGGATTGAAGAGCAACATGCAAAGGGTAAGCTGACAGCAAGAGAACGCATAGACCTCCTCCTAGACTCGGGCAGCTTCAACGAGCTCGACCAGTTCGTAGTTCATCAGTGCACGGATTTCGGCATGACTGAACGTAAATACCTAGGCGACGGCGTCGTGACAGGCTACGGAACAATAGATGGAAGACTCGTCTTCGTCTTTTCACAAGACTTCACGGTTTTCGGAGGCTCGCTGGGTGAAATGTTTGCACGAAAAGTTTGCAAACTCATGGATTTGGCAATGAAAACCGGCGCGCCAGTTATAGGCTTAAATGATTCAGGCGGGGCTCGCATTCAAGAAGGTGTTGCAAGCCTAGCTGGTTACGGCGACATTTTCTTCCGCAACGTGATGGCTTCAGGCGTCATACCGCAAATATCCGCTATAATGGGGCCATGTGCAGGCGGAGCCGTCTACTCTCCAGCCTTGACAGACTTCATCATAATGGTGGACAAGACAAGCTACATGTTTATCACAGGACCAGAGGTTGTCAAAACAGTTTTGGGACAGGAGGTTACCTTTGAAGAGCTTGGCGGAGCTATGGTTCATAGCCAAACCAGCGGTGTAGCTCACTTCATAGCGAAAGACGAGGAGCACTGCATCCAAATAATAAAGAAGCTTTTGAGCTACTTGCCCAGCAACTACCTTGAAGATCCACCCTACGTGGAGACGGGCGACGACCCAAACCGCACAGACGAGGAGCTAGTCCACATAATGCCAGACGACCCAGACAAGCCCTACGACGTTAAAGAAATAATCCACCGCGTCGTCGACAACGGCGAATTCTTTGAAGTTCAGTCTTTATGGGCGCCAAACATAGTTATAGGCTTTGCAAGGCTGAATGGCCATGTGGTTGGCATAGTGGCAAACCAACCAGCCTATTACGCCGGAGCCCTGGACATAAATTCATCAGTGAAAGCGGGGAGATTTGTGCGCTTCTGTGACTGCTTCAACATACCAATAATAACGTTCGTAGACGTGCCAGGCTTCTTGCCGGGCATAGAACAAGAACACGGCGGCATAATACGCCACGGCTCAAAACTGTTGTACGCCTACTGCGAAGCCACCGTTCCAAAAATAACGGTTATACTGCGCAAAGCCTATGGAGGAGCCTATGACGTTATGGGAAGCAAACATTCTGGCGGAGACATAAACTATGCTTGGCCAACAGCTGAAATCGCCGTCATGGGACCCCAAGGCGCCATAAACATAATTTTCAGGAAGGAGATTGCCGAAGCCCCAGACCCGGAACAAAAGCGTTTAGAGCTCGTTAGTGATTACCGGCGGAAGTTTGCCAACCCCTATGTGGCCGCTCAGAAAAGCTACATTGATGAGGTTATAGAGCCGGCTGAAACACGGCCAAAGCTGATTAGCGCCCTTGAAATGCTCATGACAAAACGCGAGGCTAGACCGCCCAAAAAACATGCGAACATCCCATTGTAAGTGTTGGAAGATGGGAGAGCAGCCAGTAAAAAGTGGAGTCCCACCAGTAACAAAGAGCAGACTGGTGGCTGACTTTAAAAAGCTTGGAGTGGTTTCTGGAGACACGCTGATGCTCCATGCCTCTGTTAAGGCTGTGGGGTGGGTTGTGGGCGGTTCAGACGTTGTCATCCAAGCCTTGCTGGAAGTTTTAGGCAATGAAGGAACTTTGATGATGTATGTTGGTTGGTAAGACTCGCCTTGGGAGGCACCATACGTGTTTAAAGAATGGCCGGAGGAATGGCAAAAGGCATACCTTGAGGAGTTTCCTCCTTTTAACCCAGCCACTTCCCCGGGCGCACAGAAGATGGAGCATACTAACTGAATACTTGCGCCATGGCCGGGCGCCTACAGAAGCGGCAACCCGGAAGCTTCATGTGCGGCTGTCGGAGCGAAGGCAAAGTGGCTAACGGAAAACCACCCACTCCAATATGGGTATGGACCGGGTTCACCGTTCGCCAAACTATGCGAGGCTAAGGGGAAGGTTCTGCTTCTTGGCGTGCCTTTCGGTTCGATTACACTTTTGCATTACGCGAAACACCTAGCCAGAGTGCCTAACAAACTGGTTATACGTTATAAAGTGCCAATCTTGCAGGATGGAAGAAAAGTCTGGGTTGAAGTTGAGGAATTTGACACTTGTGGTTACGTTCTGCCTAACACACGCGAATATTTTGAGGCAATACCAAGAGAATATTTTGCCTCTGGTAGGGGACGCGTCGGAAAGGTTGGAGAAGCCCAATCTACTTATTCGACGCCACAGACTTCGTTGATTTCGCTGTGTAATGGCTTGAGAGAAAATATGGAAAATCGAAGTTTCAAAAATTGGTGATAAGGCCTTCACCGCAGCTGGCTGTTTCGGCAGCCGTAGAGCAGACACCTACAGCGCCAACGTTAAGGATGCCAAAGCCTCAACAAGTGGTTTCTGGAACCGTTACGGCTCCTATGACTGGAAAAATAGTGTCTATAAGAGTTGGGAAGGGTGAACAAGTTAAGGCTGGACAAGTATTATGCATTTTAGAAGCCATGAAAATGGAAAACGAGATTACAGCACCGTGGCTGGAACAGTCCGCGAAATTTTAGTTTCTGAGGGCGCCTCTGTAAGTGAGGGCGACCCCCTATTTGTTATAGGCTAATGTTAGAATATGAATGGAGGCTTGTATTCCCCGAAAACTTGGCGAAGGGTGTCGCATATTTCACCTAGAGTAGCATATTCCTTTACGGCTTGAATTATAAAGGGCATTAAGTTCACATTCTCTTTCTCCGCTGCTTTCCGCAAACTGTCTAAGGCTTCTTTAACCTTTGCGTTGTTTCTCTGCTTTTTCACATCGTTTAAGCGTTTGATCAATGCCTTTTCGATTTCGGGGTCTATCCTCAAAATCTTTATCGGCGTTTTCTCCTCGCTTATGAACTCGTTGACACCGACAACTATGCGCTTTTTGTTTTCCACTTCCTTCTGGTAACGGTAAGCACTTTCCATTATTTCCCTCTGCATAAAGCCCTTCTCTATGGCGGCAACAGCCCCACCCATCTCATCTATTTGCTCAATGTATTTTTCGGCTTTCCCTTCAATCTCGCTTGTTAAGTACTCCACATAATAAGACCCCCCGAGCGGGTCGATGGTGTCTGCAACGCCGCTTTCATAGGCTATTATCTGCTGGGTCCTAAGCGCAATTGTAACCGCTTGTTCACTTGGCAAGGCATATGCCTCGTCAAAAGAGTTTGTGTGTAATGATTGGGTTCCGCCGAGAACAGCAGCCAAAGCTTGAATGGTTACGCGGATAATGTTGTTTATGGGTTGCTGGGCTGTAAGCGAAACCCCAGAAGTCTGCGTGTGAAAGCGCAGCATCCATGAAGCCGTATTTTTGGCGCCGAAACGTTCCCGCATTACGCGAGCCCACAAGCGTCTGGCAGCCCTAAACTTGGCAACCTCCTCGAAAAGGTTGTTATGGGCCGCGAAGAAAAATGAAAGTCTACCGGCGAATTTGTCCACGTCCAAGCCCCTCTCAATTGCGGCTTGCACATAAGCTATGGCATTTGCAAAGGTGAAGGCTATTTCTTGAACGGCTGTGGCGCCTGCCTCTCGAATGTGGTAGCCGCTTATGCTTATGGTGTTCCATTTCGGCACATTTTTTGCGCAATACTCAAAAATGTCTGTTACTAGGCGCATTGAGGGCTTGGGCGGAAAAATATACATGCCTCTGGCAACGTACTCTTTCAAAATGTCATTCTGGACGGTGCCATCAAGCATGCTCTGTGGAACACCTTGCTTCTCGCCCACAACGATATACATGGCAAGTAGAACAGCGGCTGGCGCATTAATAGTCATAGAAGTTGTAATCTTGTCTAATGGTATGCCGTCAAAAACGATTTCCATGTCCCGTAAAGTGCTAACGCTCACGCCGGCTTTACCCACTTCACCCCTCGCCATGGGATGGTCACAGTCATAACCCACTTGTGTTGGGAAGTCGAAAGCCACACTTAGCCCAGTTTGCCCTTGACTTAACAAGTATTTGAAACGATGGTTTGTTTGCTCTGCGGTGCCAAAGCCAGCATACTGCCTCATGGTCCAAAAACGCGCCCGATACATTGTGGGATAAACGCCACGGGTGAAGGGATACTTTCCGGGAAAACCTAAATCCGCAAAATAGTCAAGATGGGCTATGTCTGCTGGTGTGTAGAGGCGTTTCACAGGTATGTCTGAACTTGTTAAAAACTCACCCCTCTCGGGAAGCTTTTCAAGACTTTTGGCAACGGTTTCCTTCTCCCAACGCTCCTCTTCTCTGCAAATTCTTTCCAAAATCCTCTTTTCAAACAAGTTGATGCACCTAGAAACACATTGGATTAGAAGGGCATATAAAGTGTTGGCGTCGCTTAGCAGTTATTTGAACGAGGAACTTTATATGAAAAGCCTTTTAAGGAGTTTAGTTCAACTACAAATGGGAACTTTATGTCATCTGTTGACGATTTTAAACAGGCATGAAAGGAGCTTGAAATCGAAGAAGCCAATAGGGAGTTTCTCTCACATTTAGCCGCTTACATCATCATAAACGTCTTCCTCATAATCGTAAACATGCTAACTTCGCCTAAAACCCTATGGTTTTACTGGGTGCTTGTGGGTTGGGACATAGGATTAGCCTTCCACTTCGTCTTCCCAAGGGAACAATTTGTAGTGTCGGAATGGGAGAAGAAAGCTGGAAGGGTTGAAATCCGTGCGAGAGAAAAACAAAAGAAAACCAAACAATCATGACCTTTCAGCTCTTTCAAGCTAAACAAATATAAGAGTTCCGAACTAAATTTTACATGGAAGCGAGGCGAAGGAAATTGAGGGTTAAGGTTGAATACATCGGGCACATTAAAGAGATAATCCGCAGCGGCAGAGAGGAGGAGTTGGAAATATCTGAAGGCGCCTCGCTTGCAGACCTGCTTTCCATGCTTGCTGAAAAATATGGCGAATCCTTCCGTAAAGCCGTCTACGAACCCGGCGGTTCAGATGTAAAGCAAAGCTTCATAATAACCGTTAATGGTTATCTGCTAAACCAGCTCAGCGGTGGTGTGGAGACAAAGCTTAAACACGGAGACCACGTAATCTTAATGTCCATTGTTAGTGGCGGTTAAACCATCTCTTTCTTAAAGTTTTCAAATAGTGGAACATTTTATAAGCCGAATGCACAGCACATTTCATCTTCAAAAGGTGAAAACGTTGAAAAAGATAGAAGCCCTAAAGAGAAAAGCCTTTGAAGAGAAAGGCTTTGACGGTTTCCTAATAACAAATGAGGCGAACATGCTTTATTTTGCTGGTTTTCCCGGAGCCATATGCCTCTTATTTCCAAAAAATGGCGAAAACACGCTTTATGTTTATGGCGTCAATTATGAGCAGGCGAAAGCTGAAGGAAAAGGCTTCAGAGTTGAACTTGTAAAACGTGATGAAAACCTAGCGGCGAAGGTGGCCGCCCAAATAAAAGATTTGGGCATAAAAAAACTTGCCTTCGATACATTGACTTATGAAAATTATCGCGGTATGGTAAAGTTTCTACGCGGCAGAGCTAAACTTAAACCTCAAGGCAAGCTCATCTGGGAACTCCGCAAAGTGAAAACCCCAGAAGAAATCGAGCTGATGCGTAAAGCAGGTGAATTGACATGCGAGGGGATGAAGGCAGCTTATGAAGTGGTAAGGCCTGGTATCCGTGAATATGAGGCTGCGGCCGAAATAGAATATGCTATGAGAAGGAAAGGCTCGTGGGGGATAGCCTTTGACACAATAGTGGCTTCCGGTGTACGCTCAGCCTTCCCTCACGGAGGATGCACCGACAAGGAAATCCGCGAGGGCGATTTGGTTGTTGCAGATATAGGCGCCTCTTATCGCTATTACCGTTCAGACATGACAAGAACGCTTGTGGCTGGAAAACCTTCAGAAAAGCAGAAACACCTATACGAGATCGTTAAAGCAGCCCAGCAGAAGGCAATCCAATCCCTAAGGGCGAAGGAAAAAGCAAAAGACATAGACATGGTGGCGAGAAAAATCATTGAAGAAGCCGGATATGGCGAATACTTCGTTCATAGCCTCGGACACGGCGTAGGATTAGAAGTGCATGAACCCCCAATCCTCGGACAACAAAGCAAAGATAGGCTGGCAGTGGGCAATGTAGTGACAATTGAGCCCGGAATATACATCGTAAGCTTCGGCGGCATCCGCATAGAAGACACCGTACTCATAGGGGATAAGGGCGGAGAAAAACTCACAGACGGATGGTACAATTTTGAAGTCGGTAAGTAGGCTCCAACGGAGCACATATATCGAAGCGCGAAAATAGCCATTCTGAGGAGTGAAAATGAACTACGCAGTCATAATAATTGACACGCTTACTCCATGGAGATTTCTCCCGC